>UOGF01000070.1_pt1 | contig 19612 bp, 19 predicted proteins | sample 1989081 | NCBI WGS metagenome assembly UOGF01 (sample SAMEA4712195, study PRJEB27164) | hydrothermal vent metagenome | biome: marine basaltic hydrothermal vent biome; feature: marine hydrothermal vent; material: mineral | place: Pacific Ocean | collected 2011-06-14/2011-07-23 | depth 1719 m
ACAAAGGCACGCGATTCAGGATCAATCACCGTGACAATATCACCCAACATTTCATCTGAAAGTTTTCGCGATAAAACACGCCGCACAGCAATTCGACGCCCCTCGTCCAATACAATACTTTTTAAAAGATCGGCATGATATCGTAATACCTTCTGCCAGATGCCCCGTAAATTTTTCGCATTGCCCGATTGAATTGCGGTGATCAAACGACGTTTCAATCGCGCCAAGGCTTCAAAGACACGGGACTCAGCAGCATCCCTTTCTCTTGCCCTAGCATCAGAAGCATCCGGCGCGACAAGCTGCAAATCTCGAAAAACATGCACCACATCAGATGCGAGCGGTTTTTTACCCGCCGTCATTTTTTGGATAAAGTAATCCATTAAATGCTGTGTATCAATATTTCCCTGTTTCTCCTGATCTCCCTGGTTTTCTTGCAACAGAAAACCCAGAAGGGTTTGCCAAATATCGTACTGCAAGGTAGAGGCACTCAAAGTCAGTTCAGGATGGTCTGTCAATACGCGTTTCAGTGCTTTGACCAGGGCAAGCAGGCGCTCGGAATTGACAGGCGAAAGCAGCAACACAAGTTTTTCCAGACTCTGCTCGGAGGATTGATAAACAAGACGTTTGAGTCTCTGAGGCTGCTGTTTCATTTTTCTGAGAAAGACCGTAAAAACCTCAGGAGAGCCTTCAAGCACCGCGCTTAAAATTTCATCCATCGTCCGACCTTTTTCAAGCATACGATTGTTAGGAAAATGGCCCTTCGTCAGAAAGCTTTCTAACACGCTTAAGTCGGGATTTAGGGTCTGTTTTTTTCTCGCAACCCCATACGCTGTCCCCAGCAAGGGCAGTTGATCTTCTAAGGCTGACTTGAGCGCGAGGCGCAGGCGGTCTCTCGAGTCCGCCTTAAAATGAGCGACATCTATACGGCCTAGATCAATCGTGAGTTGTTCGATATAACCACCTCTTTCGACAGACACTTCGGAGAAAACCTCGTCTACAATAGGCAAGAGCATGTCGTAAATTAAAACCTGAAGCACATCACCTTCACCCGCTGCGGCGCATGTTTCTTCAAAATGAAAGTCAAAAATAGCATCCGCGATCATGTGTTTTTCTTCGGGATTGTCTTGAGAATTTGCTTCTTCCATCATCAAGCAACAAACGCCTTCTTTTGTTCTGCCTGCAAAGACAAAAGAAAGTCGGTCAGTGCCTTCCCGGCAGCATCTAAATCTGCGGCATTTCCTTCAAAATCCACTTTATCTTCAAGGAATTTTTTATCCAACCATTTTTTATAAAATACTTCAAAGGTATTCATTTCATGAAACTCAAGCCAGTAACACTCAAGATAAATATGGGCGGGTGCATTCAGACGCAGGGTCTCTTCAGCCAATAGCCTAAATCCCTTTTCATAGAAACGGGCCGTCCACGCCGGAAAAATCACACTCATTCTAAAGGGATAAAAATCTTCTGGAACATCCACATAAGCGCCTGTTGCCGTGGGTCTGAAGAGGTGGTGTTCAAGTAGGTGTAGTCCTTCACTTTCAACATTGAGTTTTATCATCAGTCGGCGCAAGGCGTTTGCGGCAGAAACGGCATCTTCAATATGCTCAAAGGCTGCCAGATATTCCCAACGTGCATCGTCTCCAGGTTTAAAAACGAGTTGAAATCCGTCACTGCCGCCACGCGCCCCCACACGATAGCGCTCCATGTGAATGCCATTTCTAAGGATGGAAACCCCTAAACTATTATTTTTAAGAAAGACAATTTCTTGAAACAACTGCCGCTCGTCGTAGCCTTGCCCCTCGGCCTCAGCTTGCCTCAAAGGGATTTCTAAAAATTCGTGCTCAATCCGCTCTGTGATCGATAAAAGATCCACATATTCCAATGCAAGCGTGCCCGACTTTAAGGATTTGAATCCATCGTCTGTAAGCAACTCCAAACCTTTTTCCACAAAAACATCCACGAGGGAACGATTTTGTGAATAGTGGATGCCAAGCAAAATACTGACCTTTTTCTTTAGACCGGCGGTGTTATCTGTATTCCACGAGGGCTGCTGACAATTAAAAGCGGCGGCACGCCGCTGGCTGATTTCTACAATCTTCTGAAGGAGTCTGAGTTGATTTCGGATCAGCTCGTGTTCTAATCCCTGTTCATCATAATAACAATTATGTTGACGTAGGGAGTGTTGTTTGAATTTTTCACCATAAAGCCCTAATAAATAATCAAGCACACGACTCCGGCGGTTAAAGAATGGATCGTATTTAGAAAGGGTTTGTGCGATATTTTTTTCAAGGTCGTCCCCGGAATCTCGATAGAGTCCTGTAATATTGGGCACACAGTCTTCATTCAAAACTTGGGAAAAATAGGATTGATCAAGGGTCTCATCGGCTGAAAATAAACGGGGGATTTGCGCGACACTGGCCAAATAATTTGCCATCGGCTGCTCAAAAAAAAGCAGGTAAGCCTTTAACTGCTTGGCCTGCGCTTTTCGGCTATCCGCTTCCGATTTTGGCACACCAAAGTCATTGATCCCATAGATGACGGGAAAATCATTTTGAATCGAATGGTATTCTGAAAAATCACGATATACACCTTGTGGCCTTTGGATCAGGCCTGCAAAATGTTGTTCATTCTGCCGAAGATTTTGAAGCTGAGCATAACGCCGTTCGTACTCCAAATGCGCAGCAGAAAGAGAAACACGATAGGCTCGGCCATTTTTAAGTAAGTGGATACCCAGTTCGTATCGCTCTTCTGGGAGATACAGGCAAGGCACGGTTAACAATTCAGGATCATCCCAAATGGTATCCATTTTCTGTCCTGCTTCATCTTCAAACCAAAGGGATTCGATAAAACGCACCCCTTCAATATTATTGATCACCCCAATCATTTCCGAAATGGTGATGGAATCTCGGCTCTGATTAAGATCCTCCCCTTCGATATAAACATGTTTTGTTAAGGGGCCCTCAAACACCTCTTCCATACTTTTTTCGGCCAGTTTTTTTTCGTAGTCGTGAAAAGAAATGTTGGGGCTGAGCCGCCGCGCACAGCGAAAATAAATTTCGGCTAAAATCACTGAAAAATCACGATCACTCGAAAGATCAATGGCCCCGTGCAGACTGTAATATTTTGGCCTGACGATATGGACGGATGATAAGTTTTCACATAAATTACGGTTGGCCGAGTAGATATTTTTGACTTTTTTAAGAATCTCGCGCTGAATCCTTTTGCTCTCTTTCGCCTCAAGCTTCTCATTCAGCTTGACATAAATACGATAGTCTCCTGACAGCGCAGCATTTTCATTTTCAAGTGGACGCATCCAAACATAGTCAATCTCCGGCAAGGCATCAAATAGAATCTTTCGATAATCTTCCAGGGTGATGGCTTGGCTGGGAAAGATAGATTCCGCATGAAAGAGGGCCTGTTTTTCAGAGTCGATTTTGCCATTTTTGTCTGTGAGATAGTCGGCAGTATCGAAGTCTGTGCGATAAATTAAATCAGTGAGGGCATAACAGACTTGCTCCAAAATTGTGACCCCGGGGTCGTGCAGATTGTAGTCCGTCCACGTTTCTCCAGAGAGATCCTGTACCACCTTAAGGCCTTCACTTTTTAAACCCTCGGCACTGTAGGCATCCAGTGACGCTTTTTTTCGTATTATGCTCTTGCTTTCAGACATCACTTTTTCCAAAAATTCAGGGACCGCTTTTATGAGCGAGACTCCTTCATTTCCTCATCAAACCAAAGTTTGGTGAGAGAATACTTGATCCAGATATCATCACCGTAGTCGCTGTTTGTCCGTAATTCCAAAAAATATCTTCGGTTTTCACCCACCCAGCGTAATTTCAATTTGTCACTCATCGAACGATAATAGGCATGATGAGGTTTGATTCTTTTTTTGAGATTAAAAAGATTAAAAAACCAGCCTTTGGGATTATAGGTGTTTAAGGCATAAGCATGTAACAAGGCATATTTGCCCGCTTTTTTAGGGCCACCCACACCTGCCATAACCTCGAAAGCATGGCAGCCCGTGAGCGCATCGGTGATACGATGCCACTTTCCATCTGCGGCCACTTCTTTATCACTAATACCAATACGGCCTTCCGCACGCACAACCCCACCGACATCCAGTTCCCATTCCGGCGTTTTTTTATTGATCCCGACTTTCGCTTTTTCTGCTGGACAATTGGCTTCAGTCGAGACCTCTGTATCAGCAAGCGCATCCTGAGCGAGTGAAAAAGCATTTTCATTTTTGGGGTTTCCGATCAGTAAATTATCTGTTTTAGGATCGACCTTTACAAACCACAGTGGATTTCTAAGAGGGATATTCTTAAAGAAGCTTATGAGCTTACCCGAATCTCCCAGCGCAGAAACTTTCAGCCCTTCTTCAACACTTTTGTCAAAACCTTCATCGATAACATTTAAGTTGGAGTCAATTAAATCCCCAAAAGAATCCTCAGAAGGTAAACTCCCGTTTTTAAAATAATTTTTTAATGTTTCCCTGTTTTTCTTTGCCATAACTTCTTTCCAGCGACCCCGCCTTATTTCCTAATTTTCACCCTATTTCGTAATAATAAATGTACTGCCGACTTCTAACTCTTTGATTCCCGTCACTTCGGCTTGAATCGTCTGCACTTTATTCATGGTTTCAATAAAATGTCGTTTAAGCGATATCGGAATACTCCATGGAAATAAGGGACGAATTTCTTCAACTTTTTCATCTGCGCTGTGTCCATCAACCGTGTCAAAAAGATGATAGTGGTGCTGATCGTGGGCTGTAATATGCAACATTGAAAAATTTGAGACAAACGCCACATAGTCAAGATCACGAATAAACGCCTCAAGCTCGTAGCGTCGGATACACCAATCAAAGCCTGCACGATACCCGATCTTCCGCCAGGGAGAAAGATAGTCTGAAATCGCCCGATTGAGTAAATCTGTATAGTATCCAGCCCGTGCATCTTCTCTAAATTTCACCGTGCAACGCACTTGAATTTTTTCATATGCAGGATTACGCACGGCAATCCTTGCAAAGGGAGATGCCAAGGCTTTAACAAAAGACTGCACTTCTTTTAAGACTGCCCCATTGATCATGGGATAGCTCCCGTCATTTGATTCTTCCAGCCGACGGGAAATGACAGCGATCAAGAGATGTCCGGGACGGATTCGTTTTTTTACATCGGCTTCGGACACCATGTTATCAAAACATTTCACCCGATATATTTGAGGAAATCGCTCTAAAATGAGACGTTCATAATCCCAAACATTGCTCGCTCTATTTTTATGTCTCAGACGTTCACTGATCCGTTTTTTTATATGTTCCTGTTTTTCGAGAGGCCGCCCCCCGAAAGAAGCCACAATTTGCTGGATGCTGCCAAGCCCTGGAATCGATTTCTGGGCCGATTTGATCGTACCTGCGGGTAATTTTTCCTCAAGATGTGTACGCTCCCCCGGCTGATACTGCCACGTGACCTTTGTCGCCTGGGTATAAATGGCGTAAAGGCTGCAAAAAGCTTCTGGTTTTTCATCGACAGAAACACGCAACCAATAGACGTCCTTCGGCATCAGGGTATTTTTTTGATTGATCTGAGATGGTAGTTTTAGACTTATAATTCCCGAAGTTAGAAATCCACTGGTGGTATCTGAAATCACTTCTGATTTTTTAAGCGCGGCCCATCGATTTGAAGACAAATAGAACCACTCAAAGGCTTTAGGGGTCGTTCCGGTCTCAGGGGTGGAATCTTCCCGCATATGAAAAAAGAGTGTGAGCGTCCCTGAAAACGTGCTGGCAGAGAGTCCGATAAAAAGGTTGCCCGACGAAAGGTATTGCGGCAAAAGATGAATATGTCGATGGGATTCGGGAGAAAGTGCCTCTATTCCAAAAGGATGAAGATGAAACATTTTGTCTCTGACAACACTCTCAACCTTGCCACGGCTTTCTTCAAGGTGAAGCGTGGCTTGGGCCTTGTAATTGATTGAAATCGCATTGATCAGCGGGGTATAAGGCGTATTGGGTATCGGTTTAAACAGCTTTTCATGTTTGAGTCGTGCGTTCATCGTCAAAACACGGGTCAAAAGCATGGGATAGGTTTTATGCGCAAAAGCCAGTTCGGGCGCACTCAAGGTCAATTTAAAAAACCCATCTTTAATCTCTGGCGAATAAACAAAATCCGTTTCTGACATCTGTCCTGTGATGGGTCTAAAAAAGTTGACCACTGAGGCACAGGATAAACGCTTGTTTTTATCAAGAATTTCCCCTGCATCTTCTTCTGAATCTTCCTTGGCGTCACACACTTTGGAAGAAAAAAGGATGAGTTGCTCTTGCTCGTTTTCCGCAATGGGCTGCCAACGCCCACTCCTTAATGTCGTGAGACTGGCTTTAAAAGAAGTATTTTCAAAGGACAATGCATATTCCTTGTAATGGGTCTCAAAACCGCCAGCTGCAATGGGCAGATCCCCCCATTCGATATCAATTTCAAAATCCGTGATCTGCTTACGTGCTAATTCTGGATTGCTGATGATAAAATAAGATCCCACAGCGGGAATTGGGCCAAAGGGATTAAAAGGGCCGCTCGGATCCAATTGCCCCAGATGATTATGCATGAGCAAATTCCGCGCCTCTTTCACCACGACATCGATTTGAATTTCCTTCACAATAAACCGCATCAACAAGGAATATGGAAAGAGATAGGATGTGGGATTGATCATCAAACGAATCAAGGGGAAATGTGTCTCATAGCCTTGACCATGAAGCGCGGGTGCGTAAGGGGTAATCGCATCCTGATCAGGCGATAACTGGATCCGCAATTGCAACACATCCTCCGCCACTGTGGCATCCACAATACGACTGATGGGCAAATAGTGATCCACAGTCAACCAGCCATTTTCAGTGCTCAAACTCACTTGAAACATTTGACGAAAAACCTTGAAGAAAAAAGCCTGCTTTTCACCACGACTGGGGGAAACACGCGCTTCCGATCCAGTCATCATTTGTGTCAAAACATCGTCTAACACTTCATCTAAATTTCGCTCCAAATTTTCTTTTGCCAAATTTTCTTTTGCAAAGGCATCACATTCGGGATAGGTCATTTTGATTGAAAGCGTAATCTCTCGATCCCCTTCCTTAAGGGCCAGAACAGGGCTCGCAAGCACAAAACCAAAGTCGGCATCTTCAAAATGACGCTGCCCAGATTCCGTTTTGGGTGCGCCGAAAACGGGCCACGATTTTTGCGTCTCGTCTTCCTCCGATACTTCAAAAATGGGGAGCGTATTGACCTTTGCTGCCGACGCAAAATCCATACTGTTTTCAGGCGAACTCAAGGGGTTTCGAGAAAAATAAAGCGTTTTCAATGAAACAACTTGTGTATCATTCACCAAGAGATCATTTTCAGAACTGTAAATCACATCCTGGTTTAAGGCATCCGTACCTGCAACAAATCCCGTCTTCGCCGGGATCCAAACCGGACGCCCTTCTCTACTTGCACGAAAAACAAGATAGGTGCTGTCCGCCACTCTTTCTCTGGGACGGATTTTAAGCAGATCCGTGTAATAAAAATCCAAATGCCGCTGAGAGAAGCGGTTGAGTTTTTTTTGTGCACGCTGATACAGATGCGCAAAAGCAATATATAAACCAATAGAGGCATGATGACGCTTGCTTTTTAAGGAGAGGGGCAAAGCACGACGTGCAGCATCCTGTAATGCAATCAGGGTGTTAAAAAAGGCGTAAAAGTTCGATTTTAAAAACTGCGTAATGACTTCTTTTTTTTCAGAAGGGGCGGGGACAGAAAAATTCGCACGGTAGTTGAACCAGTCTCGATGAAAATCAGCTTCGAATAGAGCAGAAACGGCTTCACCATATTGCTCCAAAAAAAGTTTGAGTCGATGCAATTCCCGTCTTAATTTGCTTTCAATTTCTATCCATATTTTCTGATTTAAATTTCGGCCTACATCACTGGTAGATTGTTGCAATTGCGTAAACCAATAATCGATTTTTTTGGCCAAGGCGTAACTCGGAACACGTCTCCAATCATCAACCTCGTAGAGATAGAGGTTTCGGCCCACGCCAGAGCCCATGCCCCAAGCCAATTCCTTCATGAAATTTGAAAAATCGGACTCTATATTTTTGAGATCGCTGCTTAGAATGACGGAAAAAATAACGGCCTCATCCGAAGCAAAAAAAGGCAGCCAATCACCATGGGGCTCATTTTTGAGATTGAAGAATCGAAGCAAGCGGGCATAGTCTGAGGACATGGCCAGCAGATCCTCAAGCCGCATTTCATCGACATCAATATACCCCGGATCGAGTTCAGGCGTCAGACGATCATCTTGGCTTGTGCCATCATTACTCAATCGTTTCGGTCTCGCTTCAAAGTCATCGGCCTTGCTCAAACAGATTAGATTACAAACGCAGGCGCGTCCCTTCTCGATAATAAAACGGGAAGACCATATTGCTTCGATTATTGGTTGTACGCACCGTGTAATTCAGCCGTATCTTGAGTTGCCCTTCGTAGATGTCTTCCGTATCTACATCCACGCGATTGAGGGTAATACGGGGTTCAAAAAAGAGTACGGCACGCTCAATGACATCTCGAATTTCGGTCACAGCACTTTCGGTCATCTGCTCAAATACCATGAGCTTCAAACCGCAACCATAGGCGGGATGAAAGACACGCTCACCCGGAGCCGTAAAAAATAAGATACCTAAGGCTTCCTGAATATCGGCTTCCTCTGAAACCATGCCAACATTTTTTTCATAAGGGTTAAAGGTCGGCGGAAAACCCCAGCCCATCCCTAAAAAACCTTTATCCCCGCCGTACTCACTCATCCGTCATCCCAAATCAGTCTCATCCACCAATCATGACCGTCGGTAAACCCAAAACGATGCTGCCACCATGCGCCGTGCTGTCTCCCAGTCTGGCTGCGGGCATCCCACCAATCATCACCGTTGCAGAACCTTTTGCGACCGTATCGGGTGGGCCAACACAGGTCGCCATGTCACCCACGACAGAAGCAGGCAAACTCCCGATCAAAACCGTCGCAACCCCCGGCCCCACAATCGGCCCCCCCACGTGAGGAATGGGCGGTGTACCCGGCGTTTGCATGGGACAAGTGTGCATGTCTGTTAATCTTGCCGCAGGCGGCATAAATAACTCCTAATTTCCGAATGCCTTAATTGATCATCACCATTGCGCCCTTGACCGTGGTCTGCCCAGACGCAGACAACTCCGCCGTGGCACTGCCTTTTCCCGTAAAACCCACATTGGCTTCGGCCGTGATATTGAGCCCTGCAATCGAAACATCCGCCTTAGACGTGATTCCGATCTCCCCCGTCGCCTCAAGCGTAATTTTACCTGTGGCCGTAATGGAAATATCTTTTGGGCTATCCAAGACAATCCCACTCGCACTCAACTCGACTTTATTGCCTGTTTCGTCCTGAAGCAATATCGATTTGTCCTTATCGCTGATCACGATGGTATTACCCGCAGGGGTAAGCAAAGTAAGCACCTTGTTTTCGTCATCAAATTCCACTTTAATTTCACTTTTAGTCACAATGGCTTTAATATAATTATCTGCGGTCAAATCATAGGGAGGCTTTCTTTTGCTGCTGTAAAGACTGCCCAAAATAACGGGATGCGAGGGATCGTTATTCAAATAACCCAAGACCACTTCGTCTCCGATTTCGGGGATAAAAAAACTCCCGATACCGTCTGAAGCGTAAAACTTGGCGAGTCGCGCCCAAACCCCTTCGGTCTCTGCTTGCAAAATGGGGACGGAAACTTGTATTTTTTGCTCTCCTTCCGGGTCTGCATCCAGTTTCATCACAACACCAATTTGCAAGCCACCCACACCCGGCAACAAACCTGAGACGGGCGGGGCATCCAAATCACGTCTTTCTGCAAACCAATGAGGCGACATGCCAAAAGTCGTCTCCGTATCCCAATTTCCGGTCGTAATTTCGTGACGAACAGCACTCACAAATACGCTACCATTAAAACGATTGCCGACACCATCGACCTCAATTAAGCTGCCAATCTTGGCCTTGGCTGTGCCCTGAAAAGTCATGCGGCCCCGAATCCGCGCCAAACCCGCTTTGATTTGCTGTCCCGTGGCCCAGGTTTTTAATGCGGCAGACTCCAAAGGTGCAGTCGTTTGAAGCCCGAAAGATGCGGGGCTGGCCACAGCTGCAAGTGTCGCTGAATCCAGATCACCCTGGCTATTTAGGGTTTGCGGCGTGACACTCTGTGTAACGATGGCTTGTGTGGCTAAATCCCATGAGACACTGTCCACAGCCGTCAACTGGGTTCTGGCATCAATATCCGCACTGAAATCGATTAAATCTTCACCGTAAGTGACCTTCAATGTCGCTGCCGTACTGGTATCCGGGACTTTGACAGAAACCTTAGCGCCCTCCACAATCGTCAAAAGACCATTGACTTCGGCACGGGAGAGTACAAAATCCCAGTCGGTACAATAATATTGCACCAGTTCTTTAAAACTTGTATCCGTCGCATCCACATCACTCGAAAGACCACTGGTATTTCCAATGATTTTTGAGATAATATCGCTGTCTTTCATATCAATATAATTTGCATTTTTCCGACCAATGGTCAGTGCGACTGCCTTGTCTCGGCATTCAATGACCAGTTGTGCATCGTTTTTTCCGGAAATTGAAATGCCATGTTTAACGACCATCCCTTCAAAAATCGTTTCCTCTTCGTCCTCATATCCCGCATTAATTTTGATTTCTGCACCCGGTTTGAAATCATCCGTATTGCTTACAGGGAAATCTTTTTCCGGCATGTCCCCATCCATGAGGACAATTCGGGCTGAGGGAATGCGGTTAATTTCGCTATTGACCGTGACAGAGACAATACGCACCGTATCAGCCACTTGCGTGCCGTTACTAAAGAGTGTGAGCCGGATGACACTACCGACAACTGCTGCGGGGGACTCTGCCATACCTTACCTTAGCGGCGGAAAATGGAGTTTCGTTCCCGGTTTGAGTTTACGAAAGTGCACAAGATTGTTGGCCCGCGCCACATCAGCATAATACGCACTGTTTTTATAAATACGGTGACACAATAGGGGCAAAGTATCCCCTGATCGCACTTCAACTAAATGTGTCAAATCAGGCGAAGAACGATTTGCTTTCAGACCTTCCTCTTCTTTGCTCATCGCCCCAGCAAACCCCAGCTTCAGCTTTGCACGCAAAGGTTCTCCGCTGGGTTTAAAAAGGGTGTAATCCAGCGACAAACTTTCAAGTCGGCCAAAAAAAATAAGACTGCCCCAAAGCAGTCGGACATGATTGGGTTCATGCTTTGTCCCGTCGTAGGTATAAACAATGGTTTTGAGTGACTCCACTTGGGTTTTAACATCTGGAGAACTCGAATTAACGACACCCGTGCCATCAATCACAATATCAAAATTCACTTTTTCAGGATTAATGGCACTGAATTTCATCTCAGTTCCTATTTGGCCTTGTGTCTTTTTTTCATCGTAACCAATCGTAAGAGAATGAGAATAGCTTGCTGGGTTCAACATGACTTCGAAATTGCTTTTCGAGCTATCCACGCTGATACTCCCCGCATCATCAACCGTACAAGGAGAAATTGTCAGTTTTTTTTTCAACCCTGAGCTAAGGTCTGGCATCTAACGTTCTTTCTGCTCACGAAACATTTCAAGCAACAATGCACGGCAATCCGAAACAATTTCCTGCTTTAACAGTTCGGGATCGATACCGTGCTCAGTAGATGAAAAACCAATCCGTTGCTCGGGATGTCCTGACTGAAGCACTGTAGATTTAATCACTAACTGTCTGACTTCAATTGCCATAAGGCCTTAATCCGTCCTTTCCAAGGTATTGTAGCTGAGTTCAATCTTTTCAATCGCCACTTCATTCTTTGTTGAATTAAATGGATCAACCTCCCACTTCACGGGATAGGCATTGTCGAATGACCAACCCCGAACTGGTTTTTTAAGCTCATTCATAAGGTAGACCATGATCAACACAGGGGAAATTTTCTCCACAAAATCGCCGTCCAAAACCTTCTTACACCAAAGCACCAATGGAGAGTTCTTTTTTGCGATTCCACGTTTGAGGACCATATTCGGATGCTTAATCGACTTCGGCAATTTATGGACAAAGCGATTCTCACCGCCCTCCACTAACGCATCCGTTTCAATTTCAGAGGCAATGCCACTGACTTCTTGAAAAGAGGTATCGGATGTGCCCATGCTGGCCGGAAAAACAACCTTAAAATAAAAAGCAGGTAAGGGATATAAATCAGAAGAGGGCATGTACAAACTCCCAGATATCAAAACCACAAATAACGCGGTGGGAGGGAATTAACACGATATTTCCCCTCCCACCGCATATTCGCTTGAAATATGGTCAGGCGTTTGCGATCGTCACACCTTCATGGGCAATTTCGATGGATTCAATGGCCACTTCATTGCCATCTGATTTCAAATCCGTACCAGTGATCTTCGTCGGCCAGGCATTCGCGAGCGTCCAGGTCATGGTCGTCCCGCCCGCTTCATCCAATAAAATAATGGTGACCGGAATACGTTTAATTGTGTTCATTTTAATTTTATTAAACCAATCCCAGAATTTATTGTCAGATTTGAAAACGCCTTTTTTCATAGTGACATTGCCCGATTTTTGAATGCCCGGCATTTTAATCGTTGAAAATTGAGGGCTGTCGCCGTGACGGTACTCAATCGGCTGTGACTCAATATCGAGACCCGAAACTTCTTGAAAAGACATGACCTCGGCATCCCATTTGACTTGGAAATGAAACTTGGGCATCGGCCATACGGTGGTTGACTGCGCGGACCCATCATCTGCCATGATAAATTTCCTCCTAATTAAACGTTTTTAATTCTAAAACCTGCCCGTATTCTGCAAAAAAATATCCATACACCCGTTTCGAATCTACGATTTCTGCATCTGCTGCTGGAAGGTTATTTCGATAAACTCGGCGGGTCTCGAAATCGCAACCAGTACCGTAATTCTCAAGATGCCTTCTAAGATATCCTCCGGTGTCATGGTCTCACCCAAACCCACGTTTACACTAAAAGCATCATCTGGACTGGAACCTGCCAAACCACCACGCTTCCAAATCCCAGTCAGAAAATTTCGAATCATGCCTTTCATGGTCGTCCACGTGCTGGAAACATTGGGTTCAAAAACATAGGCCTTACTCGCCAAACGAATAGACTCTTCAAGCATGATCATGGTGCGACGCACATTCACATAGCGCCAGTCCAGACTATTACCATCCAAGGTCCTTGCGCCCCAGACCAGAGTCCCCTCACCGATGAAGGCCCGAATCGCATTAATAGACTTCCCCTGTGTGGTCACATTAAGGTCTTCCTGCTCGTCATGTGTGATATTGACCGTGGGAGAAACAACCGCAGCCAAACTCACATTTGCAGGGGCTTTCCAAACACCTTTCAAATTATCAACCATGGTATAAACACCCGCCATCGCGGCACTCGGTGGAAGCAGATTGAGACTCTCTTTGATTTCAGCCAGTATTTTTCCAAAAAGTGGAGACATCACAATCAAGCTTTTGTTGAGTAGTCTTTTATTTGAAGCCACTTCCTCCGGCTCCATGTCGGGCCATTCGCTGGCAATATTGTTAACCGCGTCGACTTGCTGAATGATTTTTGCCTTGTCTGCCTTTTGTGCCGGGGTATCGGCATCCTCTACAACAGGTGGCGTCTCCGGAATACCCAGTTCCAGTCTGAGCAAGGCCTGGAGTTGATCCTTGTTCGCAACATTAGCACTGCTCAAATCTTTGTCTTGTGTGATCGTGGTATTCACCCAAGGATAATAAGCTGCGGCAAAGTCGAGATAGTTGATGCCTAAGGCCCCGCGAAAGGTTTCAATCATGTCGCCTGCGGGATCCTGGCGATCTCGAAACCCGTCCCAGATATCCAAGATCGTCACACGATTTTTCATTTTTCCGCCGCAGTGCGCTAAAGCGGTTTGCTGGACTGAAATACAGTCAGGCTGTTTCAAAAGCACCGCATCCGGCATCACCACCATCGTCGGTTCTTGCTCCTTCGTCAAAAGGTTAATCCCTTTTTGAAGCTTGTCCGGCGCAACGGCATCGTCATAGTTGCCGACTGAAACGATATAGCAGGGGCCACCGCCATTTTGAAAAAAAAGCAACATACTATAAAAAAGCAGGTACCTGCCGGTCTCCTGCGTCAGCACATAATCCTTGCCTCCGAAAGAAAAAGCAGGCTCCTCTGTCGCGTCCGCAGCCGCCTCTTCGACCTTGAATGTTGGATTCGGCCCAAAACCGTAATAGTCATAAAACTCCGCCATCGACGTAATCCGCCATGGTTTATTCAAAAGCGTTTTTCCCTTATTGTCGGCGCGCTCGGTATGGCCGATAAAGGCCGGAACCGCCGTCGCCACTTCAACAACAGAATTTGGAAAAGCGCTCTTTTCAACGATGTAAACACCGGGGGTTTTCATCTGTCCCATATTTTCTCCTTCTCCATGATTGACAACTTACTGGTTAACAGTTCACATATATTTCTGATATGACGGACTCTTTTCCATCGATTGTTTCTGTACTGATCTGATGCGCGGACGCAAAGGGCAGACGTTTAATGATGACTTTGCCATTTTTCTCATGCTTTTCCCTAAGCTGAAATCGAGATTGAAAGTTTTCCCGAAGGGGGATGGTGGTTTTAGATCTAAAAATCAAGGCCGTTTTATGACCCGGCAATACAGTTGTTCCACCAAATTCAAACTCGGTTTTATTGCTAAGATCTGAGATACAAGGCTCTTTTTCGGCCAAATGCCCGAGAAAGTAGTATTTCCAGGTGGTGGCTCTGGTATCAAATTGAATGAGGTACTGCTTTGCCCCTTCACGTAAAACCGACTCCGACAGCTTGAGCTCAACAACAAAAGCCGGACGAAGCAGGTGATCTTTTTTACTCAAAACTTCCTTAAGCTCAGGGGAGTCAAAGGACTTAAAATCTGCTTCAGAAACGTATTGCGATGGATGCAATAGAAATGCATCCTGGGCACTGGCATTGACGTTTTGATTGTTAAAATAAAGCAAGGCATCATCTTTGTACGCCGGGGCCTTTGTGTAATTTCTAAAACGCGGATCTTTTGAAGTGACACGATACTGAAAAGAAAAAGGCGTATCCGAATCACTCAAATAATACGCCAGCGCCTCTGTCTTTTCGGCATCATAAAAAACATTCAAACCATTTTCCGAAACACGTGTCAGCAAGCCTGCTCGCTGGAGCAGATCCTGTGAATACGGTGTCGGGACAAAATCCAACCTTAAACCGCTGGCCTCACGAAAAAAAAGGTGTTGCACCTTGAGCTGAAATAAAGGGTGATAAGATCCCATTTTAGGATTGATTCCCCGAAGTTTGTGGTTGTTTGAACGTAGGGACTTGACGTTTAATGTCACCAGAATCAAAGGTCACCATCCGCACTTTATATAAAATTGAAGGCAGGTACTTTCCTGTAAGCACCCCCCACAAAGTACTCAAATCTTTAATATCTAAATTTTCAATATCTAAAACTAAACGATCAATGTGTGGATCCAAGTCCGGTGAATTCTGGTGATCAAACACCGGACGTCGCTGAAAGAAACTGATTGCGTTTGATATAAACTTCAGCGATTCGGAATATTTGTTAAAATGCGCAGCCACCATCACGTATAAATTCAAAAAAATGGGGGGATAACCCTCAACAACACGACTGGAAGCCATCGGAGCGCCATAGTTCACGCGGCCTGGAACGGCGTCCTTTTCGATATTCACAAGGAACAAGACCAGCTTATTGTTGACATGGGGCCCGACATTGCCGTCCTGCTCCAAAATATTGGACAGCACCACAACGTCTTCCCCTAGATCAAACCTATTTTTCAAAAACTGATTGAGCTGTGCTGCGATGTGATTTAAGGCGGAATCAACCATATTAGACTATGTCCCACAATCCCCAAAAAGTACAAAACAAGAGGACATTCATATCTAAAATCTATCCCGTCTCGAACCAGTAAAAAGGCAAATAATGCCAATCCCCACCAGACGAATGTACAAGGTATCTTCTGAGGGAAAAATTGTCAAGCGGACTATTCACAAAATAGCTTTATATATTCCCATACTTTTCACAAAAAACCACTGAAGAGAAATAAAGGGAGAAACCCTTGTTGTATCAGAAAATGCTTGAAGACAATGCTCAAAATCAAAACGTAGAGAACAAACGCTGTGCTTCCTTTATTTTGCCTTTTTTGTTGGGGACTGATGTGGATTATTCTGAAAAAAGAAGGGAGAACGATTTGGAAAAAGACCAAAGGGACGACGCAAGAAAGGGTCGGGATAGAGATCATAAGAAGGATCAGGATAATAAGGATCGAAAGCGTAACGACAGCCACGCCAAAAAGGGTCACAGTAATAGGGAGACCGATAAGGAATCCGCATTTGCTGAACACGTTTCGGCCACAAGTACACATATGACGCAAGCACGTAGGGATATCTATAATGCATCTCGTCCAGCTTTTTTTTCTCAGCCCGGATAATTTCCCCCACAATGGTCACTTCGCGTCCTATCTTATAAATTGCCGGATCCAGAAACTGGCCTCTGTATTCGACTAAAAAACGCCCCTCACTTTCATCTCCCGCTAAAGGCCTCTCTTTAAAGCCCAAGGGTTTTTGAATCATTTCGATCAGGCTATAGTCCTCGTGGTTTTTTGTCTCAATAATTTCTCCGCCCCAAAGGACTGTTTTCCCGACAAATTCGGCGGGGTCACGAATGACCCGTTCAAAACCGGTATTTGGAGAAACCTCATCCCTCATATTTTTTGGAATCGGCCCCGCACAGGCGTTCAAAAAAACAACGAACAATATCAGAGAAAAAATGATTCGGATTCTCATCTCAACATGGACCTTAAAAAAATTGCTTCTAAATAGGGTTTTCTGTATAAGTCTTGTGAGAGATCTTTCAGGTGGCCTTCTTCTGACAACATGGAGATGCTTTGAAGATTGCGTCTCAGATATCTCAGTTGCTCTCCTATCGCTTTCTTTAATTTTTTCTTTCCAGGCTGTCTTGTTTTGGAAACTTTGAGGTAGGCTTTCCTCGCTTTTTGACGATAAGTTCTTGGCTTTTTTGTGGGCTTTGTTCTAAATCTGTGCAGTTGCTCGATGACGACTTCTGTCTTTTCTCGGGCTTCATTCAATAGGTTCAGGTCGGTAGGATATTTGATGTCGGCGGGAGTACAGGTGGCATCAACGAGTAACTTGCCTCTGGGCGGCGGATCATCTTTATCTGAGTCCGATCTTTCTTCTGCTTTTTCTCTTTTGGTTTCTTTGGCTTTTTGTGCGATCAATTCGTTGATTCTTTCTAGGGATTCTCGACTGAATCTTTTTCTGAAATGGGTGAGCATGGAGTCATGAAATGGGGCGTGGTCTTGATAGCCACAAAGGCCAAGAAAATACTGAAGGTAGGGATTCTCTGAAACCTGTTCGACCAGTTCTCGGTCGGTCACCCCAAGACGTTCTTTTAGGAGCAAGGCACCAAAGGCGATTCTTGAGGACTTGGCTGGGGAGCCCATATCCTCTAAGGAAAAATGGACGATGTATTCTTCCTCGACTTCGGTCCAGGGGATCGTTTTTGACAGAAGGACCCAGCGGTTATTACTCCGTAATTTGCCGCCGAAGGGCAGGTGGAAATCTTCGAAGGCTAGCTGATTTGGGTCGTTTCTTCGATACATCTTATCTCCGGGTGCATGCTTTTTGAGGGGGGACGGACTTTAGCCTTGCTCTTATGACAGTATAATACATCTCTTTTTCTTTTAATATCATTGGCTTAGATGTTTTTCAGCAAGCTCTAATTATCAATGAACAAATGATTTGCAAAGTACTTGCCCTGTCCCAGGATTTTCTAAGGGTCTACTTTCAACTAATTTACCCGTTTCTAAATCTAATTTATGCCCTTTTTTTCCTTCTGGGAAATCTTCAACGATGGCTAGGTATTTACCACAAACCACTGGGATTGACTCCCTCCAATTCATGTCAACTTGCCACTTCTTCTGAAGGGAATAGCATCCACCTTTTGTCCTGCTGTTCTTCCTCAGCGGTGCCGGATTACACGCAACAATATGACTAGAACTGGAGACAATGATCGAATTAGGTCGAAGTGAAAACCCTTCTTTCCCCCATTTCTGTCCTTCAAGTACTTGCACGCCACCATCTTCGTCAAGCAGGTACAGGTTGCTCTTATAGTTAAAAAATTGAACCACGGATGCTTCTTGAGTCCAGTAGGTTTGCTCCGAAAGATCCTCGGAAACAAACACTGCGTAGGGGAGATTTAGTCCATTCGAGTCAATCATATACCCAGCCAAATATATTCCGCCAGAACTGAGAAACCCATGATAGGTATTTTGAAGCTTCGTTTTAATTTTTTTTGTTCCATTTGAGATTGTTCCATCATAACGCCACCTCAGGTCTGTTTCAGAATGTCCAGAAGAAGGGAACAGAAATATGACGATCAATATGAACGCCCTAAAAGTATTTTTCATCGTATTTATGCACAATAAATGGAGTACCAGCTTTAAATGCGCCTATTGAGAACAGACGATCTCTATCCTGTGGTTTCAAATGAATACAGCCATGTGAATGCCCAAGCTTAAGGGGCAACCTGCGCGCATGTTGTGCTTCATTCTCTGGAGTGGTATGAAGCATTTGGCCGGACAATACTTCTTTCCCATCTAGAATACGATTGGCATTTAAATCTTTGTACCACCTTATCGCTATTGGCCCAAAATCATTGAATATCCATGTTTTCGGAACAGACCTCATGTTATAAAGATCTTTGTTAAACCTAATGATTTCATTTCTCGTTATTTTGTGATCATTTTTTATTGAACCCCAGTTTCCCCCCTTTAACAGATACCAAACGTCGTTTTTGGCAGGCATATCTCGAAGTGGTGTACCCCATTTTATTCGTGACATAGTCCAAGTGGGTGTTCTATAAGCATGCGCCATTTCGATAACATACTTCCCTGGCCAAGTCGGCTCTTCCGGCATACGGGGATCATTTCCGATACTAGACGGACCACCTCAAGCCTCATAGCGCCCGATTATTTTTTTTGTCGGAGGAGTTTCGTTTATTTTCAAAACGACCAACTCTTTGTCTCCTGGGTAAAAATGTAACTCCACGAAAAACCCTTTCCAAATAGACACCCCATTGTGGTTTGAGTAATGTCCTAAAATACAACGAGGCTGTAGAAAAACCCTATCCACAGCTCTCCTCTTTGTCATTTTTTACATTTTTAAAAAAATGCCTTTTTATTTTGGGTTACAAATAACCTCTTTTTAAGTCTCCGTCAAAGCCTTCTTTTGGCTGTGTCTGGTTTGGCGATGCTTTCAAGATGTTCGAGGCTAAGTTCGATTATGGGTTTTAGTTGATCGTGTTCACTCCCTGAACCTAAGGCTTTGGCTGAAACAACGACCTGGTGTTTGTCGTCGGCTGTGGCGATGCCGTTATAACCTTGGATCACACCGTGGGAACTCGGCATTTTGGCGCTTTCATTGTCGGTGATATTGCTTTTGATGGCTTTGCCGGTTTTGCCTATTTTCT
>UOGF01000013.1_pt1 | contig 18277 bp, 17 predicted proteins | sample 1989081 | NCBI WGS metagenome assembly UOGF01 (sample SAMEA4712195, study PRJEB27164) | hydrothermal vent metagenome | biome: marine basaltic hydrothermal vent biome; feature: marine hydrothermal vent; material: mineral | place: Pacific Ocean | collected 2011-06-14/2011-07-23 | depth 1719 m
AGTTTCGAATTATTTTGAACAGGGGGATTGGGCAAAGCTTCGGAGAGACGATTTTCGCCCATATAGAGCGCGATTTCTTGACGCGCAGCCTGCCGGCAAGAGACTTTTTCATCTGAAAGAAAACGGATTTTTCTCTTTTCTGGATATTGAACACTCAGTGAGTGCGCCACTGCATCCCCGGACTCCGGGTCGGCATCAAATTCCAGGCGATTTTCGACACTAAAAGACAAACGATCCGAGAGCTCAGACGCTTGGTCTGTAATCGCCCAGTCACCCAATGCAGGATTGAAATCGGTCACACAATAATAGATCCATCGTGCTTGTTTTGCAGTAAAAACAATCTGAAACAAAGCCGGTTCATCCAGCACAGCCTCTTCGTTCGGCAGGCTATCGTTATTGAGCAGAAGCACTTCAGCGAAGGCATCAGGAATACGGCGAGAGACAAGTGGGGAACGCACCGAAAAAGGCTGCTCGGCTTGCCGCGTGCTCAACCTTAAAGCCGACGTTTCGGCTGGAACCTCAAGATTGTCAAAACAAGGTGCTTCATATTGGTTAAACGCAGTTAAATCTGTAAAATAGGAGAAGAATTGATTTTGAAGATGAAGATAAAAAAGAAACTGCGCATCAGATGAAAGCGGAATAAATGCACGGCCGCTGTCATCGACTGTGATCGAAACGGACAGGCCATTTGTTTGTGTTTTGATCACACATCGATGGTTTTTGAGCAATATCGCCGTCTCAGTTGAGGCCTCAAACGCAAAATCGGGACAATCTCCATCCGTGTAGTAGTCATGCTGCACCAATATGGTAAAGAGTGTTTTGTACTTCATGAAGATGCAGTCCGAAGGGTTTTTTCTTGTGAAATAATCGACGGGGTCGGAGATTCATCTCGCATCACCACCATTTTGACTTTGTACAAAACAGAAGGGTGGTAGGTGGTTCTAAGCGCATTCCAAATCTCATTTTGCTCGGAAAAAGGAAGTGTCGTCAGCTCCATGATGAGCCTCTCGATCGTGGCACTCAACTCCGGCGCATTGTGATGACTCAAGACCCGATTTTTTTGTAAATACTGGATAATCTGAGAAAGTGTATTGAGGCCCACTTGATAATGTGCCCCGCTTTCTGTTCAGGGACTAAAGATGTAAATTTTAAAGATCAAAAATGAAAGAAAAACTTGAGAAAGAACCAAGATCAATCTCGGCGATTTGCGCCACCCCTTTGCGAGCGATCTAAACGGTGTTTAATGCGCTCTTGTCTGCGCCGATCCCGTAAATCAGAATGGCCTCGCTTTTTGCGATCTTGTTTGAGTCGATCTCGAAAACGATGTCGTTTTTCTACCGGGAGTTTTTCCCACTGCTCACGCAGGGCACGTCGACGCGCAGGCGGAAGATCCTTGAATCGCTTTTCCTGAGAAAGAAGGGTCGCGCGCTCTTTGGCACTCAAGATTCGGAAGTCCCTAAAACGTTGCCGAATTTCTGCACGTTTTTTCGAAGGCAGTTTTTTCCATCGTTTAAGTTGTTTTGCCGCTCGACGGCGCTGTTTCGGGTTCATAGACTGCCAGCGTGTTGCACCTTTTTTTAAACGGTGCTGACGGAGGGCAGGAAGTGCGTTCCACTGCGATTCTAAAGATTTGAGAATACGCTGCTCCGTCTTTCCCAAATCGCCCCAGGGAATAGACTCGGGTGCTGAAAGTGCGCGTGTCGGCATAAGAAAGAAGGTCAGCAAAATAAAAATCTGCAAAAAACCTTTCATCTTTCTTCCTTTCTCATTTCAGAAACCGAACCTTTCACATCATCTTCCAGAGAAGGATCACCTTTTTCCTGCATTTTTGATGGTCTTAAATCCTGCGCTCGCAAGATGGACTCCTCTTCTACTGTAATGCTGTTTTCTATAAAAATATCATCAAAAAATGCGGGATCAATCCATGCGCCATCATCACTCTCCCATCCCCCCAAAAACTCAATCAAATCCATATCCGAGGGCCTGGTTTTTTCCGCTTCTGCTGCCATCACACTGTTTGAAAAAAGCCATAGACTTAAAAATCCCGCTGTAATCCAACTAACCCGCCCCTTCATATTTCGCCAACCAGTTATAAAATTCGAGATCATCGTAAAATTCAATCGGTGCAGACGAAGCAAGCAGCTCGATATCCTCCATATTTGAAAGCACTTCTTTTGGTCCAGGTTCCTTCAAAATCAGAAAAAAAGCAAGTACCACCGTGCAGGCCACGGCGATCCCTGTCGCAGGCCACATCCAGGAAATTGGGTTACGAGACCTCAAGGGTTGAAGTGCTGCAAAACGGCCTTTGCGAAGACGAGAACGGGTTTCTGGATCAATCACTTCTGCACGCTCACTCAAGAGATATTTTGCGGTCTCTAGAAAAACCTTATCTTTTTCAGTTTCTTTCATGGCGCAAATTCCTTTAACTTGATACGCAGTGCGCGAATTGCTCGGGAATAATGTGTTTTAACACTGCCGACGGAGCAAGACATGGCCAAAGCCGTCTCAGCGGTGTTGTAACCTTCGTAGGCCCGTAAAAAAAAAGCCTGGCGTTGACGTAAAGGCAGTTGATATAAGGCCAATTCCAATTCAGAAGCTGCATTTTTTGTTGCAACTTCATCCGCAAAATCTCTAATACCTGTGTCCGGCACGGTTTCAATAAGGTTTTCATCTGAATCCGTTTCATCACTTTTTCTCTGAAACCAGGTGCGCCAACGATTTCTGACCCAGCTTCTACGATGCCAATCTTTGATGCGATGCTGGAGAATACGGTAAAAGAGTGGCCCCCATTCCGAGGGCTCTTTTGAGGCATAACGCTGAACCAGCTTGAACATAGCATCTTGAACAATATCCAGAGCCTCTTCTGAATTTTGTGTCGCAATGCGCGCCATTTGATAAGCACGGATTTCGACCCCGGCCAAAAATAGATCCAAGTCTTTCGATTGATTGCCCCCTAACACCGTCTATTATACCCATGGCCCTTCCCACAAAATTATAACTTTCACCCTTCTCGGACGCAAACCCTGCTTCCTAAATTTTAATCTTACTGACTACAACGCACAAATAAAGAATCGGTTGACATCAAAGACGGGAATAAGGATGTAGAGCGGGTTTATTTTTAACTCTCATTAAGGAAATAGAGCGTGAAAATTATTTGGGGTGGTTTGCAATAACGGAGATCGTGCTGTAGTAGACAGACCAATACTGCGCATTTTTTGTATTGGCAATGTAGTTTTTGATGTCAGCACTATTTGTATTACCTGTGGCAATATATTTGTCAGCTAAGACCTCGGCTGATTTTCCCATGACCTTTGCGACGGGTGAATTCCCCGGGAAAAGATGAATTTTTGATTGCACATCAATGATTTCAAATCCATTATCGGCTAATTTTTGGGGAAGACTTAAACCATAAGCGGGATTTAAACCCAAATCGATAAACATCTGTGAAATTGCGGTATTTACCCGCTGCTGGGAAAGATCAGCCCGATCATTTAAAAACATCGCAGAAGTAAAATCGGGTTCTTCTAGGACAACACATGCTCCCGGTTTTAAACTTGCCTTTATTTTAGAAATCAGCTGTGATTTTTCTAGATTGTGGATGAGCATATAGCGACAATGCACAAGGTCAAACGCACTTTCAAAGTGCATTTCGGCGAAGTCACCCTGCATCACTTCATAGGGCGCATCGATAAAATGACGGATATATTTTGTATTTTTATCGATGCCTAACACACGACCTTCCGGGCCGACTTTTCCCCCCAGCCAGGAAAAAATTGAACCTGCACCCGGCCCAATTTCCAAACAAGAGGCGTTTTTTTTAATCTGGACCTGATTTAACAAATTCAAAGAATTAGGATCAAAAGCCGTCTCAAGCAGTTTTAGACGAAGTAGTTCTTCATCTGTTTCCTGTGCATCAAAAATATACTCACTCAATTTGAAGTCTCCAAAAAATCGATGTCGCCGAAAGCTTCTTTATCGACGTGGCCGCAAGCTTCTTTAATGGAAGCGAATAATCCCACCGGAAACACCGAGTATCTTAAAGTTTCTTGTTTCTTCAGTGATGACGATTGGACGAAATGCCGGGTTTTGAGGTTGAAGGATGATCCGGTTATTTCTCCGAATGAATCTTTTGACCGTCACTTCATCCTCAATCATTGCAATTACAATTTGGCCTGTTTCGGCATCAGGTTGAGGGTTCACCAGAATGTAATCCCCATCTAAAATGGCCGCATCGCGCATACTATCCCCTTTGACTTTCAGCAGATAGCTGTTTTCCTTTTTGACGATGCTCAAATCAACGGTTAAGTGCCCCATGATGTTTTCTTCGGCCAAAATGGGAAGACCTGCGGCAACTTGACCCAAGATGGGAAGCATAACCCCCGATTTCTGTGATGTCTGCTCTAGAATTTTAATAGCGCGTGCCCCCTTTCCTTTTCGGATATAGCCTTTTCTCTCTAAACTCAAAAGATGTTTCTCCGCTGCGCGAGGTCCAGAAAAATTAAAGTACGCCGCGATCTCCCGGAAAGTCGGCGGATAACCTTCTTTTTCCAAGGATTTTCGGATGTAATTGAGGATTTCGTTTTGTCTTTTTGTAAGCAAAGTAGTCATATGACTACCAATATAGAAAAAATGAAAGATCTTGTCAAGAGGGATGAATCTCTTTATCCGATTAAAGCGGTTTCTCGCATATTTTTCAAACTTTAATGCGTATGTCCATGACCGTCATCCTCATCCAAAGGCACTTCGCTGTTTAAAAAAAGGTAATCTAAGAAAGTCATTTCAGGGAGTTCCCCTATAAAGGAAACCATCTCCCAAAGCTGCTCGTCCGTATGTGATTCTCCCCAGCCCGGCATGCCCGTCATGCGGATGCCATTTTTAAGAACCCAAAATATTTCTGCAGGCGACTTAAGGCTTTTGGCTAAATCCGGAGCTTCTGGGTTCAAACCCAGAGCCATGGGTGTGGGATCCTCTCCGGGCGGGGTATGGCAACCCGCACACATGGCACGAAAACTCTGAAAACCCTTTTTAATTTGCTCTTCACTACCCAGAGAGGGAACCTCGATATTTTTGGCACGAGATGCGACTGAATTTGTACTGGTGGTTGCCAGTACCCACTGCACCAATGCGGGGTCTTTCCAGACGGTGGAAACATTGAACCAGCCACTGAACATCACCATAAGACCGAGAAGCGCAGAAAATACGGCAGTCACAATCAGAGTTGAAATTACAGTCTTCATCTACTTTCCCTTTTCCTTATTGATCACAATTTACGCCAAAAGGGGGGCAATACTCCCTAAAATGATCCGAGATCCTCCCTGATACTAAAGCATTAACACTTAAAAATGAAGTGGCCCAGAATACATCATACTATTCTTATGTTTTTAAGCGGTAAAACGTCAGGGAACAAAGGCCTTTCGTTTATTGAAACTTGCCCTTTTTTCAAGCAAACGATACGATGATGATGTTTTTGATATGGTCAATATTTGTGATAGACTATCCCATAATTCACTTTTCTCAACACATCCCCCTTTCTATGAGTCCCTTGTTTAGATTGATCTCAATTTGAAGCCGTTTTATAGAAAAAACATTTTTAAGTTTTCAGCCCTAAGCGCATTGATCAGTCTTGGTTTGCTTTTGTTTCTGATTTACAATCACTTTCAATTCAAAAAAGAAATCACCGCTCCGGCACAACAAAACATCCGAGAAGAAACCATTCAACTCGCTAAAAGAATTGACACCTTTCTCAAACAATCCATCCCCATCGCCAAGGCGCTTTCGGAAGATCTTTCAAATATCCCATTCAACACTTCGGACTTAGCAGAAAGACTCAAACGCGTCTTAAACATCAACCCCGACCTGATTGGTGTGGGACTGGCCTACGCGCCTTTTACTTATGATCCGGATGTGCGACTCTTTGCACCGTATTTTACGCGACAAGCGGGAGAATTAAAACGGGTTCAGATCGAAAACTTTCTGGATTACACCATTGAAAGTTATCATTGGTATCACGATCCCCTGAAAGAGGGTGCGCGATGGAATGAACCACGTTTCAGCCAGGCTGCGGGACAAAAAGTCATTGAGTATGCCCTCCCCTTCTTTCAAAAAGATCCTAAAACAGGGCAACAACAAAAACGAGGCATTGTCTTTCTGCACTACCCCTTAAGCAATATTTTTAATGAAATTAAGGCACTCAGGACGGGAAAAACAGGTTACGGGATGATGCTCTCTCAAAAAGGGGAGATTCTTTTTCATCCCAATAAAGAATATATAGATGCCGGGCAAAACATCTTAACCCTCACTCAGAAGACAGGAAATATCCTACTCAAAAATATTGTGCAACATGCGATTTTAGGAGAAAACATTACCCTGCAGGGCAAGAGTCTTTTGACAGGATCTGAAACCTGGGCCAACCTGCAATACATCCCCACGACGGGATGGACCTTGGCCATGCTCTACAATAAAGAGGAGCTGACAAAAGGGAATCAATCTCTGCGACGTCGTTTGATTTGGATTGCAGTCCTCTTTATTTTATTTTCCTTGAGTCTTATTTTGATGGATCTCTCTCGAAGAGAAACACGATCAATTTCACTCCTATGGCTGCGTGCACTCAATGTCTCAATTCTTTTTATGCTCGGTATTGCACTCACTTGGTTTCTGGCGACGGATAATGTGGGCTGGAAAAAAACAGAACGGACGGTCATTCTGAATCAAAACGATCTGAACACTTTTAAAATGGAGAATATCCGCTCAGCCTTGGGCAATCGTCAGCCGCTGCCCATCTATATCCCCACCGGGGTTTTTGTGCAATCCATCGAATTTACCAGTGCAAATAACGTGATCTTAACGGGCTATGTCTGGCAATATTACAATGAAAATATACCGGACGACCTCTCGCGTGGTTTTGTCCTACCTGAAGCCGAGTCGTCAAAAATAGACCGCGTTTATCGCCGGAAAGAAAAAAATGGGGAAGTTATCGGCTGGTATTTCCATGTCACTCTGCGTCAAGATTTTAATTACACACAATATCCCTTTGATCAACAGACGGTCTGGATGCGTTTCTGGCACAAAGATTTTGATAAAAATGTTGTCCTGACCCCGGCGCTTGATTCCTATGATTTAATTCATCCAGAGCGACTTCCAGGGATTGAAGAAGATTTTGTACTTCCCGGTTGGGAGGTTTACAGCAGTTTTTTCAACTATCGTTTCAATAGTTACAATACAGATTTTGGAATTCCGCGCTACGTGGGACAAAATAAATTTCCAGAACTGTATTTCCAAATTGGTGTAAAACGGCATTTTTTAAATCCCTTTATCTCAAACCTGACTCCGATTATTGTTGTGCTCTTGATGTTGTTTGCCGTACTCATCACCAGTTCAAAAAACAGTGACAAAGTTCAAGTCCTCGGATTTAACGCCTCCACAACCTTGGCCTCAAGCTCGGCCCTGTTTTTTGTCGTCTTAATTTCCCATATTGATTTGAGAGGCTCACTCACAGCCAATGAAATTTTTTATATGGAATATTTCTATGTCGTAACCTATGCCACAATTCTTTCCATTTCGATTAACGCAATCCTTTTTACCTGGGACATCAAAATTCCCTTTATTCAATACCGTGACAACCTACTCCCCAAACTTTTTTATTGGCCGGTGATTACCCTGACAATGTTACTTGTGACACTCATTAAGTTTTATTGATTACACTAAAACAGATATGAATTATTTATTACAGATCGGAATAAGCCTCTTCTTTATCTTACTGGTACCGGACGCTGGTTTCAGCAATGAAAAACCACCCCTACGCTTCGGCATGACCACGGCCTTAAGTGGCCCGGCAAGCGACTTAGGTTTATCAATGAAACGTGGCATTGAAACCTATTTTGATCATATCAACAAACAAGGGGGCATCAATGGTCGCCCTTTAAATCTCTTGGCCTTAGATGACGGTTATCAACCCACCAGTGCGGCAGCTAACATGCGTCGGCTCGCCCAAGATCAAGAAGTCCTCGCTATTATCGGCAATATGGGTACCCCCACAGCCATGGTCACTGTCCCGATTGCAAACCGGGAAAAAGTACTTCTTTTTGGTGCATTCACCGGCGCAAATATACTCAGAAAAACACCACCTGATCGTTATATCATCAATTTGCGCGCAAGTTATGAAGAAGAAACCGCTGCAATGATTAACGGCATGCTGAATCGTGGCATCAACCCCGATGAAATCGCTTTTTTTACTCAAAATGATGCTTATGGAGATGCGGGTTATGCCGGGGCAATCAAAGCATTGCAGAGCCACGGCTATCAAGAGGCAGGCCACCTGCCCCACGGCCGTTATACACGTAACACCCTCGACGTGGAAGATGGGCTATTGAAGCTTCTTGATGCCGCAAGAGTCCCTAAAGCAATCATCATCGTCGGGACCTACTCCGCCAGTGCAAAGTTTATAAAATACGCAAAAACCATTTGGCCAAATACACGGTTTTTAAATATCTCTTTTGTGGGGAGTATCCCGCTGGCGAAAGCCCTTGGAAAAGCGGGCAAAGACGTGGGCGTGACCCAGGTCGTCCCTCATTTTGAATCCACACTGCCTGGTGTGACCGAATATCGTCGGTTACTCAAAATATACGATCCTGAGGCTTCGCCAGATTTTGTATCACTTGAGGGCTTTATTGCAGCAAAAATTTTGGTAGCAGGGCTCAAACGCGCCCCAAAAAAGATCACACGTGAAAACCTGATTGACGCCATCGAATCCATACAAAACCTGGATATCGGTATTGGCGTACCGATCAGTTACAGCAAAAAAGAACATCAGGCCCTACATCGTGTTTGGGAGACTGAAATTAGGAATCAGCAGTTTGTACCCCTCAATGAGAAGGATACTGGAGATTGAAAAAAGCGCTTTATATCTCACGACATCAATGATCAACTTTCTCAATGATTCAATACGAGAGCCTCGCGTCATTTATAAAGTATTTTTTCAAGAGACAAAAGCTAAGCCGAGCTTAATCTGTATTTTTTCACATCTTTAAGTCGTAATCCGGGTAAAGGTTTTTGGCGCAGCCGGGGCAAATACTGTGACTAAATTTAGCGGAAGAATGATCCCTAATATAAGTTTCAATTTGATGCCACTTCCCTTGAGCATCGCGTATTTGTTTACAATTTGAGCAAATAGGCATGATACCACTTAGGGTTTTTGTCTGTTCAAGAGATTGTTTTCTTTCCGTAATATCCTGAACAACCCCCACCATACGAATCGGGTTTCCATCTTTATCCCGAATAACATCTCCCCGTTCAGACATCCATCGCAATGTTCCGTCAGGGCATTGTACAGGGTGTTCGATATCGTAAGCTTTCCCTTCATAAACAGCCGCATTGACTGAGGCCTCGACATGTGGACGGTCTTCTGAAGGAATACATTTGAGAAAGGCTTCGTAGGTGATCTCAGAATCATCAGGCCTTAAACCAAAAAGCGGATAGGTTTGTTTGGACCAGTCCAAACTTCCGGTACGAATATCCCACTCCCAAGTGCCGGTTTTTGCAGCCTGCTGCGCAAGTGCGTCGCGTTTTTCATTTTTTCTAAGACCTTGCTCCGTTTGCCTCTGCCTCACCTCATGGCGCAGACGCTGAATGGCAAAAGCAAGATCTTCCGCACAAGCCTCCCAAAATACAATGTCCTCCCTACAAAAAGCACCGGCATCACTTGCGCAAATCGTCAATGCAGCAAAAGCCTGATGGTCAATCATCAAGGGCAATGCAAGTGAGGCCTCATATCCATTCCGCTCCGCCTCTTTCTGCCAAGGAAGCGCAGGAGGCTCAGCATCTAAGATATTCCAAGATTGGGATGTGCCCGTCCGTATCGCCATGCTCGTAGCATGATCTCGAAATGCAGCTTCAGACCATGACATTTTTACAGAATCGAGATAACCGTCCTCTAAGCCCGTTTGTGCGATTGCACGAATATTTTTGTCTTTATCTGCTTCCGCAAAAGCAAGCCATGCACAAAAATATCCACCCCTTTCAACAATAAGCTGACAAATCTTTGTCGATAAAATCAGTTCATTTTTTTCTCGAACCAGGATTTTGGCATATTCACTTGAGAGCCTGCTCCTCTGTAGCGCCAAGCGAGACTGGTCTTCAACCCCCACGAGTTTAGAGTACTCACACTCCAAGTGGCTAATTTTATCTTTTAATTTTTGATAAGTTGGCTTTTGGGCCATAGGGTCACTTTTAAATGATTTTGAAAAAAATGATATTACAAGTCTTCCAATCTTACCGAATTTCAAATACAATTTCAAACCAAAACCTCTTTCAAGCACAATGATTTTATGCTCTGTAAATACCACCAATGATTAGAAATTTTTTTTGGTGTACTTCCTTATTTTTTCCGGTTTTGCCCTTTATCATGCCTATTCCGAGAACGAAATCTTTGATGCCCATGAATGCACAACCGGCCTTTGGGTTCAGCATGGACAAGCGCACCATCCGGGTCGACATAAGAAACACCGCAGATCGATAGCACATCAAGCGTCCATAGACACAGAATAAAAAAGCCCTAAACGTAAAAAAATCAGTTTCATGCCCGCGACTTCTCTTTGAAGGGCGCGCCGAACGGCCTCCGGGTAGATTTGGCATTGGTGGTGATATTGTTTTGCGGCTTCTTGAATCTCCGTTTTTTTGATGCGATCTGTTTTGTAGTCTGCAATATAAAGTTTTCCCGCTTCCTCATAAATTAAATCAATTTCGCCCTGCATCACTTGTCCTTGCCAGGGCATGAGAAAAGGCACTTCACGATCCACGATCTTGACTTGGCTCAATGCCACATAAGCCGGTGAAAAAAAGAACACCTTAAAAATCGCATCCATTTCTTCAAAAAGGGCTTCTGGGCTCATGTCTTTATTCAGAAGTCCTTGTTGATTTAAAAAAGAATCAAGAATCCCTTTGTAATTTTTAGGGTCAGATGAAAAATCCCACGTTTCTAAAAAACGATGCGCGAGTTGTCCCAACTTTGCACTGATCTCTGCTGTAGGTGTTTGAGAAAGCGCTTTCCTTTTTGCAGGCGCTCTTTTAAAGGTTGTTTTATCGGTGGTTTTAAGTTGGGTTGGAGAAATAAAAACCTTTTTGTTTTGCAACACATCATAAGCCCTAAATCGGTTTTCCCATTTTTGAGCCAAGGCTGCATCATCAACTTCGGATGCAGGACGATCCTCAAGTACTTGCGCAACACCCTCAAGTTCTACCTCAGATAAAACAGTTCTGGAAATCAAGTCGTCCCCTATTTTAATGGGCCCGGACCCTGAATCACTCAAGATTCCCTCACCCTGTTCTGCAAGAACCGTTTCAATTTGAGAAAGAAAACTCCCGGGCTTAATTTTCTCACTGGGTGCTGCAGAAATCATCAGGTGTTCACGGGCACGAGTCATGGCAACATACAAAAGCCGCTTCTCCTCTTCTATTTCCCGCAAACGGACTTTTTCTTTGAGAAAAACAGCATTGAGATCCCTGACTTCCCCCAAACGAAGCCCCGTCAAATCACTGGACCAGTCGTAGCGCAGACTTCCAGAGTCGCGCGCTCCTGGCTTTGGCACCGCATGACAGCCCGCTAAAATCACAAGGGGAAATTCAAGTCCCTTTGCTTTGTGAATACTAAAAACCTTCACAGCATCAATGCCCGCCTCGGCCAAGGGGCTTTCTGCTGTGTCGGTTGCAGTATCCACCGCCGCTCGCAAGCTAAGAACCACAGCCTGAAAGGTCATGGTTTCTTCTTTTGAAAGTTCCGCGACCTCTTCTTCGATTTTTTTGAGATTGGCAAGGGCCTGCGCGCCATCATTTGAAGCCGCAGCCAGGAGCCTAAGTGCACATTCATCAAAAACAGTTGAGACAGCCTCAGCTACCGGAAGTCGCGCGGCAAGGTCGTGAAAACGGGAAAATATTGCATATAAATCAGAAATGGGGACATCAAGCAAGGCTGATTCACGGCGATAATTTAAAAGCCCCTTTTTTTCAAGCCCGTAAATCGCATCATCATCCAGTCCACCCAGAGACGAACGCAGGACTGCGACGAGGGCAATTTTGTCATTTGCATCCGCGACAACACGGAGTAAATTGACGGCATCAATCACCACCTGTTTCCGGTAAAAATGTTTTTCTCCTTCCACCCAATAGGCAATGCCCAAACGCCGCAGGGGCTGCAAGATATGTCTAACCCCCGTGAGGGTACGCATTAAAATCGCCACGTCTCCTTTTTTGACGCGTCGGATTTTGCCGTCATCGCCCAGGATTTCGACCTTTCCCAAGACTTCCTCTGAAAGCCATTGGGCAATTGCTTCGCCTTCCCTTTGTTTTGCCGTATCAGCACTCCATTTTTCTTTTGTTATTTGAATCAGGCGAAGAGAGACTTGTCTGAATTTCAAGACGCTATTTTCTGATTGTTCTGATGTCTCTTCAAACTCCGGGGGCTGGATCGCAATGTACTCGGGCTGGATCCCCGCTTTTTGAATCATCACTTTCTCAAAAATGCCATTTACAAAATTAAGAATAAGCCCATGACTCCGAAAATTGGTGCTCAGAGTGCAATGCACTCCCCCCTGCCCAAAAATCAAGACCCGCACAGCATGATAGGCTTCAATATCGGCTCGCCGGAAACCATAAATAGATTGTTTGGGATCCCCCACCACAAAAAGTTTTCCCGGCGCGAGTTTCACCGCTTGCCAGTTTTTTGCAATTTCTCCCCTCTCTTCCGCCAAATAAAGCAGGATTTCGTATTGCACCGGATCGGTGTCCTGAAATTCGTCAATGAGAATGGCCTGAAAACGCTGTTTTAAGTTCTCACGCACGGATGGATGGTCGCGTAATAAATCCCGTGCTTTTACCAATAAGGCATCAAATGATACCCACGCTTCCTGACGGGCTTTTTCGTGAAAAAGCCCCACAAAAGGTTTGAGCAATTCGCAAAGCAGACGTACCCGGGTTTCATCAACCCTTAAAAGTTGCTGAGCGATTTTGATTAAGTTTTGGGCTGTTTTGAATTCCTCTTCTTCCCAACCCTTGACCTGGCTCACTTTGCCGTTCTGCAATTGTTGGATTGAAGACTCAGAAAGCGCAGTTGTTGCCCCTTCTTCATCACCCTGCTTGCCGATTGAGCGAAAACAGATCCTGGCGGTCTCAAGCAAGGTCTCTATTTTTCGACCTTCCGGGTGAATTTCCAGTAAAGAAATGGCCGTGTTTTCAAGCGAATTGAGCCATTCCAGAATAGGAGGCGGAATTTTTTGCACCTGTTTTTTTTCGAGCAGATGCCGTTTTTTCAAGCGACTTAAGCCATTCCAGAATAGGAGGCGGAATTTTTTGCACCTGCTTTTTTTCGAGCAGATTTGAAAAATGGATCGGTTCAGAAACAAACAGTCGGGCAAGGGTTTCAATTTCTGCCAATGAAGACTGCCCCAGCACATTTTCCCATAGGTCTTTTCGCTCGGCATGCATGACCAATTCTGAGGCAAGCCAAGTAGGCCATAAAGATTCAAACAAAAGCTGAGAAAAATCACCGCCCACATCAATGCGAAACTGAGGATCGACATCCGCCTCAATCGGATAAAGCCTCAAAAGGGTCGTCGCAAAGTGATGAATGGTCCCGATTTCACTGCGCTCCAAGTCTTGCAAAGCTGCAGCGGAGCGTGTCTCAATATTTGATTTGGAAAGACCGTAACGTGTCATTAGATCGGCAAGCGTGTCTGAAGTCCCCTCATCGCTCATGAGGTCTTCTAAGGCATCTCGCAAGCGGGTTTTCATTTCATTGGCGGATTTATTTGTAAACGTGAGCGCAACAAGTGCGGTTACGGGGATGGCCGCTGTGCCGCGCATTAAAAGATGAAGCAGGCGATTGATCAATAAAGTGGTTTTGCCTGTGCCCGCCCCGGCGGTCACCACGATATTCTGATCAAACGTTGTTGTTGCGCGAATACGCTCTCTTTGGTCTTGGGGGATGAGCTTCACGCGCGATTCGCCTTATTCTTTTTTGCGGGAGATTTAGGCGCTTTGAGCTTTTGAAGCGCCCCTTGTTCTTGCCAGAAGACATCGCCCTGCAAACGCTTGAGTGAGGGCAAATGGTTTAAGCGGCAGATCGGGCGAATCTCACAAAAATCACAATGCCCACCTTGTTGATCACTCGGTTTCATAAAAAAACGCCCTTTTTCAATGCCCTGAAGCAAGGTAGAAATGCTTTGTTTGAGCATGGCCCCGCACTCCCCTTGCCAACCCGATGCTGGAAATTCCGAAACCACAAGCGGACCGTCGGGCCAGTTTGGCACGAGATGATAAAAAACAGACGCACATTGACCGCTTTCGCTCCCCGCTTTGGCCTCGACAAAAATCTCGGCAAGTTTTAAGTAAATCGGTGCTTGCAGTTTTTTAGCCCTGAGCGCGGATGTCAGCAAATTCTTTTCAAGGGGAAGCGGATTTTTGCGAAAGGTGATTTTGTAATCCACAACACGGGCTTTTCCGTCTTCTGCATTAAAATCAATACGGTCGATTTTACCGCGAAATTCCGGCCATTCCGCTTCTATTTTTTGACGACAATCCACTTCAAAAGCAGCGGGGCGATCACCTGATTCAATCAATGTGGCGATATCTTTTTCAATCACTTCCTTGAGCATGGCCAAAATTGTTGTTTTTTGCATCTCCCAATGCAGGGGATAAAGTAGCGGGTTTTCAGAAGCATAGTCTCCAAAAAGTACCTTACTGATCTCTTTGAGACGCAGCAGCACACGATTGTTTTTTAAAGTCGCACTCAAATCATTTTCAGACTGAAGTCCTTCATAAAACACCTTGAGTATTTCATGGCAAAGTGTGCCGATGTCTTTTGTTTTAGGCAGGACTTCATCTTCAGGGTCTTCTTCGGTGCTGAGATTGAGCAGACGTTTTCCGTAATATTGAAAAGGACATAAAGCATAGGCCTCAAGTGCTGTGGGTGAAATACCAACTTCACACAAGTGCTCCCAATGACTTGAGGCATCTGAAATAAGTCCATCAAAAGAAGACAAAGGCCCCTCGTGCTCTAATCGCCTCAAAGCCTTTTTCCCCCACAGATAAGACGTTTTAGAAAAAGGAAGTTGATCCAATAAGGCTTCACAGTCTTCACCACGAAGACTTAAATAAATCACCCACTCAGCAGGCAGCAGGGATTCTCCTTGATCAAAGGGCGAGACAAGCTGTCTTGCAATCAAATCGCGGGGAATGAGGGTTTCATTTTCGATTTGAAAAACCCGTTTTAATTCGCCCAAATACCATGAAGGGGCACATTCTCCACCCAAAACATCTGTGCGATGATAGAGGGCGTAAAACTGATCTGTTGCACTCCCGACGGCCAAGATAAACAGCAGCTTTTCTTCATCGTAGCCCGCAAGTTTCTCCCCCACTTTGTAACCCAATACCGTTTCCAAGACCCGACGCTGATGATCCACTAAAAAAGGGTCTTCCCGAATCGTGCGCGGGAAACTGCCCTCGTTCATGCCTAAGACAAAAAGCACACGAAAGGAAATCCCGCGTGTTTGCATGATATTCATGAGCGAGACCCCTGCAATATTGTGAGAGGCAAAGACCATATTCGCCTTTTTTAAACCGCGTTGAAAGGCTGCGATAAAATCATCCCTCAAAACCTGTCCCGAAATTTTTCCAAGTGATGCAAGGCGTTCTAATATTTTTGAAATGGCACTGGAAATTTGTTCTGAATCGGAGAATGAAGCGCTGTCCTGCGCTCTCAGTTCATGCAAGGGAACAAGACCTAAGTATTTTTCAAGTCGCTCCTGCCACAACATTGCGTAATCAGACCACAGTGCCGCTTTCGGAAATGTACTTAAGTCCTGATATAAACTTAAAAAAGTCGCCCAAAGCAGCGCGTTTTGATCCGAAAAATCGGGAGAAGCTGCTGTATCGCAGAGCGCTAATTTCTGCCAGGAATTTAAACCTGAGGTAATTTTTGCTTTTCGGCTCAAAAAATCCCAATCATCAGGTTTAAATAATGATGCTGTTTCGCAACACACCGCACGATTAAAAAAGGGCGATGTCATGAGGTCAATACAGGCCCTGCGGGGAAAATCCTGAAGCAGCAATGTCGTCATCAAAAAAACAGACTTTGCCAAGGGATACTGCATCAAGGACACTTCAGCGCTGCTTGCAATGGGAATCGCATGTTTTTGAAAAATGTTTTGAAGGGGACGTAAATAAGGATCCAAGTCTCGTGCGACAATACCGATTTCATCAAAAGCCAAGACGCCATCAGATCTCAGTCGCAGAATTTCCTTCGCGACGGTGAGCACTTCGTCGTGAATGTCATAACAGGAGACGATGCGGCAATCGGTCTTAAGCGGCAGAGGCAGCAGATTTTCGGTCCTGTTTTCTTCAAAAAACGTGAGATGGGGGAACAGAGAATTTGGGCGGGTATTTTTTGTTAAATCGATAATTCTGGATCTTGATGCTCTAAAACCTGCAAAATAGCGTTCAAAAAAACGTTCAGAAAAAGCCCAGCCAGGTGCTCCTGGCACAAGCGGAAAAAAAAGTGTCGTCGGGTGAAAATTTGCAACTTCATGCACAAGATCGACCAAAACTTGTGTTAAATCATAAAATCCATAACAAAAGATCTCATCGAAGGACTTTAAAAACATATCGTCTGCGATGGCATGTTTTGCACGACTTGCAATTTCGCCATAATCAAAAATCTGTCGTTTTTCACAGGTTTTTATCACTTGCCGATAACGCTTAAAAAGCCGCGGCAGCCTGCCCCGCATCCCTCCCTTGCCCTTGCCAAAATGGCCTTCTTTCAAAGCTTGCAGGGCAATATTGGGATCGAGCAAACCTTCTTTTAAATCACGCAGCGTTTGCCAAAGTGCGCCGATGCCTCCTTCGGATGCACGCAATTCTGAAAAGTCACTGCCAGCTTCCTGAAGCAGCAGATGCAACATTTCTTCAAAAAACAGATCATCGTGCAATTTCAAATCCGCCGCTGGCGCGACCGTTTCATAAAGTGTTTTTGAAAGCTGATTAAAATTCAGCAGCGAGACATTGATCAGACTCAGCCCATGTTTGAGTGTTAATTGTCGTATCAAATAACGACGCAAGGCATCAGAAGGCACAAGAATTAAAAGGGGTTTTAAGGGATCAGAGGATTTAAAATCCTGAATCGCTTTAACAAAAGCGTCTTCAAGCTGAGGATGAAAGGGGCCGAGAATAATTTTCATGGTTTGTTTGGGTGGATTTTTATTAAGTGCTCAGGGTTTCTGGCGTCTTCACTCTCTTTGTAAAGTATAAAGTGTCACTGATTTTAAGTGAATTGGAGCACCGTTTACAATTTTTGATGGGCATCGTCCATTTCAATAAAACAGCAAGTTATAAAGATCTCTCCCTTCGGTCAAGATGACACATTATTTTGAAAACACTCTACTAGGAGCCTGTCGGACTTAGGATAAATCTACTGCGAAAAATCTATTTTGGCCCATTTTTTCGGTCATTTTCGTTAAATATCGGGGATATTCTCCTCAAACGATCAAAAAAATGGACTCAAAATCGCTTTCTCTCGCTACGATCACCTAAGTCCGACAGGCTCCTAGCGATAGATATCTTTACGATGTGCAACTTTAACGATCCAGACAGTCAGTTGCTTGTCTTGAATGGAATAAACAATGCGGTATCGCCCCTGTCGAACACGATATCGTTCTTGCCCGCTTAGTTTTTCACAGCCTGCTGGCCTTGGATTTTCAGAAAGCATCTTGATCCGCTGCAATATTTTATTGAGGTCTTTTTTGGGAATCGCCGAGAAATCTTTTTGAACAGAGGCCTTTAAATAAATCTTATATGCGCGCATCTTTTTTTAATTTTTTAAGCATTTCATCGTAGGGAATCAAGGGCTCTCCGGCTCTCTCTTCGAATGCGGCAATGTCCTCCGCATCCTCCGAGAGGGCTTCTCTGACCGCATCGTTGACCAGTGCCGATAGAGATTTGCATGTTTCAACGGATTTGAGTCGCAATGCTTTGTGTAAATCCGTGTCCAGATAAATTGTGGCCCGTGTGTTTTGAGTCGCCATGAATCGACCTCCTGAGATTATAAATCTATAATAACATTAAAACGTTTAGACGTTAAAGCGTTTTCTCAAACAATGCATTAAAAAATCAACAATTGGGCTAGCCGCGTTGTCTCTTTCGCCGCCGTATTGGTTGTGCAATGGAATGGGTTAAAGGTCTGCGATCTATCTCCAACAAAACCCGTTTTGCATCATAAATATCCATTTCCATAAGC
>UOGF01000089.1_pt1 | contig 17756 bp, 20 predicted proteins | sample 1989081 | NCBI WGS metagenome assembly UOGF01 (sample SAMEA4712195, study PRJEB27164) | hydrothermal vent metagenome | biome: marine basaltic hydrothermal vent biome; feature: marine hydrothermal vent; material: mineral | place: Pacific Ocean | collected 2011-06-14/2011-07-23 | depth 1719 m
CCCTGCTTCCAAAGCTGGCTGAAACCTATAAAGAAGGCGGGGTGTACTTACTGCACAAAACCTTGCTGGACCAGTTTGAGGAATACGATGCGCAATATGGCGTCACACTTTCCAAGGAAATCACGGAAGAAAAAAGTGCACAGATGCTGGACAAGATTACCAGTTTGATGCTGATGACGTGTTTTAAAGAATTATCACGGGTTTTGCCGGAGGGTTCCTCTCCCTCGGCTTTAACGGACGCGCTTCACTATGAAATCTATGGCGCTTTGCCGAATAAAGATAGCTTTGTTGCCTATCTCACCTATGAAAACCCCAATTTTGAAGATCATAAAATGGCGCCGGCTTTTAAGTTTGGAAAGGATATTTCCGAAATTGTCGCAATGCCTGACCTTGCATTTTCTTTTCTCGTTTCCCAGCAGTTTGCGGTGATTTCGGATGTTTCGGGTCGTTTGACCCGCTGGATTTTATTTGATGAACCGATGGAGCCCTCCTGAGTCGCTTCCAACTGACAATGAAGCGGTATTTTCCTCCGATTGCCTGGATGGGCGTGATGTTTGTCTTTTCAAGCGATCTGGGTTCGATGAATCATACACGTTCTTTATTTGATCCCTTGATTCGGTTTTTTGTGCCTGGAATTTCCCCTGAGGGGCTTCATATTTTCCAGTTCATTCTTCGTAAATCGGCCCACCTTTTTGAATATGCAGTGCTCTCTGTTTTATGGTGCATTGCATTAAACACGGAGACGCAGAGAAGGTTTTCTCCCGTTTTTTTAGCGCTGTGCATTGCGATTTTTTATGCCGCTCTTGACGAATTACACCAGGGCTTTGTAAAGTCTCGCACGGGCAGCGTGACTGATGTGGGGATTGATGCACTTGGTGCGGTCATTGGTGTTTCATTGTTGAAGGGAGGGAGGGCTTTGAGCATGTCTTCAGAGATTAAAATCAGAGCAAAATATTTTGGGTGGTGGTTTGCTTGGGGTGGTTTTTCTGCGGTGATGCTGCTCATTGTTTCAAAGGGGGCATCACTTGCGGTTTGGCAAATGCTGGCCTTGCCTTTGGGTCTTGGCACGCTTGCTGGCATTGCTGGGGTGGTCTTCTGTGTTCGGCGGGGCTAAGGCGTGTCGACACGCTCTAGTCTTGGAGTCTCCCTTGGAAATCTCCTCTCTTGGATTTATCCCGAAAAATGTCGTGAATGTGATGTTCCTATTCATGCTCTAAAATCAAGTGATCATGCGGTTGTTTTAAACCGCTTTTTTTGTCGTGATTGCTGGGAGAAGATTGAAGGCATTGGTGGAAGGTGTTGTCCTGTCTGTTCGCATCCTTTTCAATCGGGTGCGGCTTTATCTCATAGTCCGGACCATGTTTGTGGTGATTGCCGTCGTGACCCGCCTTGTTTTACCTTAGCCCTGACCCCTTATCGTTATGAAGGGGCTTTGATCAAGGCGATTCAGCTTTTTAAGTATGAGGAACAGGTTGTATTAGCGAAACCCCTGGCGGATTTACTCATTGGGGCGCTGAGGGGTTTGAAGATTGATGTGGTGATGGGCGTTCCCTTACATCCCACAAGGTTGAGAAGTCGCTCTTTTAATCAGTCTATTTTGTTGGCAAAAAGGCTCGCGCTGCATTTTTCCTGGCCCTTGTACGTGGATGTGATGTACCGTACACGTGAAACGCTGTCGCAGGTCGGATTATCTAAAAAAGCCCGTCAAAAGAACATGCGCGGTGTTTTTTCTGTGCAAAGGCAAGAGCGAATTTCAGGACAATGCGTGTTATTGGTTGATGATGTGTACACGACGGGTGCAACTTTAAAAGAGGGGGCCAAGACCCTGAAAAAAGCAGGGGCGAAAGAGGTCTTTGTCGCTGCCCCGGTTCGCATGCTGTTTGGCATTTGAGTCTTGTTTTCCTATCGGAGGAATGAGCCAAATGCTCGCATGAAATTGACCTGAGCCTTTGCAATGTGTTAGAAATCGCAGTTCTTTAAAATCAGCAGTTTAGCTTAAGTTGAAATTAATCCTCGTTCCATGTTGTTCATGGGACTTTATCCAGGAGGGCAAGATTGAAAGTTAAAACCTCACGTAGTACCTCAAAAGTACCCGTAGAAAAGCCAGAAAAACCAGAACAACTTGTTTTACATCCTTACGAATCCATTACGATTCTAAAACCCACGCTGAGCGATGAAGAGATTGCCGAAGCGATTGAGAAGATCAAGGGGATTATCGAAGAGGCTGGCGGCGAAATTGTTTCCTCCGATAATTGGGGAAAGAAAAGGCTTGCCTATGAAGTGAAAAAAGAACGCCGAGGCATCTATATCGTGCAGCACTTTAAAGCGAAAGCCAGCACCATTATCGTCTTGGAGCGGCACTACCGTTTTTCCGAATCCATCATCAAATACATGACGGTCAAAATCGAAACAGAAACCCTGGGACAAAGTCAGCCACCGAAGGAAGATAAAGCATTTTCCTATCGCGGTCGTGTTTCAAGGGGTTGGAGATGACCAGCTTCAATAAGAGCATTCTCATGGGAAACCTGACGAAGGACCCTGAAATTCGATACACCCCCAGCGGGACAGCCGTGGCAAATTTTGGTCTTGCGGTTAATCATCGTTACAAACAAGGTGATGAAATGCGGGATGAAGTTTGTTTTATTGATATTGTCGTTTTTGGCAAACAGGCCGAAAACTGTGGACAATATCTATCGAAGGGGCAGGGCATTATTGTGGATGGTCGGCTTCAGCAGCGACGCTGGGAATCCGACGATGGCCAAAAGCGAAGTCGTCACGAGGTTGTCGCACAATCTGTGACCTTTTTACCTAAGCGGCAAGGTGGCACACAAGGTGAAGGGGGTGGCATGACTTCAGGGGGTGGAGAGAGCCAGGACGTCCCGTTTTAGTTTTTTGATGGTCAATCGATTAGGAGAAACAAAGTGGAAAAAAAATACACAAACCGAAGACGTGTCTGTCGGTTTTGCACGGAAAAGAAAACGGATATTAGTTACAAAGAAGCCTCTGTTTTAAAATTTTTTCTCACGGAGCGTGGGAAAATTATTCCGAGACGGATTTCAGGAAACTGTACGCCCCATCAAAAGCAGCTCACGCGGGCGATTAAACGGGCACGAAATATTGCTTTTCTCGCCTTTGTCGAAGAGCGTTGATATTTTGAGGACAAGCTGGCGTGCTTTTTGAGTGAGTCATTCCCGCTTGTCCTTTTTTTTTTCGGTACGATTTTTTTCAACCTTGTTGTGTGCACATCTTCTTGATCAAAACCTTGGTTTTCCAATGAGTCGATCTTGCCCATGATCCAGTCTTTTCTCGATATTTTCCCCACGATTCCTTCCAGTGTTTTTATTGCGCCCTCGGCCGATGTGATCGGAGATGTTGTTCTGGGAGAAGAGAGTTCTGTCTGGTTTGGCACGGTGATTCGTGGCGATGTGCATTATATTCGGATCGGCGCCCGTACAAATATTCAGGATCTCTCCATGCTACACGTGACGCGTAAAACCCATCCCCTGGTTATCGGGAATGAAGTCACTGTGGGTCATCATGTGACCTTGCACGGCTGCACGGTGAAAGATCGTGTTTTAGTGGGCATGGGCGCTGTGATTTTGGATGGCGCGGTCGTGGGCGAAAATGCGATGGTGGGTGCGGGTGCATTGGTAACACAAGGCATGGAAATTCCTCCGGGTTCTCTTGCTTTTGGAAACCCGGCAAAAGTGAGACGACCATTGAAGCCGGAAGAATTGTCCTTTTTAAGCCAATCCGCGCAAAATTATGTGGATTTGGCGGGCGTTTATTTATCTGCGAGCCTTTCAAAGATAGAGAGTCAGTGAGTCAAGGCCTGATGGCAAAAATATAAGGACAGGGGGGGTATGTCAGATTTAAACGGCCAAGTTGCGGTGATTACAGGTGGCAGTAGTGGAATTGGTTTGGCAATCGCAGCGGTTTTGCTGGCTGAAGGCATGACAGTTGCCATCACAGCAAGAGAGCCAAAACGTTTGGGAAAAGCGGCAGAGGCCCTGCGTGCCAAGGGAGGCCGCGTGATTGCGATGCCAACGGATGTTTCTCAGGCTTCCGAGGTGAGCGCTTTTGTGAATCACGTGAAGGACGAGGTTGGTCGTATTGATCTACTGGTCAACAACGCGGGAATTTTCAGGCTGGGTAAGATTGCCGATTTATCGGAAGCCGATTGGGATGCCGTTCAGGATATTAACCTGAAGGGCGCTTTTTTGTGCACAAAGGCCGTACTGCCCATCATGAAAAAACAGCACTCCGGTTACGTCGTTAATATTTCATCGGTTGCGGGTAAAACCGGTTTTGGTGAGGCTTCGGCCTATTGTGCTTCGAAGTTCGGTCTGATTGGCTTGACCGAAAGCCTGCTCGAAGAAGGGGTCAAAGAGGGTATTCGCGCGACGGCGATTTGCCCTGGTTATGTGGCGACCCCCATGGTTGCAGGTGTTGATGTCCCTCAATCGGAAATGATCCCGCCGGAAGATATCGCGAAGGTGGTGCAAAGTTTATTGCATCTCTCTCCCTTGACTGTCATTCGAGAGATCGTTGTGAATCGTGTGGGTTCGGTGGATGGGTAATCGATTGCGTTATCAATCTGAGTGTTCAAGGAGTTGAATTGAAAAGTATGAATAGACTTAAATTTTTATCTTGTCTTTTTTTTGGTGTTTTTCTGTGGGTGGGTTTTATCGGATTTGATTCCTCGGCGCATGCGGAAGATGCCCCTGAAAATACGACCGCTCATCCGCCACCCAGAACGGCGATTCCGCATGCAAGCCCGCCACAGAATCCTGTGCGGCCCAATTCGCCCCATGGTCCTTCCAAAGGCGCACAGCCTTTTATGAAAAAACTTGAGAGCTACAACAAACGCTTGCAGGAAAACCCGGAAGATATGGAGGCCTTGGTCTTTTTGGCCAATGCCAATTTTGATATCCAGCGTTTTGAAAATGCCGAAGCGCTTTATTTGCGTGTCTTAAAAATTGATCCCAATAATTTGCATATCCGTACGGATCTTGCCTCGGTGTACCGTAATTTAGAGGATCCAGGCAAGGCCGTTGAAACATTGCGTGTGGTTCTCTCTCTGAATCCCAATCACGAGGTTGCACTTTATAATATTGGCATTATTTTGTTGAATGACAAGGAAGATTTGGACGGTGCGGCTGAAGCATGGGAACGACTGGTTAAAATCAATCCCAATGATCCTCTGGCTGATGCTTTGAAGGAACAAGTAAGACGGATTCGAAATGGCGAGTTGAAACGAGAAAAAGACAAGGAAATTCCCCCGACCCATTAGTCCTTTTCGAGGGTAAAACCCTTATTTTTATTGACTTTTTTCTGTTTTTTGTGGTATTTTTTCTTGTTTCGAATAGGTTCTGCTTAAGGAAAATAATGTCCACCCCATCATTTGAGATGTTTTGCGAAAAGGCCAAAGAGGGGAATCTCGTTCCCATCTATCATGAGATCGTGGCGGATTGCGAAACCCCTGTCTCGGCTTTTTTAAAGATCCGAAAGGGAAAATATCCCTTTCTTTTTGAATCTGTTGAAGGCGGTGAAAAGTGGGGACGTTATTCTTTTTTAGGCGCGGATCCTTCCATTCTTATTAAAGGAGAGGGCACGCAGGTCAGGGTGAGCCGGCGTGATGGAAGCGAGACTGTCATAAGTCGTAAAGACCCACTGCATGTGCTTCGGGATTTACTCGCCGAGTTCAAACCTGTTGATGTTGAGGGGCTTCCTCGGTTTTTTGGCGGTGCGGTAGGTTATCTTTCTTACGACATGGTGCGATTTTTTGAGCCAGTGGCCTTGCGTCATCCTGTAAAACCTGCACCCGATTTCTTTTTCCTTATTACCGACACCCTGCTTATTTTTGATAATGTGAAACATCGGATCAAGGTCGTTTGTAATGCGTTTATTGAGGGAGACGACCTTAAAACAATCTACGACAGTGCGCTTCAAAAGATAGAAAAATTAATTGATTGTATCAAGGCCCCGCTTGTCCCCCCTCGACTTTCTAGAAAAGAGGGGCCCAGTGCCGTCCCTGTTTCGAATGTCACGCGTGAACAATTTGAAAAAAGTGTCTTAAAGGCAAAGGATTACATTACGGCAGGGGACATTTTCCAGGTGCAAATTTCTCAGCGCTTTTCTGTGCCACTCACGGCAGACGCCTTCACGGTGTACCGGGCGCTTCGTAGCATCAATCCTTCTCCCTACATGTTTTATCTGGAGATTAACGAAACACATTTGGTCGGGACTTCCCCTGAAGTCCTTGTGCGTTTGGAAGACAAGTTGGTTGAAACACGTCCCATCGCAGGCACACGTGCTCGTGGTGAAACGGAAGCAGAAGACCAAAGGCTTGAACTTGAATTATTGGCCGATCCGAAAGAGTGCGCAGAGCATGTCATGTTGATTGATCTTGGGCGTAACGATGTAGGGCGCGTTTGCAAATACGGTACGGTTGAGACCAATGAAATCATGGTCATTGAACGGTATTCCCATGTGATGCACATCGTCTCCAACGTGCGGGGGGACTTGCAGGAGGGAAAAGATGCATTTGATGTGCTCGCGGCGTGTTTTCCCGCAGGGACGGTTACAGGTGCACCCAAGATCCGGGCGATGGAAATTATTGATGAACTTGAAACCGAAAGACGTTCACTCTACGCGGGGGCCGTGGGTTATTTCAGTTTTCAAGGCAATATGGATACCTGTATTACGATTCGCACGATTGTGGTCGAAAACGGTCAAGCCACGGTTCAAGCGGCTGCGGGGATCGTTGCGGATTCTGACCCGGGACGTGAGTATGAAGAAACCGTCAATAAAGCGAAAGCCATGCAGGCGGCCATTGTTTTTGCTGAAAAAGGTTTGATTTAAAGTTTATGCTGCTTGTCATCGACAATTACGACTCCTTTACTTACAACTTGGTGCAATATTTGGGGGAATTGGGTCAGGAGATTGCCGTTTTTAGAAACGATCAAATGACACTCGAAGAAATTGAGGTTATGCAGCCGGATAAAATTGTGATTTCACCGGGGCCGGGCCGTCCCGAAAATGCGGGGATTTCTATCGCATTGATTCAAAAATTTGCAGGTGAGATTCCTATTTTGGGGGTTTGTTTGGGCCATCAGTCTATCGGAGAAGCCTTTGGCGGGGAGGTCGTTTGTGCGGATCGTTTGATGCACGGAAAGACCTCAATGATTTCACACGATGAAAAATCTATTTATAAAGAATTACCCCTGCCTTTTGAGGCGACACGTTATCATTCCCTGATTTTACGGAAAGAGAGCTTGCCCGATGTTTTTGAAATTTCCTCTTGGACAGATGAAGGGGAAATCATGGGCATTCGACACAAAACACTGCCCCTTGAAGGGGTTCAGTTTCACCCAGAATCTATTTTGACCGCATCAGGAAAAGATCTACTGAATAATTTTTTGAATCTGTAGGTTTTAGAGAGATATATTAGCAATATAAAAGGGAGAACGACAAATGGCAATGTCTAAAAAAAGAACCATTGAAATCGCATTAGCGCAGATGAGTATGACACTCAATGAAATAATTCGGGATGAACAACTGTATGAAATCCTGTATGAACCCGACTCTTGCGAAAAAAAAGAAGCGGTTTTTTCTGATTGCAGGGATCATTCTTTTGAACAGACACAGCTTATGTCCCCTTTTTTGTGGAATTAAATTTCGTGTCTGTTTCGTTCATAAAGGAGCCCTTTTATGATTAAGGAGGCGATCTCTAAACTTGTTGAGCATATCGATCTAAGTGCGTTTGAAGCCGAGGCCGTGATGCGCGAAATTATGGAGGAAGTCGCCACGGCTTCTCAGATCGCAGCTTATATGACTGCTTTACGCATGAAGGGGGAGACCGTTGATGAAATTACGGGCTCTGCACGCGTCATGCGTGAAAAGGCAATTCAAGTGAGGGTGGATGATCCTTTGGTTGTGGACACCTGTGGTACGGGAGGGGATCATCTCAATACCTTTAATATTTCCACGACCGTGGCTTTTGTTGTTGCGGGTGTGGGGGTGACAGTGGCGAAACATGGCAATCGTTCTGTTTCAAGTGCTTGTGGCAGTGCCGATGTCTTAAAAGCCCTGGGTGTTGCAATTAACATCACGCCGGAAAAAGTCGAGGCCTGTATCAATGACATTGGCATTGGTTTTCTGTTTGCCCCTTTATTTCACGGTGCGATGAAACATGCGGCCCTGCCGCGTCAGGAAACAGGCATTCGTTCAATTTTTAATATTCTTGGGCCGCTTTCTAATCCTGCTCAGGCTTCTATTCAGGTCTTAGGTGTTTTTAAACCCGAACTGACAGACTTGCTGGCGCAAGTCCTGGTGAATCTAGGCTCACGTCATTGTTTTATTGTGCATGGTATGGATGGTTTGGATGAAGTAACCATTACCGGGAAGAGCCGGATTTCCGAAGGTAAAAGTGGTCGTGTCGCGGCTTATTTTATCGAGCCAAAAGATTTTAAACGCGAAAATGCTCATATTAAAGACATTGTGGGGGGGGACGCCCAGACGAATGCGGCGATTCTACAATCCATTTTACGTGGGGAGCAGGGACCTCAAAGAGATGTTGTTTTGATGAATGCCGCTCCCGCTTTTGTTGCAGCAGGAAAATCAACGACCTTGCAAGAAGGCTTTGTTTTGGCGGAAGAATCCATTGATTCCGGACGTGCGATGTCGAAATTGGATCAACTCATTGAGATGACAAATAAATAAAGTTGGTTTTTTTTGTATGAATTTATTAGACCAGGTTGTTGCCCAAAAACGTGAAGATATTCAGTCCAGAAAGGGACGAGACTATCTTCGGGAGACGCGTGCCAGGGCCTCCGATGCTGGACAGACACGCGGTTTTACAGCGTCCCTGGCGCAAAAAACAGGCAACTTCCCGAATCTCATTGCTGAAGTCAAAAAAGCCTCTCCTTCAAAAGGTGTGATTCGGGAGGATTTTCATCCACTTGAAATTGCACAAATTTACGAAGCCGGTGGCGCTGCTGCACTTTCTGTTTTGACCGAAGAACATTATTTTTTAGGCCGTCCGATTTATTTGAGTGAGATCCGCGCCAAAGTCGCGCTTCCCCTTCTTCAAAAAGATTTTATTCTAGATGAACTCCAGGTTTATGAGGCCCGTGCCTGGGGTGCGGATGCGATTTTGTTGATTGTGGCATTGCTTGCCCCTTCACAAATACGAGACTATTTCGATTTGGCAAAAGAGCTTTCACTGGATGTATTGATCGAAGTGCACACCGAAGTAGAATTAGAAAAAGTCATTGAATGGGCGCCGCTTATTGGGATCAATAACCGAGATTTGAATACCTTTGAGACAAAACTTGAGACGACTTTTCGTTTGCGCAAAACAATCCCTTCAGACCGCACCATTGTGAGTGAGAGTGGCATCCGAACACGCGGAGAGCTTGAAATCTTGGCCGAAGCAAATGTAGATGCCGTTTTAATCGGGGAAACCCTCATGGCTTCAAAAGACATCAGCGCAAAAATGAAAGAATTGTTTGGTGGCTAAATCCGATGAGAAGGTGAAGGTGTAAACATCAAAAATGAAGATCAAGCATGTGATTAAAATGATTGAGAAAGAAGGTTGGTCTTTAATTCGAACGAAAGGGAGTCATCGGTAATATCATCATTCTAAAAAAATCAGGTCTTGTAACGGTCCCTGGAAAATTATCTGATGAATTGGCTCCGGGCACATTGAACAGCATTTTTAAACAAGCAGGGATAAAACCATGAGATATCTCGTTGTTATTGAACAAACGAATTCAGGTTATTCAGCATATTCCCCTGATTTGCCGGGTTGTGTTACAACAGGGGCCAGTCAGAAAGAAGCAGAGCAAAATATGCGTGATGCAATACGCTTTCATATCGAAGGTCTAAAACAGGAAGGGCTTAAAATTCCGAAACCCTCTTCCGCTTATGTTGACGTCGCTGCATGAAATCTTTAATTGATACTGATGCGCGTTAAGATTTGTGGGATCACAAACCTTGCAGATGCGCTTGCGGCTGCAAATTTTGGTGCGGATGCCCTGGGATTTATTCTTGCTCCTGAAAGTCCACGTTGCATTTCTCCTGAAACGGCGTCCTCTATCATTAAACAACTGCCGCCCTTTGTGACGACTGTTGGCGTGATTACGGCTGGCGATGAGAAAGAAGTTCACAGCTTGATTCACGGTGTCGGTTTACACTTGATTCAATTTCACGGCGATTTTCCAGAAAAGACGCTCCGTCGTTTTTCGCATCGTGCGATTCAAGTTGTGCGTGTCAAAGATGAAGGTTCTTTGGTCACCCTTTCTGATCTCCCTGTTCGTGCACATCTACTGGATACCTATCACGAAAAACAAGCGGGGGGCAGTGGGATTTCGTTTAATTGGCAAATCGCAAAAAAAGCGGCATTGAGGGGAAATGTGATTCTGGCAGGGGGGTTGAGGCCTGATAATGTGCAGGACGCAATTCGTCAAGTGAAACCCTACGGGGTTGATGTAAGCAGTGGTGTTGAGGCTGAGAAAGGGAAAAAAGATCTCGTGAAGTTACAACAGTTTATCTATTTGGCTAAAGAAGCGGCGGCAAAAATGATGGAGGATTCTTTTGCAGCTTCCAAATAAAAAGGGACGTTTTGGCCCCTATGGTGGGTGTTACGTGGCTGAAACCCTGATGCCGGCTTTACAGGAATTAGATCAGGTTTATCACGCACTCCGACGTAAAGCCGACTTTAAAAAGACTTTAAGTGACCATCTCAAAAACTATGTCGGACGTCCAACTTCCCTTTATTTTGCGGAACGACTCAGTGAACATTTTGGCGGTGCAAAGATTTATTTGAAACGGGAAGATCTTTGTCATACGGGTGCGCATAAAATCAACAATACCATCGGCCAAATTCTGCTGACAAAAGCAATGGGCAAAAAACGCGTCATTGCTGAGACGGGTGCGGGGCAGCATGGTGTGGCCGTCGCAACGGTTGCTGCCCGTGCCGGTTTGGAATGTGAAGTTTACATGGGCACGGAAGACATGGCGCGGCAAGCCTTGAACGTGATTCGTATGCGCATGTTGGGTGCAAAGGTGACGGGTGTGACAACAGGCAGCCGCACCTTAAAAGATGCCATCAGCGAGGCTTTACGCGATTGGACGGCGAATGTGGGTGATACCCACTATATTCTGGGTTCCGTTTTGGGGCCACATCCCTATCCCATGATGATCCGGGATTTTCAATCTGTGATTGGTTTGGAGGCACATAAACAAATCTTAAAAGCCGAGGGATGCCTGCCGGATCTGCTCATTGCCTGTGTTGGTGGTGGCAGCAATGCCATTGGCCTTTTTTATCCTTTTCTTAAAGAGAAAACGGTGAAAATGGTTGGCGTCGAAGCGGGTGGACTGGGGATCGACACCGACAAACACGCGGCGCGTTTTGCGACGGGTTCTGTCGGTGTCTTGCAGGGTACGATGACCGTACTCTTACAAGATGAAAATGGGCAAATCAATTTGACACATTCTGTGTCTGCAGGCTTGGATTATGCGGCGGTCGGCCCAGAGCACAGTTATTATCACGATAATCAACGCATCGAGTACACCTCTGCAACTGATGAGGAAGCTTTGTCCGCCTTTCATTTATTAGCAACAACAGAAGGTATTATCCCGGCCTTGGAGTCTTCACATGCCCTGGCTCACTTGGCGAAAGTCGCACCGAAGATGTCTCAAGATCAAATTATTATCTTAAATTTGTCTGGACGTGGCGACAAAGATGTCAACCAGGTTTCTGAGTTAATGGGATTGACCGGGGCAATAAACGAAGGGGATCTCTAAATGAGCCGAATAGAAGCAACGCTTAAAAATGTGCTGCTCATGCAGGAGAAATCCCTGATTGCGTATGTGATGGCGGGTGATCCGAGTCTTGCTGCGACGGAAGAAATTGTGCTTGAAGTGGATAGGGCGGGAGCGGATTTGATTGAAATTGGTGTGCCTTTTTCTGATCCCATTGCGGATGGCCCGACGATCCAAAAAGCGGCAGACCGCGCATTGAAACACAATGTTTCAATGGCGGATGTACTTGTTTTAGTGGCGAAACTGAGAAAGCAGACAAAAGTGCCGCTTATCTTAATGTCTTACTGTAATACTATTTTAGCTTACGGTTTGCCCCAGTTTTTTAAAGAAGCGCGTCGTGTGGGGGTGAATGGTTTGATCGTGCCCGATTTACCGCCTGAAGAAGCGGGTGGCTTTTTACCCTTAGCGCGTCGAGAACTCATCGACATGATTTTTTTGGTTGCACCCACGACGCCCGATGACCGTTTAAAAAAGATTTTAAAGACAGGCAGTGGTTTTGTTTATTATGTCCCCTTGACGGGCGTGACGGGTTCTAAATTGTCAGGGAAGGCTGAGGTTTGTGAACGCATCACGGCTTTAAAAACCCACACAGATCGTCCCGTTGTTGCAGGATTCGGCATTGCTTCCCCGGAAGATGCGGGGGAAATCGGACAAGCTGCTGATGGGATTATTGTGGGGAGTGCACTCGTTAAGATTATCGGAACAGCCACGGAAAACCCAAATTATTTGTCTGATTTGAGCGCGTTTGTTTCATCGCTTAAAGGGGCTTTGAGAAAAAGCTAATCTCCCAGATTGAATGCAAGCGCTTTTCTAAACGATCTTGAACAATCTGACGCTCGCAGTACGAGGTTTCTTCAAAAGTCTCACCCTAGAAGACCTCAAGACCAAACAACTCCACATCCACCGAGAACTGCACGAAATAGCCGAAGAAACCTTTGAATCACCTGCTTTTTTCACCATGGGTTGGGTGCAATTTTGTTCGCATCACTATTTTAGGTTTGACGAAGAAGAAATTTCAAAAATTCTAAATCCGGGGGCGAAAACACAGGAAAAACCCAAACTCCATGCGTGGCTCACCTTTCCGACCATGGAAATTCTAGATTTTTCGATCAATACCATCTTGGCAGCGGAATTAAATCGCCCCGAAGTGGAGGGGAAAACGATCGCGGCCCACCCTTCAAGTTTCGGGAAAAACCTACAATTTCACCCGATGTTGGTTGGAGACGATCTTTTAAACAAGATCCCCATTCAGGTGTAATGAGACGGACAAACATTGGGTATAGGTCTGATTTCTCGCATGACTCTGATAAAAAACGAAAGAAGGCAGGCACAAGGGGCGCCCATTTTGAGGTACTGTCTTGAATGGGCGCCTTTTTTTCCTCAAAATGAGGTGACGAGGTTTCCGTATTTAATCTCAGTTCAAACAGCCGGTTTCTTTTTCGCGGTTCTTTTTCGGTCATTCTCCTTCAAGTGTCTTTTTCTCAAACGGATGGATTTTGGCGTGACTTCCATCAATTCGTCTTCCGCTAAAAAAGAGATGGCTTCTTCTAAGGACATGATCTTGGGCGGGGTCAGGGTCAATGCTTCGTCTGCCCCGGATGAGCGCATGTTACTGAGCTGTTTTTTCTTACAGCAGTTGACGACCAGGTCGTTACCGCGTGAATGTGCACCGATGACCATGCCTTCATAAACCTTGTGACCTGAGCCCATAAACAAGGTGCCGCGTTCCTGGATATTGTGCAGCGAAAAGGTGACGGTTTCCCCGGCACAGAGTGAAATGAGTGCGCCCTTGGTGCGGGCGGAAATCTCGCCTTTAAAGGGCTGATAAGCAGAAAAAACGTAGTTCATGAGGCCCGTACCGCGTGTCATTGTCAAAAAATCAGAGCGATAACCGATCAAACCTCGCGAGGGAATTTCAAATTCGAGACGTGTATTGCCTGCGTGAGAGCTGCCCATATTTTGGATTTCACCTTTTCGGCGTCCGAGAGATTCCATGACGGGTCCGATATAGGCATCATCCACATCTAAGGTGAGGTGTTCGATGGGTTCGTGTTTTTTCCCGTCAACGGTTTTATAGATGACTTCCGGGCGAGAGATGGCAAATTCATACCCTTCTCGGCGCATGGTTTCGATGAGAATGGAAAGATGGAGCTCGCCACGTCCTGAAACCTTGAAAGCATCGGTCGAGCCGGTTTCTTCGACTTTGAGTGCGACATTGGAACGTAATTCTTTAAAAAGTCGGTCTCTGAGTTGGCGACTGGTGACATAATCGCCTTCTAAACCTGCAAAGGGAGAACTATTGACCATGAAGTTGATCGAAATAGTGGGTTCGCCAATTTCGATGGTGGGCAGGGCGACGGCATGTTCCGGGGCGGCGAGGGTTTCCCCGATTTTTGAGGCCTCCATGCCAGCGATGCCAATAATTTCTCCAGCGCTGGCTTCTTTAATTTCGACCTTTTTTAAACCTTCATAGCCAATCAGCCGGGTCACTTTTCCTTTGACGATGGAGCCATCTCTTTGAACGAGGGCCAGTTGTTGTCCTGTTTTGAGCCGGCCGTTATTAACACGCCCTAAAGCGATTTGTCCTACAAAGTTATCGTATTCTAAAGATGAAACGAGCATTTGAAAAGGGGCATCAATATCCCCCGTCGGTGGGGTAACGTGTTTAAGAATCATTTCAAACAGTGGTTTTAGATCTGAATCAGGGTCGTCTAATTCGAGTTTTGAAATCCCCCCTTTGGCAGAGGCGTAAATGACGGGAAAATCGAGTTGGTCGCCTTCTTCATCTAACTCCAGAAATAAGTCGGTCACCATATCAGCAACTTCCAAAGCGCGCTCGTCCGGTCGATCAATTTTATTGATGACAACAATGGGGCGAAGTTTCAATTCCAGGGCTTTTTTAAGCACAAAGGTGGTTTGTGGCATAGGACCTTCAAAGGCATCAATGAGTAAGAGAACGCCATCCACCATTTTAAGGGTTCGTTCCACTTCTCCGGAAAAGTCAGCATGACCGGGGGTATCTACAATATTAATTTTATAATCGCCGTAGTGAATGGAGGTGTTTTTTGCAAGAATCGTGATGCCACGTTCTCGTTCGAGGTCGTTTGAGTCCATGACCCGATCGACAACCGTTTCACGCGCGTGAAACGCACCACCCTGTTGTAGCATTTTATCGACCAATGTGGTCTTCCCATGATCGACATGGGCAATAATGGCGATATTTCGAATATCTTCTCTTACTTTTTTGTTCGTTTCTGTTGTCATCATGGCTTGTGTGTAACGGAGACACCCTCTCTGGTTGTGGTTTTTGCTGATTTTTCCCAAAAAAAAATCCAAGCAGTTTCCGGGGGGCAAAAAAAGGACACCCAAAAACTGGATGAATCAGAGATCATTATAGCAGTGAGCCCTTTTCAAAACAAGCAGATGAAGCAAAACCTCCTTATTGGGCGATTTGACAAGCGTTTTTCGGGTGATAGACTTTTTCAAAGCCAGTGCTGTGTATTCTATCCGGATGGTTTCTTTCAAGAGGGCGTTCATTGAATAAAAGTGTCAAAAAAATACCGAGCCCCATGAAGGCTTCTTCGGTGTTTCCCAATGGTTTTGAGGCAGATTTTCTGGGCTCAGACGCCCCTGCGATCCAGATTTTAAATTCCCTAAATACCGGCGTGATTGTTTGCAATCATTCGGGTGAGATTTCCTTTGCGAACGCCTATGCATCTAAAATTTTAAAATGTGCTCAGAAAGATATTATGCAAAGCCGGGTGGAGAGGATTCTTTTGCCCATTGAAGATATTATTGAAAGTGTCCAGGGTGATGCTCAGGATCGGACACGACAGGAAAAAAATATTCAGCTGAAAAATGGGGAAGAGGTGACCATCGGTTACCACCTTTCCGAAGTGACGATCGCAGGTGGGAATCAGGGAGAACATTCTCAGTTTGTGGTGACGTTTCAAGACATTACGAAGTGGAATGCGTTACACCGAGACCGTGACCGTTTGCTTCGAATTGCCACCGTCGGTGATGTGCTCCCGACCATTCTTCATGAATTGAAAAACCCATTGGCTGCAATCACCACGGCAGTCGAAGTCTTGATCGAAGAGGTTGAAGAAATCCCTGCCAAAGAAAGCAAGGCTTTGCTCCAGGCGATTTTGGGTGAAATTCGAAGAATGAAGCTTGTATTTGAAGGGATTGGCTCCAGCCATCGAGAGCTTCGTAGCCCGACGATGATGGCGGTGGATGAGGCGATTCGAGAAGCGGTTTCTGTATTAAAGGCCAAGGCGAAATCTGTGGGTATTGTGCTGAGTTGTGCGGTGGACAATATGCCGCCGCTTTTTTTGGATACGGCTGTTGTGCGGGCGATTCTTTTTAACTTACTCAGTAATGCCATTGATGCCTGTCGCTCGGGCGATGAAATTACCGTAAAGGCTGGTTTGAAAAAAGATGCCAGGTCTTTTGAGTTGATTGTCAGGGATACGGGGTGTGGCATGCCAAAATCCGTTCAAGCGCACTGTACCGAGCTTTTTAAAACGACCAAACCCAATGGCAGTGGAATTGGCTTGAGCCTCTGTCAAAATACTGTTTCAGCTGCCGGGGGGACGCTGCATATTGTATCTGAAGTAAATCGCGGAACCTGTATTAAGGTTAAGGTGCCTCTCAATGACTAAAGGATGATGCGATGGCCCGGGTTTTAATTCTAGAAGACGAAGAAATGTTGCGAATGACAATGGTTCGCGGTATCTCAAAACTGCCTAATATCGAAGTCTCAGATGCGGGAACGCTGGAGGAAGCCCTGAGTCAAATTGATGCGGAGCCGCCCCAAATGATTCTCTCTGATCTCAATCTGCCCGGCCGTTCTGGGGTTGAATTACTCGGAGAATTAGAAAAACGTAAGATTCATATCCCTGTGGTTTATATCACCGCTTTTTTAAACACCTTTAAAACCATGATTCCGATGCATGCGAACGTTAAAGTGCTTGAAAAGCCCGTTGGACTCAATGAGCTGAGAAGCATTGTGCTTGAACATACGAAAAAGAAAGATATCGAAGTAGAGCCAGCGCCTTTTGGTGTGCCCGATTATCTTCAGCTTGCGGGCATGGGGCGCTATTCAGTTTCCATCACTGTGCAAAATAAGGGTGAAATCGTCGGAAAAATCATCGTCGTTTCAGGTGAGGTTTGGTCGGCGCATTATGGGGGGCAAGCGGGGAACGAGGAAGAGGATGGAAAAGTGATTTTCCGTAACATTGCTTTTTTGACTGGGGCGCATGTTTCCTGTCAGGCGCTTGTGGGGTACCCGGGTGTGCGTAACATTCATGATGGCTGGGAAAGCCTGCTGATGGATACTGCCCGCGAAATGGATGAATGCCAGTTGTCCGAAGAGAAGGCGGCCTCTGCTGAAAAAGAAGACTCCTTGGATGAGGGTCAAATTGACGAAGGCCTCGACGCACTTTTTGCGGAAGGCTAGGTCGGGGGCTAGGCGATCCTGTTGTGCGTTTCCGGTGTGTGCCTATCGTATGTGATTGTTGGTTTTATAGCCTACCAAAAATAATCATTGTCATCTCCCTTTTTATTGAGAGATGCAGATTGCGTTGAAAGCTGGGATTTCTTGCCCGTATCGCAGTGAAATGGATTTGTGCCATTCCCCTAAAATTTGGACACAAACGAGTTTTAAGCGGGAAGAAAAACCCGACACACCACATTAAACTCCGTTTTTTCACCATAAGTGATGCCGAGATTCCCGTGTTCTATGGCATTGATTAAAAGTTCTGAAATACCCAGAATGACTTGTCCGGGATTAGGAAAAAAATTCGCAAGAAATGTGGTCAGATATTCTGTATTGGGCATCATGCGATCCAGTCGTATTCCTTTGATGTCTTTTTTATGCTGCTCTAAGACTTCCCAGGCTTGCACGCCGTCTTCTGTCGTTGGAA
>UOGF01000028.1_pt1 | contig 17383 bp, 31 predicted proteins | sample 1989081 | NCBI WGS metagenome assembly UOGF01 (sample SAMEA4712195, study PRJEB27164) | hydrothermal vent metagenome | biome: marine basaltic hydrothermal vent biome; feature: marine hydrothermal vent; material: mineral | place: Pacific Ocean | collected 2011-06-14/2011-07-23 | depth 1719 m
TCATTATGCCGATTGCAATGGATGTCGGATTGCGTTTTGCAATTCGAGAAGGGGGCCGAACCGTCGGCGCGGGCGTCATCACAGAAATTGTTAAGTAATTCCGCGCAATCATTGCGCTTTACCTGAGATTAGAGAAGAGGCAAACAGGGTGAGTCAGAAAATTCGAATTAGATTAAAAGGGTACGATTTTCGTGTCTTGGATCAGTCCGTCAGTGAGATTGTCGAGACTGTAACACGAACGGGAGCTAAAGTTTCTGGGCCCATCCCTTTGCCAACAAAGATTAATAAATACACGGTGCTGCGGTCTCCACATGTGGATAAAAAATCCAGAGAGCAGTTTGAAATCCGAACACACAAACGTCTGATTGACATATTAGAGCCCACGCCGGAAACAGTCGATGCTCTCATGAAGCTTAATTTGTCAGCGGGTGTTAATGTTGAAATTAAAACGTAGGCTGTCTAATGATTGATGGATTGATTGGATATAAGTTAGGGATGACCCAGGTCTTTGTAGATGGAAAAGGCCTCGTTCCTGTGACGGTTTTAGAGGTTGGGCCTTGTAAGGTTGTTCAGCTGAAAACACTCGAAAAGGACGGTTATGAGTCTGCCCAAATTTCTTTTAAAGAGGTGAAGCCTCATCGCTCGAATAAACCCACTCTGGGGCATTTTAAGCGCGCGGCGCTTTCTCCTAGTCGGATGATTCGAGAATTTAAGGGCGGCAAAGATCTTTCTTGCGGTCAAGTCCTTACTGCTGATATTTTCCGTGAAGGCCAATTTGTTGATGTAACGGGTACTTCAAGAGGAAAAGGTTTTCAGGGGGTGATAAAGCGCCATAATTATGCCGGCGGACGTGCAACACATGGCTCTCGTTTTCACCGTGCGCCAGGGTCTATTGGGCAGAGTGCCTATCCCTCTCATGTTTTTAAGAACAAGGGGATGCCGGGTCAAATGGGAGACAAACGAGTGACAAGCCAAGGGCTTGAAGTTGTGAGTGTGCGTCCCGAGGAGAATTTGATTTTGGTCAAAGGTGCAGTTCCTGGTGGAAAACAAGGGATGGTACTTGTTCGTAAGTCGGTTAAAGGTCGGTCGAATTAGGGAAAGCGATTTTAAAGATGCTTGAAGTAGACGTAAAAAATAGTCATAACGAGAAAATGGGTACAGTGACGCTTGATGCGCAGGTTTTTGGTGCCCCTGTTGTTCCTGAGTTGCTGCATGAAGTGGTTCAAATGCAACGGGCCTCAATGCGTCAAGGGACAGCCGCCACAAAAACAAAAGGTAATGTTCGTGGTGGCGGTAAGAAGCCATGGCGTCAGAAGGGAACGGGACGCGCTCGTGCGGGTTCTACACGTTCTCCTATTTGGCGGGGTGGGGGAACGACTTTTGGTCCAAGACCCAGAAGTTATGCCTACTCAATTCCAAAGAAAAAAGCCCGTAAGGCGCTTTTTTCTGCCCTTTCTTCCAAGGTCGCAGAAGGCGCATTGGTTGTTTTAGAGGAATGGAGTTTCTCGGAAGTGAAAACACGCGCAATGCTTCGTTTGATGGATAAGCTGGCGCTTTCGGGTCGTATTTTAATCGCAGTGAGTCAAAAAGACGATGATCTTGTTCGTATGAGTGGCAATATTCCAAACCTTAAGCTCATTGAAATTAGAAATTTAGATGTCTATTCTCTGCTGCTAAATGAAACCTTGCTGATTACGCAGAGAGATCTTGCACGCTTGGTTGAAGTCTGGGGGAAGTCATGAGTCCTTACGATTTAATTATTCGTCCTTTGGTAACAGAAAAGAGTACTGCGCTTCGAGAGCAAGGAAACAAGGTGTGTTTTGTGGTGGATCAAAGAGCCAATCGAAGCATGATTAAATCTGCGATTGAAGAGACCCTGAATGTGAAGGTTGAAAAGGTTCACGTTCTGAATATGGTTGGAAAAACAAAACGCCTAAATCGTTTTGAGGGAAAACGGCCTGATTGGAAAAAGGCCATTGTGACGCTTAAAGCGGGTGAAAAACTGGATTTGTTTGAAGGTTAATTGCTTAAATTTATTATTAGAACACTATTTCGAGTAGGGCGAGGGTAGATATGGCAACAAAGCAACATAAACCGACTTCACCGGGTCGAAGAGCTGCCTCTGGATCGACTTTTGAGGAGATTACAAAAAACAAGCCTGAAAAGTCTCTTCTGACTGCCTTACATTCCACGGGGGGGAGAAATAATCGGGGACGAATGACCAGTCGTCATCGTGGCGGAGGGCATAAACGTGCCTATCGTGTCATTGATTTTAAGCGTCAAAAGTTCGATATTCCCGCTAAAGTTGCGGCGATTGAATATGACCCCAATCGTTCCGCTCGAATTGCTCTGCTTTTTTATGTTGATGGTGAAAAACGTTATATTATTGCGCCCGATAAGCTCCAAGTGGGTGATGAAATATCATCTGGTTCCAAAGCTGAAATTCGCATTGGCTGTGCTTTACCTTTAATGAATATCCCTCTTGGAAGTGCGATTCATAATATCGAATTGAAAAAGGGAAAGGGGGGGCAGCTTGCACGAAGCGCGGGTGCCTCTGCTCAACTGATGGCAAAAGAAGGTGACTATGCCCATGTGCGTTTGACCTCTGGTGAAGTCCGTATTATTCGTTCGGAATGTTTGGCGACCATTGGTCAGGTTGGCAATATCGACCATGAAAATATTTCTTTGGGAAAAGCGGGCAGAAGTCGTTGGAAGGGTCGAAGACCTCATGTCCGGGGCGTCGCGATGAATCCGGTAGATCATCCCCATGGCGGTGGTGAAGGCAAGGCAGGAGGAGGTAATCCTCATCCTGTTTCTCCTTGGGGTCAATTGGCGAAAGGCTTTAAGACACGTAAAAGACATGAGTCTGATCGTTATATTGTTAAGAAGCGAAAAAAATAATGAGGAAGTATTGCTGATTTTGAGTCAGCTGCACGAGGGAAAATATGCCAAGATCAATTAAAAAAGGACCTTTTATTGACGATCATCTTTTGAAGAAGGTGAGCAAAATGAATGCGTCCAATGACATGAAAATCATCAAAACTTGGTCTCGTCGCTCGACGATATTGCCTGAGATGATTGGTCATACTTTGGCGATTCATAATGGGCGGAAATTTATTCCTGTTTATGTGACCGAGAATATGGTCGGACACAAGCTGGGTGAATTTTCTCCAACCCGTCAGTTTAAGGGACATGCTGGCGGAAAAAATGAGAAATCCTCAAAAGTTAGGTAGGTTCGATTTTATGCCCGAAGAAGGTTTAGAGATGGAAGCAAAAGCAGTCTTAAGATATATTCGCGTTACCCCACGTAAAGCGCGTATGGTCATTGATTTGATCCGAGGGAAAAATGCTGAAGAGGCCATAACGATTTTAAAATTTACACCTCGGCACGCTGCAAGAGTGGTGCAAAAAGTTTTAAAATCGGCCGTTGCCAATGCGACTCAAAAAGATATGGGCGATGTCGATGCGCTTCGGGTTTCCCGAGTGTTTGTTGATCCCGGTCCCTCAATGAAGCGCGTTCTGCCAAGGGCGATGGGCAGAGCCAATACCATCCTTAAAAGAACAAGTCATATTACTGTCGTTATTGGGACTGAGTCGGAAAAAATTAAACCGCTTAAGTCTGCACAGCGTTCGGCAGCGCTTGAGGGGAAACCTAAGCCTGACAATAAAAAGAGCGTCGAGAAAAAAAAGCCGAGTGTAACTAAAGGCGAGGGGGAATAGTGGGGCAAAAAGTTCATCCATATGGATTTCGTCTGGGTTACATTAAGACTTGGAAATCTCGGTGGTATGCTGAAAAGGATTATTCAAAACAGCTTCATGAAGATCTTGCGGTCCGAAAGACTGTAAAAGAAAAGCTCTATCATGCTGGCATTTCTCGTGTTGAAATCGAGCGTTCTGGTAATCAGGTTAAGGTTTCGATTCACAGCTCTCGTCCAGGCATCATCATTGGTCGCAAGGGCGCAGAGGTTGACAAGTTAAAATTAGAGCTTGAGGTAATAACAGGGACGCAAGTCTATATTAACATCAAAGAAATCAAAAAACCTGAGCTGGATGCCCAGCTTGTTTCTGAAAATATTGCAAGTCAGCTCGAGCGACGTGTTGCTTATCGTCGCGCGATGAAAAAGGCGGTTGCATCAACTTTGAGGCTTGGCGCGCAGGGCATTAAAGTGCATTGTGCCGGTCGTCTTGGAGGGACTGAGATTGCCCGTGCTGAGTGGTATCGTGAGGGCCGTGTTCCGCTCCATACACTGCGCGCCGATATTGACTATGGTCAAGCTGAGTCGATGACGACAATGGGTCGCATCGGGGTTAAGGTTTGGATTTATCATGGTGAAGTACTTCCAGGAGCAGATCAAGAACAGCAGCGCACTAGCGCTGGAGGCTGGAGAAGTTAATGCTTGCCCCTAAGAAAGTTAAATTTAGAAAAAGAATGAAAGGCCGGATGAACGGCAAAGCTTATCGAGGTTCTGAGATTAGTTTTGGTGAATTTGGTTTAAAAGCAATGGAGCCTTGCTGGATTACCTCAAGGCAGATTGAGGCCGCTCGAATTGCCATGACCCGTTTTATTAAGCGTGGCGGTAAAATCTGGATTCGAATTTTTCCAGATAAGCCGATTACTAAAAAGCCCGCAGAGACACGAATGGGAAAAGGGAAAGGGGCTCCGGAGTACTGGGTCGCGGTTGTGAAACCAGGACGGATGCTTTATGAAATGGATGGTGTCACTGAAGAGGTTGCCAGGGAAGCTTTTCGACTTGCGGCGCATAAATTACCCATTAAGACCCAGTTTATTTCCAGAGATGGTGTTTAAATGAAGCTTGATATTTTAAGAGATTTGACCCTTGAAGAGTTGCGAGATAAAGAAAAAAACATGAGAAAAGAGCTCTTTAATTTGAGGTTCCAGTCGGCGGTTGGTCATATTGAGAACCCTAATCGCTTTAAAGAAGTTCGTCGCGAAATTGCGCAGCTACTTACCATTGTTCGGCTTAAACAGGATGAGGCTTCATGAAAGATCGAAAAGAATATATTGGGCGTGTATCGAGTAACAAAATGATGAAAACCGTCGTCGTTGCGATTGACCGGACGGTTAAACATCCCAGATATAAAAAATATCTAAAACGGACACGTCATTTAAAAGCGCATGATGAAACGAATGCCTGTAATGTGGGTGATTTAGTAAAAGTAATTGAAACCCGTCCCTTAAGTGCTCAAAAACGTTGGGTTGTGCTTGATGTTTTGAGGCGTGCAAAAGAGCTTTAACTGACGAAGGAGATCGCGTTTTAATGGTACAGATACAAACAATGCTTGATGTTGCGGATAACTCAGGCGCAAAAAAATTGATGTGCTTTCATGTGACGGGTGGATCAAAACGTCGTTATGCGAGTTTAGGTGATGTCGTGATTGCAACGGTCAAGGTGGCGATTCCTCAAGCAAACGTGAAAAAAGGTGATGTGGTAAAAGCTGTTATTGTGAGAACGACAAAAGAAGTGCGTCGCAGTGATGGATCCTATATTAAATTTGACCGAAATGCTGCCGTCTTGATTAACGCCTCCGGTGAGCCTGTTGGCACGCGCATCTTCGGCCCAGTGGCAAGAGAACTGCGCTGGAAGAAATATACTAAAATTATTTCTTTAGCCCCAGAAGTTGTGTAGAGAGGTAGATCGTGAAGAAAAATGCGCTGAATACCCGAATTCGAAAAGGGGATCTTGTTCGAGTCATTACGGGCAAGGAAAAAGGAAAAGAAGGCAATGTGCTGAGTGTTTCTCCGGCAAAACAGGCTGTTTTTGTTGAGGGACTTAATCTATTCAAGCGTGCGACAAAAGCCAGTCAGGGTAATCCTAAAGGAGGGCTTGTCGAGCGCGAAGGGCGGCTTCACCTTTCTAACGTAATGTTGCTTTGTGCCAATTGTGGAAAGTTGGCACGTATCGGTGCTAAGATTTTACCTGATGGCAAAAAACTGAGGATTTGTCGACGTTGTGAAGAGGTTTTGGATAAAAATGCTTAGCGAATTTTGGATCGCCATTTGGGACTGTAAAGCAGGATGACGGAATCATGATAAAAGAAAATAAAGAAATAAAACCATTAAAAAGTCTTTACTCCGACAAGGTTGTGCCTGAAATGATCAAGGAATTTGGGTACAAAAATGTCATGCAGGTTCCCTTGCTTGAAAAAGTTGTTCTGAATGTGGGGATGGGTGCAGCCTCTTCTAATGCAAAGATGCTGGATGCTGCTGTCAAGGAGTTGGCCGCAATTACGGGGCAAAAACCAGTTGTGACCAAAGCGAAAAAATCGATTGCCGGTTTTAAATTACGAGAAGGTGTGTCCATTGGTTGTATGGTGACGCTCCGACGTAAGCGGATGTTTGATTTTTTGGATCGCCTTTTTCATGCGTCACTGCCACGTATCCGAGATTTTAGAGGGTTTTCTCCAAAATCTTTTGATGGTCGTGGTAATTATTCACTTGGCATTAAGGATCAGTTGATTTTTCCTGAAGTGAACTATGATGAAGTTTTTGCGGTGCATGGAATGAATATTGTAATTGTCACGACGGCCTCCACTGATGATGAAGGGCGTTCACTTTTAAAAAATCTTGGTTTTCCTTTCAAGAAAGCAAAGGAGGAAAAAGTTGGCTAGAAAAGCACTTATTGTAAAATCACAGCGTAAACCGAAGTTTTCTGTACGCGCTTACAGTCGTTGTCTACTTTGCGGTCGTGGTCGTGGTTTTCTTCGGAAGTTTTCGATGTGTCGAATTTGTTTTAGATTGTTGGGATTAAGAGGCGAGATTCCGGGCGTTACAAAATCGAGCTGGTAGCTCTGGTTTATATTTTCGTGAGTCGAGTCGTTTTTTATTTGAGTTTTTTATAAGCACGTTTTAGGTGTTTTTTTGGAGTTTACATGACTGATCCAATTGCAGATCTTCTGGCCAGGATACGTAACGCAAAGCAGCGTAAACACAAAGATCTTTATCTTCCTTTTTCAAAAATAAAGAGAGATATCGCGTCGATCTTGAAGGAAGAGGGTTTTATTCGCGCATACAAAACAAGTGGAACGACCGGTTTTGATGAAATTAAAATTACTTTGAAGTACGGTCACGCGGAGGACTCCGTGATTACAGACTTAAAGCGTATTAGTAAACCCGGTCGTCGTGTCTATGTTGGGTGGGATGATATCCCCTATGTGAAAAGAGGCTTAGGCATCGCAATCCTTTCAACTTCAAAGGGTTTATTGACCGATAAAAAATCTCGAAAAGAAAAAGTAGGTGGTGAAATTCTCTGTTATGTTTGGTGACGGAAGGGTGTATTAAGCGATGTCCCGTATTGGTTTAAAAAAAGTAAAGATTCCTAAAGGTGTTAAGGTAAGCCTTGAGCCTGGTTTTGTTCATGTAAAAGGTCCAAAGGGCGAGGCATCTAAGTCGGTTCGACCTGAGGTTTCTGTTTCACTCGAAGGGGATGAGCTTGCTGTTTCTAGATCTGCCGATACTCCCTTTGTTCGTTCCCTACATGGTTTGACAAGAAGTGAGATCAATAATGCCATTATTGGCGTTACTGATGGGTATGCAAAAACCCTCGACATCTTGGGTGTGGGTTATCGGGCTTCTTTAGAGGGTCGTACGCTTGTTTTAAATCTGGGGTTTTCGCATTTGATTCGCTATGACTTGCCCGCGGGCATTGATGCTGTGGTCGAGAAACAGACGACCTTAATCCTCAAGGGTACGGATAAATATTTAGTTGGGGAGGTTGCAGCAAAAGTTCGGTCATTTCGCCCCCCCGAGCCCTACAAGGGAAAAGGTGTGAAATATCGTAATGAGAAGATTATTCGTAAAGAAGGCAAGAAAGGGAAGTAGGAGTTAAACCGTGATGCAGTCAAGCAAGGATAAAGTTGAAGCAAAACGCAGACGCCATTATCGCGTACGTTTGAAGGTGGCAGGGAGCGCTGAACGTCCAAGGTTGTCTGTTTATCGGAGTTTAAAACATATATATGCCCAGATTATAGATGACACTTCGGGGCGAACCCTCGTTTCTACGTCTAGTTTGGGTGGCAGCGGTCAGGGAAATATTCAGGCTGCGTCCGAAGTGGGTAAAAAATTAGCCGAAGTAGCAAAATCTGCCAATATTGAGCGTGTTGTATTTGATCGTGGTGGCTGTCTTTATCATGGCAGGGTTAAGGCTTTAGCGGAGTCTGCCCGAGAAGGTGGGCTCTTATTTTAGGCAGAATGTTTTTGGATCATCCGAGCAATACATTTAAGGAGGCAGTTTCTTGAAAAAGATTAATCCCGATGACCTGGTATTAAAAGACAAGGTTGTTTTCATTAACCGTGTGGCCAAGGTAGTAAAGGGAGGGAAACGTTTCTCTTTTTCAGCGATTGTTGTGGTTGGTGACAGCCAGGGGCATGTCGGTGCTGGAAAGGGAAAGGCTGCCGAGGTTCCCGAAGCGATTCGGAAAGCAATAGAAGACGGAAAGAAGAACCTTATGCGTGTTCCTTTAAAGGGAACAACTATTCCTTTCGAGGTCATGGGACGTTTTGGTGCAGAGCGTGTTCTCTTGAAGCCTGCTTCTGAGGGGACTGGAATTATCGCTGGTGGTCCTGTACGCGCCGTGATGGAAATGGTCGGTGTCTCAAATATTTTGAGTAAGTGTCTGGGGGGGGGGAACCCGATCAATGTCGTCAGTGCAACCCTAAACGGCTTTTCACAATTGAGACATCCTGAAGATGTCATGAAGGCCCGCTTTGGATCGACAGCTCAGTCGGAGTAATGATAATGCCTAAAAATTTGTCAATTAAATTAGTGCGAAGTTGTATCGGTCGGCCTGAAAAGCAAAGACGGGTTGTCTTAGGTCTTGGTTTGAGGAAAATGAATCAAGTCGTTGTTCGTCAGGACACCCCAGAGATCAGGGGCATGGTTAATAAGATATCTCATATGTTAGAAGTTGAGGAAACGCAGTGAAAATTTCAGATCTTGCCCCCGCCAAAGGCGCAAAAAAACAAAGAAAACGCATCGGTCGTGGCCCCGCTTCTGGACATGGTAAAACCGCAACAAGAGGTCACAAAGGCCAAGCGGCGCGTTCTGGTGGAACAAAACCTTCTTGGTTTGAAGGAGGGCAGCAGCCTCTAACCCGTCGTGTGCCTAAACGAGGGTTTAAGAATAATTTTCGCAAAATATATGCAATCGTTTGTTTGGAACGTCTTAATGTTTTTGAGGCTGACGCCGTTGTTACGCCCCAGCTGCTTCATGATAGTGGCATGATCAAAAAATTAAGCGATTCGGTTAAAATTTTAAGTGACGGTGAATTTACGAAACCTATGGTCATTTCTGCGCATAAATTTAGTCGTAAGGCGATAGAAAAAATTGAAGCCGTCGGTGGTCGCGCCGAGGTTTTGTCTTAGGAGATTTTTTTTGTTCGCTCGATTAACTAAAAGTATTCAAAGTATTTGCAAAATTGAAGAGTTACGCCAACGCGTTGTTTTTACAGCGATGATGTTGTTTGTTTATCGCATGGGCGCGCATATTCCAACCCCTGGCATCAATAACGAACAATTGAGCGAATTTTTAATGGATCGAGGCGGTGCCTTAATGGGCTTTCTTGATATGTTTTCTGGGGGTGGGCTTTCTCGTTTAACCATCTTTGCTTTAGGTATTATGCCTTACATCTCTGCGTCAATTATTTTGCAACTATTGACTGTCGTGATTCCGACGCTTTCAAAGCTCTCAAAAGAAGGGGAGATGGGACGAAAAAAGATCACGCAGTATACCCGTTTTGCAACAATTGGCATTGGACTTGTGCAAGCTTTCGGGATTGCGGTCGGTCTTGAAGGCATGGAAGGCGGTATTTTTGTTCAAAATCCCGGTTGGAGTTTTCGTCTGATGGCGATCATTACCATCACCGCTGGAACGGCCTTTTTGATGTGGTTGGGCGAGCAAATTACTGAGAGAGGGATTGGAAATGGTATTTCTTTAATTATTTTTGCGGGAATCGTTGTCAGTATGCCCTCAGCGGTTCTTAATACCTTTCAACTTTTTCAAACCGGACAAATTAGCTTTATCTTAATTCTTGCCTTGGCTGTTATGATGATCGCCATGGTCATTGCGATTGTTTTTCTTGAAAGTGGACGACGCAAAATTCCGGTTCAATATGCAAAACGCGTCGTCGGTCGTAAAATCTATGGTGGGCAAAGTACACATATCCCTCTGAAAATCAATACAGCCGGAGTTATTCCGCCTATTTTTGCATCATCCATTATTGCTTTTCCTGCGACAATAGCAGGTTTTGTTTCCGTGCCTTGGGTGCAGTCCCTCGGACAAAATTTGTCTCCTGGAACACTCTTTTATACCCTGCTTTATGCGGCCTTGATTATTTTCTTTGCTTTCTTTTATACGGCAGTGGTGTTAAATCCTGTGGATATGGCCGATAATATGAAGAAATACGGTGGCTTTATTCCAGGGGTGAGACCGGGGCAAAAAACGTCAGACTATATTTACCGTGTTTTAACGCGGATTACTTTCGCCGGGGCGTTTTATTTGGCCCTCGTCGCCATTATTCCTGAAATATTGATTTACCGTTTTAATGTTCCTTTTGCTTTTGGTGGAACCTCCTTGCTGATTGTTATTGGTGTTGGCATGGATACGGCACAGCAGATTGAAACCCATATGTTGACCCGGAATTATGAAGGTTTTATGAAAAAAGGCAAAGTCAAGGACAGAGGGTTTTAGTTTAGATGCGTTTTGTTTTTTTAGGACCTCCTGGAGTGGGTAAAGGAACGCAGGCCGCACGTTTTTCGGAACGTCATAAACTGCCACATATCGCGACGGGTGATCTACTGCGGGTCGCCATCAAGGAGGAGACTTCTGTTGGTCTAAAAGCGAAGTCTTTTATCGAAAATGGCCGTTTAGTGCCAGATGAGGTGATTATTGCATTGATGGAGGATCGCATCCAGGCTCCTGACGCAAAATCTGGGTATATCTTGGATGGTTTTCCAAGGACGATCGCGCAAGCGAAGGCGCTCTCAGAAATTTTGACCCGAAATGGCGTGGCACTGGATTGTGTGGTTTATTTTTCTTTGGATGATGAGACACTCATGGAACGTATTGTGGGGCGGAGAACGTGTCCTGATTGTCATGCGATTTATCATGTCAGTTATCATCCTCCTGAGAAAGAAGGTCTTTGTCATTGTGGCGGCATTTTGTTTCAAAGAAAAGATGATGTTCCTGAGACTGTCGCAGAACGCCTCGCGGTCTATAAAAATGAAACGTCGCCACTTATTACGTATTACAAAAATGAGAACATTTTGACGGAAATTAATGCCGATCAGTCAGTAGACCGTATCGCCGAAAATCTCCAAAAGATGGTTTAGTTTTTTTCTATTAAGGATTTTATTTTTTATATTAAGATGCCCTGATGATTATTTTGAAGTCAAAAGCTGAAGTCGAAAAAATTGCAAAAGCAAGTCGCATTGTCGCATCCACACTCCAGGCCCTGAAAGCGTATGTGAGCCCGGGGATGACGACCTTGATGTTAGATACTTTTGCCGAAAAGCGAATTATCGAAGCCGGTGGTATTCCTGCTTTTAAGGGATATCGTAACTTTCCCGCGACCTTGTGTGTCTCTGTGAACGAAGAAGTTGTGCATGGCATTCCTTCGGATAAAGTCCTCAAGGATGGGGATATTGTTGGCATGGATTTGGGTGTGATTGTTGATGGTTTTTATGGAGACGCGGCCATTACGGTACCCATTGGTGAGGTTGATGACGAAATTCTTCGTCTACTTGATGTGACAGAAAAGTCGCTTTATGCGGGAATCTCCCAGGGACTTCCAGGGGGGCGTTTGTCTGATATTTCCCATGCGGTGCAGTCAACTGTTGAGCCGCAGGGCTATTCTATCGTGACTGATTTTGTGGGCCATGGTATTGGTCGTTCTTTGCATGAGGAACCTCAAATCCCAAATTTTGGTCCAAAGGGTAAGGGGCCTCGTTTAAAAGAGGGCATGGTGTTGGCCATTGAACCGATGGTTAATGTTGGAAAGCCGGAAGTGGAAGTTCTAGGGGATGGATGGACGGCGGTTTCCTCTGATCGAAGTTTGTCTGCACATTTTGAGCATACTGTTGCAATTACAAAAGATGGTCCTGTTATTTTAACTCAGGTCTAATTTTGTGTTTTGTTTAATTCTGGAGTGTTGGTTTTTTAATGGCTAAAGAAGATTCAATTGAAGTTCAAGGAACAATTATTGAAACACTGCCAAATGCGATGTTTAAAGTAGAACTTGAAAATGGGTATCGCGTATTGGCCCATATTTCAGGTAAGATGCGCATGCACTATATTAAAATATTACCAGGAGACAAAGTAACACTTAAGCTGTCCCCCTACGATTTAACGCGGGGACGCATTACATATCGTTTTAGTCGATAATGTTGGGATGTGAATTAATATGAAAGTACGTTCTTCAGTTAAGAATATTTGTGATAAATGCCGGGTTATTCGCAGAAAAGGGATCGTTCGGGTCATCTGCCCAAACCCCCGGCACAAACAACGTCAAGGCTAGGTAGATAAGGAGATCTCATGGCGAGAATTGCAGGGGTTGATTTACCCAGGAAGAAACGGGTTGTGATCGGTTTGACTTATATATTGGGGATCGGTCGCCCTTCTTCGGAAAAAATTTTAGAAGAAACATCGATTAACCCCAGTACGCGTGTGGAAGATCTTGGAGAAGACGAAATTAATCGTCTTCGTGAAGTTATTGAACGGGACTTTAAGGTCGAAGGGGATCTTCGTCGTGAAGTTTCTATGAATATCAAGCGCCTGATGGATATTGGGAGTTATCGTGGTCTCCGTCATCGTCGAGGACTTCCAGTGAGAGGTCAGCAAACGCGAACCAATGCTCGTACGCGAAAAGGGCCCAAAAAACAGTCCGTCGGTGGCAGGAAAAAATAAACGTGTTTATGATATTTTCAAAAAAATTGAAGGGATTTTAAAAAGTGGTGAAGAAGGGGACGAAAAAAAAGGAAAAACGCCGTGTTCAAACGGGAATTGCTCATATCCAAGCCTCTTTTAACAATACCCTTGTTACGATTACAGATATGAACGGAAACGTCCTTGTTTGGAGTAGTGCTGGAAGTCTTGGTTTTAAAGGGTCTCGGAAAAGCACACCCTTTGCGGCACAACGTGCTGCTGAGGTTGTTGCGAAAAAAGCGACAGATCAAGGCATGAAACAGGTTGATGTTTATGTTAAAGGGCCTGGTTCCGGTAGAGAATCTGCAATCCGTGCGATCCAGGCGGCAGGGCTTAAGGTGAATTTGATTAAAGATGTGACGCCAGTCCCGCATAATGGGTGTCGACCCCCGAAGAAAAGACGGGTGTAGTTTATAATCAATATGATCATCAGATAAACGGAGGTTTTTTTTGGCAAGATATACAGGGCCAGTTTGTCGGCTTTGCCGGCGAGAGGGAACAAAACTATTTCTGAAAGGGACACGTTGCTTTTCCGATAAATGTGCGATTGATCGGCGTGCTTACCCTCCAGGACAGCATGGTCAGGTTCGGGCAAGGGTTTCGGAGTACCGGACACAGTTGCGTGAGAAACAAAAATTGAAAAGAATTTATGGTTTGTTGGAACGCCAGTTTCGTTTGTATTTCTTCAAGGCGGATAGACAGAAAGGTGTGACCGGCGATAATCTCTTGTCTCTTCTCGAATCCCGTCTGGACAATGTGGTTTATCGACTCGGTTTTGCTTCGTCTCGACGACAGAGTCGTATGCTCGTTCGGCAGAATCATTTTTCGATCAATGGCAAAACGGTAAATATTCCCTCCTATCTCGTGAGTGTAGGGGAAGTGATCCAGGTAAATGAAAAGAGCCGTACTCTGCTTCCCGTTTTAAGTGCACTTGAGGTTTCCGGTGGCCGAGAGCTTCCTGCTTGGCTTTCTTTGGATATGGCACAACTCAAGGGGGAAATTACGGCTTTGCCGACCAAAGAAGACACTGCGTTACCTGTGAATGAACAGCTTGTTGTCGAGCTTTATTCCAGATAATTTTGACAGATGCTGAAAACGGGCAGCTCATAGTGGCGTGTCTCCGCTCATAGGTGAGGGATTATGAATATTCAGACAATAGACTTACAGATACCAAAAAAACTAGATATTGACAAGGACACGCTTTCTGAGAATTATGGCAAGTTTTTTGCTGAACCTTTTGAACGCGGTTTTGGCGCGACCATTGGGAACTCTCTGAGGCGAATTCTCCTTTCGTCTATTGCTGGTGCGGCAGTGACATCAATTAAGATTGAAGGTGTCTTACATGAATTTTCGACCGTTCCTGGTGTGAAAGAGGATGTCACGGATATCATCTTAAATATTAAAAATCTACGCTTGACATTACATGGGGATAAGCCGAAAGTCATTCGTCTTAAGAAAAAAGGCGCAGGAAAGGTATGTGCAAAACATATTACTTCTGATGCGGATATAGAGATCCTCGATCCCGAACTGCAAATTGCGACTTTAGATAAAGATGGAAAGATCGATATTGAAATGGTCGTTCAAAAGGGGCGAGGTTATGTTCCTTCCATTCAAAACAAAGATGAGGATATGCCCATCGGTGAAATCCCCATTGATGCTATTTTTTCACCCATCCGAAAGGTGAATTTTTCAGTCGAAAATGCCCGAGTCGGACGTGTGACTGATTATGACAAGCTGATCATCGAAATTTGGACAGATGGTTCTGTTCGTCCTGATGATGTTTTGGGTTTTGCTGCTAAGATTTTGAAGGATCATTTGACTTTGTTTATCAATTTTGAGGAAGTAGAGCCGCCCGTTGAAAAGAAACAAGCCGTTGATGAGGAGTTCAATAATAATCTTCTTAAAAACGTGCGGGAGCTTGAACTTTCAGTGCGTGCGGCAAATTGTTTAAAAAATGCCAGCATTCGTACGATTGGTGATCTCGTTCAGCGAAGTGAATCCGAAATGCTGAGAACAAAGAATTTTGGCCGAAAATCATTGAATGAGATCAAAGAGATTCTCCACGAAATGGGTTTGTCTCTTGGTATGGATGTGGGTGATCTTTGTGCTAATGAAGCACTTGAAGAAGAAGTTGCACCGTAAGAAAGGATTAAGTTATGCGTCATCGTCGTGCAGGCCGTCAACTTGGGCGGAATAGTTCACACCGTCGTTCGCTGTTTAGAAATTTAGTGACCTCCTTTTTGGAACAGGAACGTATTGAAACAACCGAAGCAAAAGCCAAAGAGGTTGGTCCAATTATTGAGCGCATGATTTCTTTGGGAAAAAAAGGAGAACTTCACGGAAGACGTAAGGCTTTGTCTTACATTTATGTGCCACGTGTCGTCTCTCATCTTTTTACAAATATTGCGCCACGTTACGCTGATATCCACGGCGGCTACTTGCGAATGACAAAAACGCGTATTCGGCAAGGGGATGCAGCGCAGATGGTCTTGATTGAGTTGACAAAAACAGAAAATGTAGTGACTGAAAAAGAGGGATAGGCGTTTACTGAATGATCTAGAACATCTATAATTTGTTCTTATCAGTAAAAAAAAGGCCGCCCTTCAGGGCGGCCTTTTTTTTGTCTAGATTTGGAATAAGAGAAACTGGTAGCCGAGCCAGGCAGCGAGCGTGACGCCCAAGGCACGTGGGAAGCTTTTGTAGCTAAGGGCCTGCTGGGTTGCAAGAGTCGTTGTCCCGAGTATCCAAATACTTGTGCCAAATAATATGATGCCAGAGACAGCGGGAATAAAGGCAAGTGCTTTTAATATGCCAGGGGCACTTGCAAAACCGACGAGACGCATCACGGTAATGAGATTCACTTCTGTTTCCGGTTTTCTAAAAATAAGGGTGCCGAGCACGTAGATCAGTAGTCCCCAGGCAACCCAGGCTGCACAGGCTGTTAGGATTGCCATTGGGATTTTTTCGACATAACCCCCAACACTACCTAGGGCAGTGGCAGTGCTAGATAAAAAAAGGAGAAACATTGCTTGTGTTAAGGGGGCTTTGTTTTCTTTTATTTCTAGATAGGCCAAGGGCTCCAGTTGGATGACAGCGAGTACACGATCTAAAAATTGTTTCATGCGCTTTTCTCTTCTATGCTTTTATGTGAAATTGGGGAATTAAGAGGCCTAAGAGTCGATGTCTTGTCATAAAATCTGATATACTGCGCCACGCTTGATGGGGGTCGGTGAGAGAGAGTAACAAAGCCTGAAATAACTGTCAATCTGCATCGGTTTGAATGTTGTGTACAAAATTTGTGTTTGATTTCTAGGAGGATGAATGAATAAGTTTTTTTTATTGTGGGGCTTTTTATTCCTTGTATTTTTTGTGGTGACGCCAGAGGTCATGGCAAAAGTTGAAGCGGTTGTTGGTATTCCCATTATTCAGACCCGAAGCTCAATAGAAATATCTCACAATGTGACCTTGGACAATAACGAGAAAATGCTCAATCAGCTTGTTATCATAAAAGATGAGGGAAAATACTATTGGGAAACGCGGGATCGTAAGGAGCTTCTTCTCCATAAGACAAAACATTTTGACCTTTTTATAGATCCGTCTAGTGGTGGATATATTAAAATTATTCAGCAGGCAGATGGTCGTTATGTCTACATGGAGCATACTTCAAATAAAAACCTTAAGGTCTTCACCTATTGGGGCATTGCCACGACTTACAATCCCTAAGCGCTCGTATTTCTGATCTCTTTCCCTTCTTTTATTCTCTGGTCTTTATGACGTTTTTGCACGAATGCCCCAGATTTTTTTAGGGGCATTCGTTGCTCAGATTAGCATTTTAGGCAGGGCCAGTCTTGATTTTTAAAATTAATATTTTGTCTTAATTATTACATTTTTCTGTTTTTCACTTCGTTTATTGTATAATGAGTCTTCGTTCATAAACGGAGGTTCCAATGAAGCCTGATTTCATGACGATAAAATTCATTCATATCTGTATAAAACGCACTTTTTTTGTTTTTATAAGCTTAGGCTTGTTTGCCTGTGGTGGCGGTGGCGAGGGGGGGGGAGGCACTGGCCCCGGCAATACGCCTCCCGCTCAAAAAACAGGCATTTTTCTTGATTCGGTTGTTGCTGGTGCTGGATTTCAGACCACTTCAGGACTCAATGGAAATACCAGCACATCGGGAGAATTTCAGTATCTTCCTGGTGACATGATCACTTTTTCCATTGGCAATATTGAACTACCCCCTGTTCCTGGTGATGATTTTGTGACGCCGCTTCAAATGGGGACAACGGGGAATGTGGACGACCCCAGGGTCATTAAAATTCTCCAACTCCTGCAAAGCATTGATAGTGACGGCATCCCTGATAATGGAATTACGATTCCATCTGAAGCGGATTTTCCTGGTTCGGGGAATGCGATTGATTTTGGAGCGAATGAAGCAGAATTC
>UOGF01000075.1_pt1 | contig 16890 bp, 19 predicted proteins | sample 1989081 | NCBI WGS metagenome assembly UOGF01 (sample SAMEA4712195, study PRJEB27164) | hydrothermal vent metagenome | biome: marine basaltic hydrothermal vent biome; feature: marine hydrothermal vent; material: mineral | place: Pacific Ocean | collected 2011-06-14/2011-07-23 | depth 1719 m
CGCTTACCAAACAGAGGACGGGTTTCAAACCAATTCAGCTGGGTGCGCAGAGAAACCACTTCACCCACAACCATCACCACGGGGGGTTTGATGCCCATTTTTTTCGCAAGATCAACGATAGAAAGCAATGTCCCCGTTACGGTTTTTTGATGAGGATAGGTTCCCCACTGAATGAGTGCCGTGGGCGTATCAGACGCTTTTCCTTGCAATTGAAGCTTTTCGGTAATGGCCTTCAAGTTTCCCATTGCCATTAAAAAAACAAGTGTGTCCGTTCCCGTTGTCAATTTTTCCCAGTCAAAAGGTCCCTGTTTTTTATCGGGATCTTCATGACCCGTAATAATTGTGACTGACGAAGCCATTTTACGATGTGTCAAAGGAATGCCCGCATAGGTCGGCACAGCAATCGCGGAACTCACACCCGGTACAACTTCAAAAGGAATGGATTCTGCAGACAAGGCTTCGATTTCTTCACCACCGCGACCAAAGATAAAAGGATCGCCTCCTTTCAGACGCACAACCCTTTTCCCCGCTTTCGCCGATGCAATAAGGACTTGGTTGATTTTCTCCTGATGCTCAGAATTGAGTGCCCCACCCTTTTTGCCCACATAAATCCGCTCTGCAGATGCCCGAACAAAATCCAGCAACAGTGGATTGGCGAGATAATCATAAACCACCACATCTGCCGCCTCAAGCATTGCCTTTCCGCGTAGCGTCAGCAGCCCAGGATCACCTGGGCCTGCCCCAACGAGGGCGACGGTTCCCATTATTTTAGGTAATGACGACGACATAAAGACCTTCCTCAAAAATAATAACTTGGATTGACGAAAAAGCCACCAAAAAGGGCATTTAAGGATATCGGCCCCTTAAGGCTTCGTCAATACAAAAACAAGCGCTTGGAAAAAATGAATCGGGAGAAAATAAAACGGGCCGCCCCTGATATCAAGGGCGGCCCGAATGTTACAGGTCAATATCGCGCGAGACTTTAAGGAACCTCTGACCAAGTCATGAATTGTTTTTCAAGGCTAAAATGTCCCGTTTCTGCGTTGAAAACCTTGCGAATAACAGGTTATTCCCCGCGGTTTTCGCCTTGAATCGGCCCATTTTTTCTCTTGAAAAATCTAACCCAGACTTAATCAGAGGTTCCTTAATTCATCTCGTTTGCGTGTTTGAGGCCCTCACGTGCAAGCGCGAGGGCATCTTTTCCATGTCCCATCAAAACATCAAGATGACCTAGTTCGCCATGTTTGACTGCTGTTTTGGCATGACTCATGGCTTCTTTCATGAGAGACATCGCTTCAGGGCCGTGCATTTTTGTTGCCTCGCTGGCATCAGACGCATCAATCCCACCCTGTCCATGTCCCACACATTCGCCGGCTTCATGAATCATTTTTTTAAAGTGTTTCACAGCAACCCCACCATGCCCTTGCCCGCCATGATCAAGCCCGCTCTCTCCTGCTGACACCGTTTCATTACAATGTTTTTTCGCAATGTCGACGTGCATTGAAGACCCCGCAAAACCAACACCAGAAAACCCAAAAAAAGAAATTGTAGCCACGGCGATGTAAACATTTAAACGCATCTTCCCCCCCCCATTTTCGTTATTAAAACAAGCACAGGCCCACCTCAAAAAAGTAAACAGATCCTTGCATGAAATGCCCTTGCTGCAATCAGCACTGGACAAACAAGCCTTGAAGCTTGGTAAAAAGGCAGTAATAACACTTTGATATTGCACAGTCAAGATCCTTTGGCCTATCCTTCAGAAGGTCATTTTTCAATACATAGCAACAGAATTTTTCGGGATAAATCGGATCAAAAGAGGAATAAAATGAGCGTTCCAAGCAACACGCCTGTAGAAATTGCATCACTCAAAGAAAACGGCATTCGCATTCGCTGGGCAGACCAACATGAGGCCGTTTATCCTGCACCCTACCTACGAGAACAATGCCAATGTGCCACCTGTGTTGACGAATGGAGTGGAGAAAAGCGCATCACCCCTGAGCAGATTCCCGAAGGCATTCACTCGACCTCAATTATCGCCAAAGGACACTACGCCGTCTCCATCCATTGGAGCGACGGTCACGACACAGGGATCTTCCCCTTTAACTATTTGCGAAAGATCTGCCCCTGCACACAATGCCTTGAGAAACGCTAAGACCAGAGCACCTCGTTTATCGCCGTACTACTCTAAGGTCGAACGGGCACAACGAAAACCGTTGTCCGAACCCGCGATGTGAGGACGATTATAGTTACGAAAAGTCACTTGTGCGAACATCTCATCCGCAAAATGACGGTTAGCGTTAAAGGCCCCACCCCGTACTACCTTTTGGAAAATGCCATAACCGGGCGATTTGTAGGTATTCCCCGGATAGGGGCGATACCAAGAGTCCGTCCACTCCGAAACATTACCCGCCATATCAAAAACGCCATAAGGACTTTTATCCTCGGGGAAGCTGCCTCCTACTTTGGGCGTTTTCCCGATATTTGATTTTTCAGGATCAAATGTATTCCCCCAAGGGTAAATGCGACCATCCTTACCACGTGCCGCTTTTTCCCATTCTGCCTCCGTGGGAAGTCGCTTTCCCAAGGCGCTGCAATAACGATCTGCATCCCTCCAAGTCACCATCGTCACGGGAATATTTTTGGGATAATTCTCCAAAACATGGGTTTTGTCCACCTTCACGTAATCGCCATAAGTCACTTCATAACGATCAATAAAAAAACCGGGAACAAGGACGCTATGTTTGGGTTTTGCATTTTCTTGCCCCCAAGGACTGTCCGGCGGTAAATCATCCAGACCCATTTCAAAAAACCCAGCAGGAATAAGCACCATCCCTTCAGGTAGCAGGGGCAGAGCACTCCAAAGACTGCGAGGCAGCAGCAAAACAAAAAAAAGAATCAGGTAAAGACAAAAAGAACGACGGATGAAAAACATGGCGCAATTGTAGGATTCACATCAGAATGTGTCAAGATCTCAGCGACCACAAGGCTTTACACTTGAGAAAGATCCCCCTATAATTGATAAAAGTTCCCTTAAACAAACAGGAGAACTCCATGCCCACAAATACCTTCCCAAGCTATGACGATCCGCTCATTAACGACTTGATTTCCACTTACGCACAAGGCAATCATGCGGCACGCGTTTACGCTGAAATCAGTCAGGCTCAGGGCTGGCCTTTTGTCATTGATCATATTGCCCTGCGCTGCTTACATATCGAGACACGCGCACAAACTTTTTTGGAAGCAGGCTATCTCTTTGAAGATGAAACAGTTGAATACCCAGATCAAGGCTGGTGGGCAAAAGTGTACCGAAAACCCGCCCACCCCGTGGCTTTTGTGGATCAAGCTTATGAAGACACACGCGGTGAAAATAGCATCATCCCCTCTTGGGTCAAACACTTTGGAGACAAAAATCTCCACCACATCGCCGTGCTTGTGGGTGATATTGAGCAAACCATGCGTATTTTAAAAACACAGGGGATTCAGTTTGCGGGTGAAGTCGTCGGTAGCTCCGGCTCCCGCCTGCGCCAAGTCTTCACCGCCTCCGAGGTCAGAGACGGAGCGGCTTACACCGTGCTTGAACTCACTGAACGCAATGGATACACCGGATTTTACGCCGATCAGGCCAATGCCCTCATGGAATCTTCCACACAAAAAACTTCAGAATAAGACTTATTTTTGGCCATTGCCCTATTTTTCTCTCCTAATTCAATCAAAGAATGCAATCAAAAGCCCGCTTCAATCGTCTATTCTTGTAGACAAGAAAATCAAACCAGAAGTCTGTCGGAGAAATAAAAGATCTACTGCGGTCTTGGAAAATAGAAACCCCTGAATAAAAGGAGCATGCCATGTGCAATCGAATCAAGATTCAATATTTCAGCCTGATGTTTGTCACCTTTTTCACCCTAAGCCCCCTTGCTGCTTTTGCGGGAAATGACCCCTCTATCCAAGGTGATTTACGCACGGAAATCAAAATAGCCATGCAAGCCTTGATCGAACGCAATACCATCAATGACACCTATCGACTTTACGATCCGATCAAAGGCAAACTGCTTCATCTTCAACTGGTCAAGTTACATGAGGGCATCGTGAAAAAGGGCGATTATTTTGTGAGCTGTGCAGATTTTAAAGATGCCGCAGGCAATCTTGTTGATCTTGATTTTCTCGTACTGCAAGACGGCACAAAAATGATCGCCACTCAAGCCATCATCCACAAGGCCAATGGGAAAAAACGTCAATATCATCTCGAAGGTTAGACTTTGCCAGAAGACATGCAAGAAAAGACGAAAACCCTTTTGCGACACGGTTTTCGTTATGCCCTCTCACTCACACACGAGATCACTCAGGCTGAAGACTTATTGCAAGACGCCTGGGTCGCCGTGCTACGGGCGAGAGGGCCTCGCAAACGGGCCTACTTATTTTCAGCCATTCGCAGTCGATTTCTTGATCAGCAGCGGCGCGCACAACTAGTCGTCATCGAATCTTTAGAGGACAACAGTCAGTATTCAGAGCAAGAGATTCAGCCCTCGAACGAAATGATCTTCGCCAATACAGAAATGCTGGACAAGGCCCTCAGCATATTACGACCTGTGGAGCGGGAAGCCCTTTTACTTTCAGAGATCGAAGGGTATACCACGCAAGAAATTGCAAACATGACAGGGCAACCACGGGGAACTGTACTGAGCTTGATTTACCGGAGTCGACAGAAGCTAAAAAAGCACCTGCTTTTACACGCTGAGAAGGAAAACCATGCCTAAACAGTCCCTCAACACACATTTACATCAATATTATGAGGAAAAGCACGCTTCCCCTAAAAAACTGGCTCAGCTCGTCGCCATGGCTGAAATAACACCCGATAAAACCTACGGAGAAAAAAATAAACCGACGAATAACACTCCTATTTTTTGGCAATACCTGCGGCCACCCCTTGCCCTTGGCCTCGTGCTTGCTGCGATAATCGCCCTTTTCTTTTTTCAGCCCCGAACAGACATCACACAAAGTGTGGGCAAAGAAATCGTGCTCAATCACAATAAACGGCTTGCCTTAGAGTTTCCGAGCCAAAGCTACACTCTCTTGGAAAATCAGATGTCAAAACTGGATTTCACTTTAGTCCACTCAAAAAAAGTAGACCTGCAAAACTTTCAACTCCTGGGGGCACGATACTGTTCCATTCAGGGGGAGCTTGCAGCCCAGCTTCGCCTAGAAGATAAAGCAGGACGCAGCTACACGCTCTATCAAAGTCCTGTAACAGACGACTTGCTGAAGATCAAATCAGGAGTAAGGGTGCAAGATGGCCTGAGACTCAAGCTCTGGCAAGAAGCCGGTTTGTTCTTTGGCCTTGTGGGGCCACTGGATTGAATAAAAAACATGAATCAGCGCTCGATTCTAACGACCGCGTCATCGGGCAGCAAAACAAGTAAGGCCTGAAGTGCCTCATCCAAGTAGGGTTTTTCTTTGGACTCTAAGGTCAGCACAACTTTATGATCGCTTTTGTGTAGTTTCGGGTAAGAGCCCAATTGCAGCAAGGGGTATTGCAGGAGCATCTCATGCATTTGGGCTGCAATCGCATTTTCCGGCAAAAAAATGTAAAGTTTGACCAAATAAAAAGGGGCTTCCCGAAAACGTTCCTTAATCGCATTAAACTTCCGAACCAGCAATTCCGGGATACCAGGAAAGATATAGAGTTGTTTAAAACGAAGCACGGGAACACGCAAAGACGCCACAGAGATGAGCTCTGTACCTTCGGGAACCTCCGTCATTTTCAATTGCGCGGCGTTGAGCACCGGCCCATAGTTTTTTTTCAGATAATCCAATAACACACGGTCTTGGACTAAGGGCCGATTCACGCCCAGCGCAATGCCCGCCATCGTGACATCGTCATGTGTCGGCCCAATGCCACCGCAACTAAAAACCAAATCATAAGCTTTTAAATACGCCGAAATCGTTTGAGCAATATCATCAATATCATCCGTAATCACCGTGACACGTTGAACCCGAACCCCCAGCCCCCGCAACTCACGGGTGAGAAAGGTGGTATTCACATCCGTTGTTTTTCCCGAAAGAATCTCATTTCCGATGATAATAATTGCAGCATTTTTTTCTGACACGCGCATGCTCCCCATTTGATCTTGAACGGCAAATATAACATGATCCTAAAAAAAATCACACAGAACGGCTTCAAAGAAAGCCCTGAGGTCTTGACGGCATAATCCCAAAAACGATAGTCTTAGAATCCCTCAGAAAATGAGGTCGGTTTATCATTTTAGAAAACAAGGAGAAAATCATGACCCACTATTTACTGATCGAATCGCGCGATTCTTTTGAGGTCAATGACGTGGCTTATTTTTATGATCTCGCTTCAGGATTAAAAGAACGCGGCAATACAGTCACATTATTCCTCATCCAAAACGGGGTCTTACCCGCACGAAAAAACCCAAGTGACAGCACACTTGCAAAACTTGCGACCGCGGGCGTACACATTTTAGCAGATCATCTGTCCCTACAAGAACGTGGTATTACAAACAGCGCCCTTGTAGACGGAGTCGCCTCGGCTGAATTAGATGTCGTCATTGATCAAATGGCGGACGGCGTTAAAACCCTGTGGCACTAGGAGCTTACCATGTCTAAGAAAAAAACCCTTACTTTTTGTCTAATGGACGCACCTTTCGAAAATGCACGCACCACGACGGCACTTCGGCTGATTGACAACGCCGTCCGCCGAGGTCACAACGTCAACGTTTTTGCCTACGAAGGCGCAGTGGGTGTCCCCTTTTCAAAACAAAGTGCACACGCAAACAAAGTCCATGGTTTTGAAGAGGACGAATGGAACCACCCCCTACCAAAAGACTGGGTGAGTGAAATCATGAGACACGCGGAGAAAGCAGGATCAAAAGTGGACTGGATCAATTGTGGGCTTTGTGTGGACGAACGCGGGATGAACGAAGCCGTACCCGGCGTCAGACGCGGTACGCCGGGTGATTTAGTGAACTGGGCAAATACATCGGACAATACCCTCATCATCCCGACAAAATAAAACAACAGCTCTTTTAAGGAGAACGATCATGGCAAAAACACTCAATATTATTGAAAGTGCCTATCGCGCAACGATTGAAGAACAAGACGACACCATTGTTTGGATTACCCACGCGATGAAAGGTGCCGGGGCAGACCTCTCGGTCTTACTTCGTGGCAACGCCGTCAACTACTGCGTCACGGGTCAGAAAGCCCCCGAAATCTCCTTTGGGGAGTGGCAGCAAACACACGCCGCGCAAATAGACCAGGATCTCATTGCACTCATGGGCAAAGGGGTGCCTGTTTACATCGCGGAAGAAGACCTTGCTAAACGCGGGATTTCGCTTTCCGAACTGATCTCTGGCGTCAAAACCGTCAACCGGGAAGGCATACTGGATCTAATCGAAAACCATGACCGCATCTGGCACTGGTAGTCCCTTCAGGGTGATGAACTAAGAAAAGTATCGCAGCGTCCTTCTCGTTTCCGCAGGCCCTTTAGCAGAAATCCGACATTCAAATCATTGAGGTCTAAGATCTGCCAACCCTACCAATGACTTTATTGAGGAAGTTTTTTCGGGGCAGAACGCGGATAGGACGTTTCTTTCGAACTCCCAATTGGGAGAGCTTTAAAATAATACCAGGATGAGATTTGTTGAATTTCAAACCCTTGTTAAAAGCTGAAATGGCATCGCGTTTGTTCCCGTTTTTGAGATGAACAAGACCCAGATGATAGTGTAGCTCTGGACGAAACACCTCTGCTTTTACGGCCAATTCACAGCAATTCAAACCAGAGATTATTTTGTTTTCTGCCATCGCCAGTGAAACCCCTAGGGCCGAAAGCAAGCGCGGCGGCAAGGGCGATGTCGTGGCAATACGATGCTGTTTTTCACATTCATTTAATACATTCAAAGCAGCTTTCCACTCTTTTTTCTTAATATAAGCCAAACCCAATTCCAGAGACTCTTCCTGTGTCATCGTCCACCTTCGATGAAATATTCCTAAACCTAAGCCATTTTTCAAGCCACAAGCATCCAAGGAACCTCTGATCAAGTCATGAATTGTTTTTTCAAGGCAAAAATTTCCAGCTTCTGCGTTCCAAATTTTGCAAATAGCAGGCTATTCACCACAATTTGCGCCTTAAATCTGAAAATTTTATCTCTTGAAAAATTCAACCCAGACTTGATCAGAGGCTCCCTAAAAAAAGATACCCCTGAATCAGTAATGGGTCAATTAAGAAGGAGACAAGGCCCTGTGTTTCGACTTCTGATCTGAATTTGTTTGTATGCTGACACAAGACCCTGGGTTTAGGGACATTTATGGGGTGAGCACAACCGTTGTTTCAAGGGACGCGATTAAGGGTAAGTCATGATCGTTGTAATCCACCAAGCGGTCCAGGTCGTAATACAAACGGGCGCTGATACGATAAACACCCGATATATTTCCCAATTGAAGCGATATCACCTCGGTGGCTCCGGCGCGAATCCCTGGATGAATGATCTCGGATCCACCCCCCAAACCCGGATCTACGGTGTAAACAGCCACTGCACTGCCTTTTTTCTCGGAATCGATCAAGATTCGACCATCAGGCCCTTCAAGTTTGAGATGCAACAAGACCGCTCTTGGCCCGTGTCCCGTAGGCAGAGAATGCCCGGCACCGCTGTTTGTTACAGCAATTTGAACTTGCTTTGGGTGTCCAAGGTCTTGAATCAGACTCAAAGTCGCCGCCTTTTCCAAGATCGAAACAGAATGCCCCCCCGCAAAAAGATGTCTGCCGATAATACGTTTGGGGCGATCCGAAAAAATCTCTGAAAAAAGACGTACATCCCGTGGCATATGACAACTTTGACAAGTACGCGCATCATTCGGCGCAAAATCATTTTTCCATTCTAAAAATGTCTGTTGAGCCGGGGCAGAATAGTCCGTCTGATGACAGGCGGCGCAAAGCTCTGCGGAACGGGCTGCTGTAAAGAGGGGATCTTGCACCGTCGGATGCGGTGCAGAAAGGTCATACTTCCCTCGGATGTTACCCTCCTGATCCAGATGACAGGAAGCACAACTCACACCATCCAAACGATTATTATCACGTAATTTCGGAGCTGCGACCTCGCCGGGCCCTTGAAGAATACGTGTGGGGGCATGGCAAGTCCGGCAAGCGTCTTGTTTTTCCTTGGGCTGCTTAGCAATGCTAGCGACCGTAATCGGAGAAACATAGGCCAAATGTTTTGGCGAACCATTTTTGTAAAAATCACGCTGTAAATCTGGCAAGTGAATTAAGGTCCCATCCGGGCCAGGCCAGGGTCCGGTGTAAAAATCAGCCCCTTCTCCAAAAATCATTTCTTTATAGATCTTCTTATGACAGGCACTGCACATAATCGTTTTTGTCCCATCACCATCCTGAAAAATTGTCTTTGCCTTCAACATCTTGACGGTGATGTGTGTATGTCTCTTGTTTTTAATAAGAATGACGTCTTCAGAAACCAGAGTCGTATGGCCTTTTGCTTCGATCACCAAATCATAATAACCCGGTGCAATTTCGGCAATCTGAAAATCTTCCCCAATCGGTACCCACAAGACATGCATCACTTCGCCAAAAGATTTTATTTTGACTTTATAATGAGTCGCACCTGTACTGGCGTCGAAACGAATAGAACCACTTAAACCACTCTTCTCGGAAGAACTGCTCGTAGCCTTCACCTCAAAAGTAGGGATAATTTGGGCGAAAACCGAAGCGCTTGATATCACAATCGACAGGAGAAAAAAGAATACACTCAAAGGGAATTTTGTTCTAACAAACACTGCGTCAAGCCTCCTCATAACAAAAACAACACACGCGACATCTAACTAACACAGCTTCACTTTTCTTTCAAGACAAAGCAACAGATCTCTCCGAGAACGCCACCCCTAGACAAGAATAAGTGTTGACTAAAAACATCAGGCTTTCAATAATGTTGACGAATATTAACCACTTCATGCAAGGAATTCATTGAACAAGACACACAAAATTCTGCGCCTCCCCTCAACACTTCTTCTGCTCATTTTCGTCCTACTCTGGATTCCAGTGGGGTGCAGTCCGGCGGAAAAAAATCTAACGCTTGTAAAAGCAGAACAAGCCTACAACAAGGGGAACTACACAGAGGTCATCTCTCTCGTAGAACAAGTCCTTAAGAAAAAACCAGACGCACTGCCCGCGCTGCAACTCAAAACACGGGCCATGGTCGCCTTAAGTCGGATCGCAGACGCACTGGATCATCAGAGCCGCATCGAAAAGAAATATCCCGAACTGGCTGCACCACTGTTACAGGAAATCATTCTCACCATCATAAAAACATCGCTTAAAAATGAAAATTACTTTGTGCGAAGCGCTGCGGTCAAAGCCGTGGGAGAAATGGGTAATGCCGACTTGCTGCCACTCATCATTCCCAGCATGCGCGACAAAGAAATCTTTGTGCGATTTTTTACGGTCGAATCCTTTGGGCAACTTGAAGGGCCGGATTTTTTAAAACTGGTCATGGCTTCAGGGCAAGACCCATCAAGCATGGTGCGTGTGGCTGCGGTAAAAGTACTGGCACAACTTGAAAAAACACACTCAGGTCTTGAAATCAATCATTTGCTTGCGACATTTGCAAAAGATTCCGATCCCACGGTTAGGCTTTTGGCTTTGGCCGCCATGTCAAAAAATGGGGACGAAGCAGCCTTTGTCAAAATCGTTTCGGAAATAAAAAAACTGCCTCAGGAGACCCAGGTCTTGGCCGTCTCAGCCTTGGGCCGCAGCAAAAATGAAACGGCCATTCCGCTCATTAAAGCTTATAGCACCCATAACGATCACATGATTAGAATGTATGCCAGCGAGGCCATGGGAGTCATCGCGTCCGATGCATTTCATCCTGAATTACTCAAAGGACTTGAAGACACAGACCCGGCCGTCCGCGGGGCTTCTGCAACCTCTCTAGGAAAACTGGGAAACCCGCAGGCCATTCCCTTACTTGAAAAACACCTGCAAGATGAAAGTCCAATGGTCCGACTCTCTGCGGCAGAAGGACTCAAACGGCTGGGGCAAAACCATCCCATTTATTATGAAAAAGCCTTAAGCCACCCAGACTATGGGGTGCGGCATTTTGCAGTGAGTTCGCTCAGAAGAACTTGGGGAAAAGAAGGTTTAGCCTTGTTAAGACTTGCACTCAAAGATAAAGCCCCGCGTGTACGAACCGCAGCCATTCGCGCCATTGGAGAAATGGGTGGGGCGGAAAGCCTGGAACTTGTTAGAAACAGTATGAAGGATCCTGATCTCGCTGTGCGCACTTACGCAGCAGGGAATACCGGACGACTGATCAACAAAATCGCAGGCTTAGCCCTAAAAAACTTAAAGAGCGATTAAAAACAAAGTGAGTTAGAGCGACCTAAAAACGACCGAGCGGTCGTTTTAAGAGACAAAAAAAAGGGAACTCTTCTTCGGGGTGATGCGTAACCTGCACCAACTCCCATCCGTCTTTCCCCAAAAAATTAAGCTGGTTATCAATTTGGACCGCCGCAAGATGCTCTGCTTTGTACTCCCACTTTATCATCATCTACCGTTAAACAGCTTGTTTTTCTAAGGTGCAATCTGACAGCATCAGCCGAAAAAAAAATCGCAGTGCGGGAAAATACACTCAATCAAATCTGTCAAAGGGAGAATCTGCTAGTTCCCGACGTAATAAGGATTGTTTCCGCCCGCGTGATCCGTTACGTCCATGACATTCACAATTTCGGGCACTGCTTTTTTGATTGCCGTAACAACCCCTTGCTGTAAAGTCACTGCGGCACTCGCACAGCCCTGACAGCCACCGCCCAAACGCACATAAGCGACTTGATCTTTGACATCAACAAGCGTGATATTGCCACCGTGTGAAGCGACACCCGGGTTGATTTCAGTATCCAAAACCTTTTGCACAGCAATGGCCTCTGGACTGTCCAGATTCGCCGGAGTTGCCGGGGCCTTTGTTTCTATCGGCACATTTTTTGGATTTTCGACCTTAAACCCGTTCTGTTGCAAGGTTTGGATGAAGTCGATCTTCACGTCTTCCAAAAATTTCCCATTTTTCATTTCCATGAAAACCTTGATTCCGTCGACTTCAAGGGATGTATCTCCAAGCTCCTCTTTCCCTGATTCGACAAAAGCCAATCCGTATTCGATATTAGGGAGTGCTCCTTTCATCGTCAGGCGAAGCCCTGCAATTTTCTTCTGGTGCTCATCCTTTTGTTGCAGGATCAGCACATCAATTCTTTTTTTTGCAAATTCTGTAATTTCAATCATTTTAAACGGATCTCCATCGTGTTTTTGACCATGCAGCGGAAACAAAACATCTCTGGCGCAAGTTTAACATAGGGTTTTCTGTGGGGTCAATTTCACATAAAAGACCTCAGATTCAGAGACATTAAAGAAAAATCCCTCCTCATAAAACGAAAGGGCTACGAAACAAATCCTAATAAAGCTCCGAGCGTCTTGCGTTCTAAGAACAAATTGGATACCTTTTAGTTATGGGAAGCAGATGATCATCTGCAGCATTTTCCTAAACCTGATCAATTAGAGAAACGAGGAAAACAAATAGATCTCAGTTCACCTCAATTCTAGGGAATACCCATGACCCATTCAAAGCCGATTCATCTCATGCACATCGTTGATAAATTGTCCATGGACGGCCTGAATCCGAACAGTTGCGCAATCCTCCTCAAAGACTGGATCACCCATACTGACATCGGCCAGTATTCTATTACGGTCTGTAGCTTTAGGGCTTCAGATCCCGGAGGAAAATTTCTTGAGAAACATGGCATCACCGTTCATTACTTGGGTCTCGGAAAATATTCTCCAAAAAATATTGATGCAATTTGTAAATTAATCGAAGAAAACAAGATTGACCTTGTTCATCTTCATGGCTACAGCGCCGCAAATTTTGGACGCATCGCTTCACGCAAAAAAGGGATTTCTAACATTGTTCATGAACACGCCGTTTTAAAAATACGTCCCCATCAGTATATTGTTGATTTTTTATTAAGAAAACATACCAATCTGGCTGTCACCGTCAGTCATGCCGTGAAAACATTTGTAATTCGGGGGAGAAGCATCCCCCCATCGAAAATTCATGTCATCGGGAACGGGATAAAACTTGAGGCATTCAAAAAACGTGGCCTGCCTGAAAATGAAAAGTTTCGATCTGGACTGGATATTCCCGAAAATAGACGCATCGTCGGTACGGTAACCCGTCTTAGCAGTGAAAAAGGAACCGCTATTTTTATTAAAGCAATGCCAAAAATTATCGCGGCATTTCCGGATGTTTTTTTTCTGGTCGTTGGAGATGGACCACTTCGCACACAATTAAAACACTTATCAGAAGACCTAAACCTATCGAAACATTTGAAATTTTTAGGATTTAGATCCGATATTCTCGCGTTGCTCTCTATTTTTGATATCCACGTGCTTCCTTCCTTGTCAGAAGGCTTTTCCTTGTCACTCGTGGAAGCCATGGCGGTGGGAAATGCAATTGTCGCAACGCGAGTCGGCGGGATGCGGGAAATTTTAGAAGATGAAAAGACAGGTCTTTTTATCCCACCTAATAATACTGAAGCCTTATCCGAAAAAGTATCATTTCTTTTAAAAAACCCAAGAGAGGCACTCAAATTATCTGAATCGGCAGTACATTCCAGCCGCCGCTTTGGCATTCAGTCCAGTGCAGATTCATTGAACCGGCTTTACCAACAGGCACTGGAGAAATCAACCCGATGAAAATCGGGGTTGATGCCACCGGGGTCTTTGGCCCCAAAACGGGAATCGAACATTACATTGTCCATATCACAAAACACCTGCTCGAAATAGACCATCGCAATGAATATACGATTTATTGTCGAAACGAAATTCCAAGTGAATTGGAACCACGGGCCAAAAATGTCCTTTTTAAGGTTTTAGAATTTCGTAACAGAAAAATATTTCAACAGACACATTTACCCATCATGAACACTTGCGACAAGATTGACCTTATGTTTTTTCCGGGGAATTCATTTTCCCTTTTTTGCCCCTGTAAGTTTATCCTCACTATCCACGATATCTTTCCTTATGTCATTGCAGATTACCTCCCCAAATATAACAGCGATGCCCATATCGACCGAGTCAATACCTATTACTGGAAGGGGATGTCCCGCTGGGGTTGTTCAAAATCGAATAAAGTGATCGCAGTCTCTGAATCGACAAAAAATGATATCGTCCGGGTATTTTCAGCAGATCACGACAAAATCTCTGTGGTTCACGAAGCCGTGACCGGCTCTTTTCATCCCGTACGAAATGAAAACCGTTTGAACGAATTTAAGAAAAAATATGCTTTGCCGGAAAAGTATGTACTTTGCGTCGGAACAGGTACACACAAAAACGTTCAAGGGTCTATCAAGGCGTTTCAGAAATTAAAAAAACAGAAGCGGTCGACTTTAAAACTAATCATTACAGGATCAAAATCAAACATCAGAAACGAAGTACTTGACTTGATTCAAACAACAAAGATACAAAATCAGGTGATGCTCTGGGGCTATTTCCCGGCAAAAGATTTAAACCTGCTCTTTAACACAGCGGAGCTTCTGTTGTTCCCCTCCTTTTATGAAGGATTTGGCTTACCGGTTTTGGAAGCCTTTGCCGTCATCAACGAAATCGGAGCTTCTTCTTAAAGAGGAGGACAGCCAAAAGAGATCTTTTTGAAAACCCGTTCACAGCATCTAAAAAAACTAGCCGTCAATTCCTTTTTTTCAAGCCTTTCCGAACTGAGCATGGGACTGCTCTTCCTTCTTTTTATCATCGCAGCAAGAATACTCGGCGACACACAGTTTGGTGTTTTTTCATTTGCCTTGGCTTATGTCAGCATATTTGGCATTATCAGCGACTGTGGCTTGCGCTACCTCTACATCACAATGGTATCCCGTGACCCTTCGTTAAAATCAAAATATTTTGAAAATATCCTGTCACTTCAGATTTTTCTGTCTTTGATTTGTTTGGCCTTCATTTATATTTCTATCAACTTATTTGAAAAAACGGACGAAGCCAAAACCGTCATTTATTTTTTAGCGGGTGCGGAGGTCATTCGATCCTTAAAGTTTTTTTTTAGATTTGTTTTTAGAACATCAGAACGCTTTAAACTTGAATCTCTCACCGTAAGCCTCGAACGTCTTGCCTTGCTCATTGTGGGTGCAACCCTCTTAAGTCTTGGTTTTGGTGTTGTTCCCCTCGCGGCCACCTTTTTATTTGTGCGAATCGTTGATTTTTTAATCACCCTTCTCTTCGTCAAGACGATTCTTCCTCTCCGTCTTGGCTTTGATCTCTCATTCTGGCCAACGCTGCTCAAACAAGGCATGCCCTTTGCCTTAACAGGGCTTGTGATGCTTATTTTACTTCGCATTGATACCGTCATGATCTCATTGATTAAAAACGATACAGAGGTGGGTTGGTACAATGCCGGATATAAATTGATCGAAGCCGCAGCATTTTTCCCTGCAATTTTAGTCAATAGCCTTCTGCCTTCCATATCCTCCCTCCACGGAAAGACGGCTGAAATCTCAATGCTCTACCAGCGGGCAATGAGATACATCCTCCTCATTGCAATTCCCCTCTCAATCATCGCTTTTATTTTGGCAGAGCCCATTATTATTTTTGTCTTTGGCAGTGAATATCACCAGACAGTCATTGTCTTCAAGATATTGCTTTTGAGCCTAAGCTTCGCGTTTATTTATCATGTGGGTAGCACTGTATTATCGGGAATTGGACAACAAAAAATGGCGCTTTACATCGCCTGTGCAGTCCTGCTTTTAAATATCATCCTCAATGCGGCTTTAATTCCGAATAAAGGCTATGTGGGTGCGGCCATCGCGACAATGGTCTCTGAATTTGTTTTTTGTCTCTTGTACGGGGGCTTTCTTTTTTCTCTCGGCTATAAAATCTCATGGTTTAAATTAGCGCTAAAACCATTGATTGCCACAAGCACAATATCCTTCCTCATTCTTCTTTTTCCTGCACACCTGGGTGTGACTATTTTTTTCGCTATTCTTGGATATTTTGGCATGATGACACTACTTTCTTATTGGGACGAAGAAGAGATCTTGTTCATCAAAAAAATCTCTTCGTCACTGAAAGAATATTTTTAGATGCCTTGATGCCTTAAAATAATAAGGGATTTCTTAAAAAGAAAAGAGAAAATCTTGACATCATCTGACAAAAAAGATAGCTTGTTTTCAGGTAAACGATATGGCGACATTACAACGAACAAGTTCAATGTTTTTGTTTTTTGTCCTTCTGGGAGGTCTCTCCGGGGGCATCCTTTCTGAAATTTTGCGCCGTGTTTCCTCCACGGGTTTTGTCCACGATATTTTCCTCAAAGGCTTTAAAGTCGGATTAACCCCCCCCGTCACCATTGATCTGCACATGGTTTCGTTTACTTTAGGCTTTACGCTTCAACTCAATCTACTGACCGTGCTCGGTATTATTTTGGGACTTTATACTTACAGGCAGGCTTAAGGAAGCTCTGAATAAGTCTGGGTTGAATTTCCGCAGCCAAAATTGCCAGCTTCTGCCTTAAAAATTTTGTAAAAAGAACGAGCACCGACTGATAGATATCGCAAAGAAGTTTGGCCTAAAGAAATCCGCGAGCATTCCCAGTATCATTGCAAAATTTTAAAAAAAACTTCAATCTGATAGTTGACCTCTTTTCTACACAAATGTCCGATGGGCATTTTCAAGGCCCAAGGCAGCGCGGCAAATAAGAAAACCGCATTTCTCGGGCAAGTTCGAGAATATTGCGGTCAAGCCAGTATTTGATTTTTGAGAGAAAATTCATGTTTTATGTTTAAGTCATAGACTAAGTAGGGTTTGCTGAAAAA
>UOGF01000105.1_pt1 | contig 16602 bp, 12 predicted proteins | sample 1989081 | NCBI WGS metagenome assembly UOGF01 (sample SAMEA4712195, study PRJEB27164) | hydrothermal vent metagenome | biome: marine basaltic hydrothermal vent biome; feature: marine hydrothermal vent; material: mineral | place: Pacific Ocean | collected 2011-06-14/2011-07-23 | depth 1719 m
TCAACAACAACCCCGCGATAGTTAAAAAGTCGGTGATGAATCAGTTGTCCGACAAAAAACTTACAATTCACATCCATCATGCCTTTGTTCTCACTTACATAGAATCCGAGTTAATCCTGCGCAGAACACTCTACCGTATCCTTCCCGCTCTTGTAAATGTACTTTCTCCGCATATTGAAAGAGCAAAATATCATGTTTGTGAGTGCGAATAAGATTGAGAACCTTTCAGTCTACCGATTAAGTCCCCGATTTTGATCTGAGTCCTGAATTAAACTTTACGAATATCATAAAATTATCTACACTGTGGCTTCGACCTCATCTTAATTTTATCATTGCCTTTATCCCAAAGATCTGCGAAAGGGTTTCCTCTCTCGATTCCAGTTAAAACCAATGTCATGAATCCACGCACACTCTCACAACTGCTACAGGATCTGGAAGCCCAGCTAACGACAGAAAAAGTCTCAGTCTCACAACTCATGGAAACCTTCCACGAACGTGGTTTTGGATTTTTCCTCTTCTTCCTCGCCCTGCCCGCCGCCTTACCATTGCCCGGTCTTGGCATCAATATGATCATTGCTTTTCCGATGTTATTGCTCACCTTTCAACAAATTATGGGACGACAGACGATCTGGCTACCGGAAAAAATTAAACGACGCAGCATATCCAGCAGCGTTTTAAAAAAAATGATCAAAGTCGCAATGCCCTGGATGATCCGTTTGGAAGCCTTGATTAAACCCAGACTAGAATTTATGACCCATGGGCTCGCCTCCAAAATCATTGGGCTACTCGGTTTTTTAATGGCCCTATCTGTACTTTTTCCCGTCCCGCTCACGAACACCGTGCCTTCATTCGGCATTGTCTTAATGGCCATTGGCATCCTGATGCGTGACGGACTTTCGGTGCTGGTTGGGGCTATTATTGGCACGGCCTGGGTCATTATGCTGGTCAGTGTTATCCTGATATTTGGACCGGAAGGCCTAGACCTGATCAAAGAAACCATCAAGTCTTTTTTACCGGGATAGATCAAAAAAGGATTGATATTGCTGATGAATTTCCGACATCCTCATGACAATCTCCTCAGAAAGTCGCATGCTTCCCGCTCGCCAATCCTTTTTTGCATAAGCCATGCGACGGGCTAAAAACATAAATTCCTCGCTATCGGACGCAGGCAGGAGCAAGTCCCGTGCATTGCCACGTACCATGCGCATCGCGTCAATTAAGGTTCTCAGAAAGAGATAGTTCTTTTGCAGGGCCTTTCCCCTTTCACCTGAAAGAATCTGATGTTTTGACAGCACCTTCAAAGCCTTGAGGGTGCTTACGGTGCGTAAGACCTTGATCTCCCGTCCATGTTTTATCTGAAGATATTGCGCCAAGTATTCAATATCAACAATCCCTCCCTGGCTGTATTTGACATTCACACGTCCTTTTGGAACCAGCTCTGCCATTTGCTGCTGTCTTAAATCAAATGCCACATCCATATCCCAGGGGGCACCACTGTAAACAAAATCATCCCGTGCTTTTTCACACAAGCGGCCCAGTGCGTGACTCCCTGCGATCAAACGCAGTTTAATCAAAGCCTGACGTTCAAAGGGCGCAGCCTGCCCATTTTCCGAATAATAACGTTTAAACTGTTGAAAAGAAGTGGCGAATGCGCCCGATGTGCCATAGGGCCTGAGCCGTGTATCGACCTCAAAAATACCGGCCTGTCTTGCATCAATAAAACGTGTCATTTCCTGGCTGAGCTTCTCAAAATAGAAACCGGCATCGATCACTTCGGGGCCGTCTGTTCTTCCTTTGTCCCCGTACACAAAAAGCAACTCAATGTCGGAAGCATAACCTAACTCTCGCCCACCCAACTTTCCAAAACCAAAAATGGAAAATGGAACGGTTTTTCCATTTTTAAGACGTGGTGTCCCATATTTTTCCTTTAAGTGTGTCTTGCAAATACGATACGTCGCTGCCACGATGACTTCAGCCAAATCACTTAGGGCCTCCGAAAAAGCCTTGAGTCTGCCACGCGGTTCATGTAAATGCCGCAGATCAATTCTGAACATTTCTTCGTCTTTGTAGTCATTTAATACCTTTCGTTTTTCCTCAAAAGCACGCACCTTTCGTAAACGTCTTTGCATTGCCTGACGCATCTGCGTCTGTCCCGTGGCCAACGCTTGCGATTTATAACGCGCTAGAATCGGAAAGAGCGTGTCAAAACGAACCCGTAAAAAATCTTCCCATAAAAAATTACTGGTTCCAAAAAGTCGCGCCAATAAATTCAAGGTTTCTTGTTGCTGCAAAAAACCGATGAGAGGTTGCGATTGCCTCATCTCCAAAATTTTGTCCAAAAATTGATCAAAATGAGTCATCGCCATCATCGGATCAGGGGCAAGTGGCAAAAAATGAATAAACTGCTTGATCAACACGGCAGCGACTTGCAAGGCTTGTTGATCCGAAACCTTGACAATTTTTTTCCCATGACGTTTGGAAATATAGAGCCTGTCATGGATTTCATCTCCTTCGTGCGTAATTTTAATCTTATGGATATAAATATTGCGCATCGCAAGGGCATTTGAAAAAGCATAGAGAAAGGCCGGGGTATCCTTTCCATAAATATCAAGCACCGTCCATTGCGGAGAGCGATTGTTTTCAAAATGGATTTCAATGGGAAATAACAAGCCCTGAAAAGAAAGACCATCGTCCGAGACACTGCCCGACATTCGTGCAATATACGCAACAAGTTTTTGGTTCACATTCGCACGCGCACCTCTGAAATCGCCTTTTTCCAGCAGGGCCATTAAGTGTGCCAAGGCACGCTTAAAATACGTCTGTTCTTCCGCATTAAAACAAGATTCCCCCAAAACACGGACACGAAAAAGATCAAGAATTTTCTTTCGGCCGCGTCTAATGGAAACCGTCTGTACACTGCCGCCTTCAATATTTAAACCGAAAGCAGAAATCAGACCACAAATCACTGAAAAGGCATAAAAATAATCGTAGGCAATCACGCCGACCTTAAAATGTCCTGCGCCCTCTTCTGACAAACAGACTTGTAGCGGTTTTTTGGGAGACAAAGACTGAGACATTTCAATATGCATCGCCACCTCTGAGGGCTCACAATGCGAAAGATAATCGCCATCCATCCTGCCCAAGAGTTCACGGATCTCCGCATCCTCGAAACCTAAGTCCCGTTTTTTTATTGCTTTAAATAAGGTGTTTTTGTCCATCGACGCGTCCTAAAATTGCACTTCCTGAATTCAGATTGTATAATTCCCAGCGATGACACCCACGTATCATGCCACTGATAACTGATGCAAGTCCAACCCAAGATATGCGATCTCCTGTTTGCACCTGCGCTTGAAAAACAGGTCGTCAAGACCCTGCTTCAACCTTATGGATTTAGGGACATAAAAAAGGCCGACCTCAATCTACAATGTATCTCAAAATCGCCTAGAGACCGTGCCCTGTTTTCAAATATCCTGAGCGCGGCCCTCGAAGCTTTTTCTGAATCCCCCGACCCCGACTTGGCCTTGAATAACTTTGAACGTTTTACGCAAACCACATTTAATAAAACCAGCCTTCTTTCTTATTTGAATGAGTCCATCCCCACCCTCTTTCGTGCGGCCAAAGTTTTTGGCGGCAGTCCCTTTCTTTCAGATATTCTCATCCGAAATCCCGGGTATTTTTATTGGGTCTTCGATATGACAAGTCTTGAAAAATCAAAAACAAAAGCCGGACTCAAAAAAGAATTGTCGGCCAGCCTGCGTGTTTCAAACAATAAAACGTGGCAATTGGAGATACTCCGAATTTTCAAACGAAAAGAAATTCTTCGTATTGGTGTGCGAGATTTAATTCAATGCGCAAGTGTTCAGAAGACATTAAAAGAGGTTACCAACTTAGCCGATGTCTTAATTGCTGCCGCACAAAAAATATGTGAACAAACACTGCGCCTTAAATATGGTCGGCCTGCTTTGGGGAATCAAATCAAACATTCCCGCTCCGGTTTCACGGTAATCGCCTTAGGCAAACTAGGGAGCCGAGAACTCAATTTCAGCTCAGATGTCGATTTGATTTATGTCTATGAAACAAGTGAGGGCCTCACCACAACAAAGGGAAAACAGCAAAATATTTGTAATTCAGAATATTACGAAAGACTCGCTAAAGACATCACCTCCGCCCTCAATACCTCGACGGGTGAAGGTTATGTCTACCGTGTGGATTTACGCTTAAGACCCGAAGGGGAAATGGGACGCATCACCCAAGCGCTTGAAGGCTATCGCCGTTATTATCAAAAACGGGGCGCAACCTGGGAACGCATGGTTTTACTACGCGCCCGTGCTGTTTCAGGGGATCGCGTATTGGGCAAAGCTTTTCTCAGATTGGTTGCACCCTTTATCTACGAAAAACCTTGTGCAGAAAAAGAATTTCAGGATATTTGGGATTTTAAAAAAAAGATTGATGCAAACGTCGCCATTAGAAAAGAGTCCAAGCGGGATGTGAAACGCGGCTTTGGCGGCATCCGTGAAATAGAATTCATCGTGCAAACCTTGCAGCTTAAATACGGGAAAACTGCGCTTTCACTGCGCGGACAAGGCACCATGGCACTCTTAAAAAACCTTGAGAAACAATCTCATCTAACACAAGAAAGGGCATCAGATCTTCGTCGAGCCTATCTCTTTCTCAGAAATTTAGAAAATAAACTGCAAATGTTAAACGACCATCAGACCCACCTTTTGCCAAAATCTCAAAACGAAATGGGCACACTGGCCATACGACTCGCTTATTCAGAATCAGAGCATGGCAAGCCTGAAACCCAACTTGAGGCCGACTATGCTTTTCACACAAAAAAAGTCCATGAAGCCTATACACAACTTTTTAAAGAACAGGCCAAACATTAGATGAAATATGTGGAATGTGTATTGCCCGAAACAGAGGGACGCTTTCATTATCACCTGCCTACAAATGTCCTCCATAAAAAATTAGAACCTGGTATGCGACTCCTGGTGCCTTTTGCACGCACTTGGAAAGTCGCCTATTTTATCCGAGATATCACGACACCGGATGTGCCAAAAACAAGAGCCGTCTTGGCCTTTCTGGATCAATATTCACTTTTTTGTGCCAAGCTTTTTAAATTACTTATCTGGATTTCAGAATATTATATGACCCCACTCGGCGCCGTGCTCAAAGGGGCTTTGCCGCAGGGAATTCACGTCGTACCCCGTCGAAAATTTAGTTTATGTGATGAAGGAAAAACCCAGACAACATCCAGGTTGTCTGACTTAAAAAAAGAAATTTTAAACACACTTCAACAAAAAAAAATTTGCACGGAACAACAACTCCGAAAAAAATTTGGCCGGGAAAAATTAAGTCGCACACTCTACGATCTCAAAAAAAAAGGGCTGATTTCCGAAACCTGGGAATGCAATCCTGCCCCTGTACGTCCCAAAATGCGACGCATCATCACACTAAAAATTGATGAGAAAAAAGCCTCAGCTCAAATCGACACCCTTCAAAAAACGGCTCCCCGCCAAGCGGAGGCCCTGCAACAACTGATCTCACAAGGTGGCATACTCGCAAGCACCGACTTTGCGCCCAAAACCCGCGCGGCACTCAAAAGCCTCATTCAAAAAAACCTTGTGCGTCAATCAGAATCCCTTGTTTTCAGAAAACCGGAACAAGATAGAAATTATCCCAAAAAAGGGCAAATTGTGCTTAACCCCGCACAAACCTCGGCTTTAAAAGAAATGACGGAAGCCATCGCCTTAAAAACTTTCTCTCCTTTTTTATTACACGGCGTGACCGGAAGCGGGAAAACAGAAGTCTATTTACACGCAATCGAAGCCCTTCTAAAAACCGGAAAGGGGGCGATTTTGCTCTTGCCGGAAATAGGACTCACCACACATATCGCCGCCCGGTTTTTAGAATATTTTGGCGATCAAGTCGCCTTGTTACACAGTGGGCTTTCAGCAGGAGAGCGCTATGACGAATGGCGGCGTATTCGAGAAGGCCAGGCCAAAATCGTCATCGGGGCACGCTCGGCCATCTTCGCCCCCTTAAAATCTCTGGGTATTATTATTGTTGATGAAGAACACGATGCCTCTTATCGACAAGACGAAGGCAGCCGCTACCACGGTCGCGATGTCGCCCTAGTGCGGGCACGCGATGAAAAAGCCGTCGTCGTTTTAGGTTCCGCAACACCTTCTTTTGAATCGTCTTTTAACGCAGAAAATGGAAAATATCGCTATCTGCAACTCAAAGAACGTGTTGATGCACGCCCCTTGCCGATCGTAAAACTGGTTAACCTCAAAGAAAAAAAAGACTGGGTGAGGCCATTTTTTACACAAAAGCTTTACGATGCACTCAAAATACGACTGGGAAAAAAAGAACAAACCTTACTTTTTGTCAATCGACGCGGCTTTTCTCCCTTCCTGCTTTGTCACGACTGCGGATTTACCCCGCTTTGCCATCACTGCACCGTTTCTTTGACCTTCCACAAAGGCCTAAAACAATTGGTCTGTCATTATTGCGGTTATCAAAGCGCGCCGACGACCACTTGTCCTGACTGCAAAGGCTACAATGTCACCCACGTGGGTGTGGGCACAGAACAAATTGAAGAATGTATCCGACATCTTTTTCCCAAGGCGCGCACCGCACGTCTTGACCGAGACACCACGCAAAAAAAAGGGGCCTACGGACAAATTCTGGGGGCGATGGCGCGAGAAGAAGTGGATGTACTCATCGGCACACAGATGATTGCCAAAGGTCATGATTTTCCGAAAGTGACACTCGTAGGTGTTATCGCCGCCGATCTTTCGCTACACGTGCCGGATTTCAGATCAGCGGAGCGCACCTTTCAAATCCTCGCACAAGTCGCAGGACGCGCGGGACGCGGAGAACATCCCGGAGAAGTGATTGTGCAAAGTTTTCAAATCGAAAATCCCACGATTCAGGCCGCAACAACACATGACTACACCGATTTTTATCAAACAGAATTGGGTTTGCGAAAAGCGCAGCACTATCCTCCGTATAGCCGTTTGGCCTTACTACTGCTCCGCCATAAAGATGAAACATCCGTCGAAAAGGCCGCATCCGAGCTGGCCCTATGCATCAAAAAAACCATAAAATCGGGGGAGATAAAAATGCTAGGCCCTGCTCCGGCCTCCTTGATTCGTTTACGAGAAGAATACCGTTATCAAATTTTACTCAAAGGGGCCGATCAGCAAAAAATTTCAAAAGTCCTGAAAATCGCACTCAAAATATGGAAAACATCTGCCGAAAAAAACGTGAAATTGAATATCGAAATTGATCCGCAACAGTTTGTTTAGGAAACTCTAATCAAGTCTGACTTGCATTTTTAAATTCAATTTCCGAATCAAACAAAGACAGGAGTGGAAGTTGACAGATCTTCAGCTCGATTGATAAGATGCCGCTAAATCAAGGAAAATACCATGTCGAAAAGAAAAGCAATTTCACTCATGTCAGGTGGTTTGGACAGTACACTGGCAACAAAAATTATTTTAGATCAAGGGATTGAGGTCATCGGGCTCTTTTTGGAAAGTCCCTTCGGTTGCAAAGAAGAGGTTCAAGCCGTCGCTAAACACCTGGGCATCAGACTCAGAATCGTCGACAAAGGCATGGCCTATATTGAATTGATCCGAAACCCAAAATATGGTTACGGGAAAAATATGAATCCCTGCATCGACTGCCGTATTTACATGTTTGACATCGCACACATGATCATGCAGGAAGAAGGAGCCGATTTTATCATCACCGGAGAAGTGCTGGGGCAACGCCCCATGTCACAACGTCGAGATGCAATGGATATCATCGACCGCGACAGTAGAACCAAGGGCCTGGTCCTGCGTCCCCTTTCTGCGAAACACAACCCGCCAACCTTGGCCGAGACTGAAGCCTGGGTCGATCGGGAACAGTTGCTGGATATTCAAGGCCGAGGTCGCTCTGAACAACTCAAATGGGCAGAATCACTACAGCTCAAATCCTACATGCCCCCCGGTGGCGGCTGTCTTCTAACCGATGTGAATTTTTCTACACGGCTGCGTCAGTTTCTTGAAACACATCCAGACCCCAGCATGACCGAAGTTCGCCTACTGCGCTACGGTCGCCATTTTGACCTCTCCGATGGTTCGCATTTGGTCATCGGTCGAGATGCGGAGGAAAATGACCACTTGCAGGAAACTTCGAAGGACGACGTCAGTGAAGGTAAAATGACCCTGCTTCGCCCTTATTTTTCTGGCCCAATGGCTGTACTCGCCAGCGAAAAAATACCAGGGACAACAATCCTCGATGAAGCGGCGGCCCTGATTGCTAAATATTCTAAAAAAAGCTTGCTTGATACACAAATGATCGAAGTAAAACGCGGAGAAATATCCGAACATATCACCGTACAGTTTCCCCCCACGGCGCAAGCCGAGACCCTACCCGTTCTCAATTAGGATTAAATGATGATCCTCGAGTCCTTCCCCGTTGGCCCCTTTCAATGCAATTGCATGATTATTGCCTGTGAAGAAACCCGAACCGCGATCGTCATCGACCCTGGCGGCGATGCTGAAAAGATCCTTTCTATTTTATCAAAACACCAATTGCAGACGACCTATCTTTTGCACTCCCACGCCCACTTAGATCACATCGGCGCAACAAAACCCGTTCACGAAAAAACAAAGGCCAAAACCTGTCTTCATGAAGATGATATGTTTCTCTGCGAACATGTCGCAGCCCAGGCAGAATTATTCGGTTTGCCTAATATTGACACTCCTCCTATGAGTCAGTTTTTAAAAGACGGCGACCAAATTTCATTTGGAAAAGAGTCTGTTGAAGTCCTGCATACACCGGGGCATACACCGGGCAGTCTCAGTTTCCATATCCCTGGTATTGGCCTGATGACTGGAGACACCCTCTTTTCAGGAAGCATCGGACGGACAGATCTCTGGAAAGGTTCGTATCCCACACTCATGCATTCGATCAAAAAATCGCTGCTGAGTTTTCCCGATGAAACACAAGTCTATCCCGGTCACGGCCCTAGCACGACCATCGGACACGAACGTCAGCAAAACCCCTTTTTAAAATGAAAACCGGCTACATCACCCATCCCGATTTTTTAGCACACGACACAGGTGATGATCATCCAGAATCCCCAAGAAGACTTTCTGTTTTAGATGAGCATATTTTGGGGCAGGCCCATTCACCCCTTCAAGACCAGCTCAAAATCATCACCCCAAAACGCAATTCGGCGCTTTATCGGTGGATTTCTGAAATCCATATTCCGAGCTACATCGATGCACTAAAAAATAAAATTCCAACAACAGGACGCATCTATCTGGATGCAGATACACCTTATTCTCCCGGCTCTTTGAAAGCTGCCGAAATGGCTGTTTCAGGGGTACTCACGGCGGTGGATCAAGTCATGGATGGCACGCTAAACAATGCTTTCTGTGCGCTTCGTCCACCGGGACACCATGCCGAGCCGGATCGTGCCATGGGTTTTTGCCTTTTTAACAATGTCGCCGTTGCTGCGCGTTATATTCAAAAAAAATACCATCTACCCAAGATTTTCATCATTGACTGGGACGTGCATCATGGCAACGGCACCCAAAATGCTTTCTACGATGACCCTTCCGTTTTTTACTTGAGTAGCCATCAATTCCCTTGTTACCCCGGCACAGGATCGACAAAGGAAAATGGACGAGGCTTGGGAGAAGGAACGACCTTGAATCTCCCCTTACACGCTGGGACAAATGATGCAGAGCTACTCCGCATTTTTGAAAAAGTCCTTCCCGATGCCCTTGCCACTTTTCAACCTGATTTCATCTTGATCTCAGCTGGATTTGATGCGCATCGTGACGACCCCCTTGCTGCCTTGGAAATCACTGACACAGGCTTTGCAGAGATGACAAACATCGTCCTTAGCCTCGCTGAGACCCATTGCCAAGGCAGAATTGTTTCTTGTCTTGAGGGGGGATACCATCTGCATGCCCTCGCACAGTCAGTCAAAAAGCACCTCTCTGTTTTATCAAAACCCTAAAAAAAGCTTCAAAAACAACAGCCATTTAGCAATTTACAGAGACACTTTTTGTCTGGCTTTGTGGAAATAAATGCCGGACTCGGCCGATTCGATACAATAAAATATAAATATTTACGCAATTTTTTCTATATTTAAGCCCCTAGAGCAAACGGCACATTGGTTGCTGATACACTGTTAAGAACAGAATAGTGCTTTACAAGCTTAGTGAATTGACGATAAACACAATGTCTTGAAGAGGCATAAAGACGGAAGGCCTTGAAAAGGAGCGATAATGGTTACCGAATGTCCAAAATGCCAAACAACGCTAACATTTGAGTTTCAGAACCTTGAAACAGGCTCTGAAACTGGCTGTAAACATTGTGATGTCCGCCTGAAAATCAAAGTCGTCCCGGAAATCATTTTTGACCCCAGCCTCCCAATTGAAGCACCAAAAGACAGCAAAGGAACAATACTCCTCTGTATTGATGGCGAAGCCACACGAGAAGTCATGAAAGCGCTCCTCGAAACACTTCACTACTTTGTGATTGATATTCCTTCCGGCGCTTCGGCCTTGACCTACATGAAACACAGCCCTCCTGCACTGGCTTTTATCGACAGTGGATTGAGTGATATCTCAGGCGCAGCATTGTGCCAAGAGATCAAACACAGCCCCGATTTGAGTCAAAGCATCGTCATCTTGATGGGTTCCATGTTTGAAAAAAATGCAAAATATCGACAAGAAGCACCCGACTGGGCTGGAGCAGATGACTATATTGATCGTCATGAAATACAGAAAAACTTATTAACAAAAGTTGAGCATCACCTATCAGAAAAAGAGACAATAGAAAAGGAAGTCTCGAAGCCTGCCGATCAAGAGACTTGCAAGGCATCACTTGAGACGGTGTCTGAAAGTGAAACCCGCGATGTTGTTTCAGAGGATTCCGGTATTAGTGCAGAACCTGAACTTGATGAATCCTCTTATCTCGTTAAAGGGGCACGACGTCTTGCGAAAATTATTGTTTCAGATATTGTCATTTACAATGAGTCTAAGGTCGAAGAAGGACTCAAACAGGGCAATTTCCATGAACTCCTTAAAAGTGAAATCTTAGAAGGACGACAACTTTATGAATCTCGCGTAGACAAATCACTCTATTATGCGGGGATCTATGAGAAAGCCCTTGAAGTATTTATAGAAAAAAGAACAAGCGAAAATATTCAGGATATCCCTGAATCGGAAAAACCAACAGCAATATTCGAGCGACCCACACCTCCGACACAAGAAACAGAACAGAAAGAAGAAGTTCTATCAGAAGTTGTACCAAAAGAAGAAAACAGAGAGACGGTTCCAGAATCACCCCTGGAAAACGCTTCCCCAGAAATCATAGAAGACAATACAATCTTAGCGGAAGATCGACCAGAATCCACAGAAAAGAAAGATGACTCACTCGAAAAAGACGAAGCACGGCAGACTTCTGAGACCCCCGAAATTGAATCACCAGAAGAGGTCTTCCAAGAAATGGAGAACCAGGCACAAGAAATTTCACAAGAACCTGAACCTGCCTTAGAGGACAGTGCTTCGGAATCTCCAGAAACACTTGAAGACAAAGCACCAGAAGAAGTCTTCCAAGAAATTGCACAAGAGCCTGAGCCTGCCTTAGAGGACAGTGCTTCGGAATCTCCAGAAACACTTGAAGACAAAGCACCAGAAGAAGTCTTCCAAGAAATTGCACAAGAGCCTGAGCCTGCCTTAGAGGATAGTGCTTCGGAATCTCCAGAAACACTTGAAAATGAAGCACCTCAAAATGTTTTCCAAGAAATGGAGAGCCAGGCACAAGAAATTGCACAAGAGCCTGAACCTGCCTTAGAGGACAATGCTTGGGAATCTTCAGAAACACTTGAAGATGAAGCGCCTCAAAATGTCTTCCAAGAAATGGAGAGCCAGGCACAAGAAATTGCACAAGAACCTGAACCTGTCTTAGAGGACAATGCTTGGGAATCTCCAGAAACACTTGAAGATGAAGCGCCTCAAAATGTCTTCCAAGAAATGGAGAGCCAGGCACAAGAAATTGCACAAGAACCTGAGCCTATCTTAGAGGACAATGCTTGGGAATCTCCAGAAACACTTGAAGATGAAGCGCCTCAAAATGTCTTCCAAGAAATGGAGAGCCAGGCACAAGAAATTGCACAAGAACCTGAACCTGTCTTAGAGGACAATGCTTGGGAATCTCCAGAAACACTTGAAGATGAAGCGCCTCAAGAGGCCTTCCCAGAAATTGAAAACCAGACGGAAGAAATTGCGGAAGAGGAAGAAGAAACATTTGCAGCCCCGCCTATGGAAGAACCTGCGCAGAACATCGACTCAGAAGAAACGAAAAAGGCCAAGCGGCTCGCAAAAATCATTGTCTCAGACATTGTCATTTACAATGAAAAAAAGGTGGAAAAAGGACTTAAAAATGGCACCTTCTATGAACTGCTGGAAGACGATATTCGAGAGGGACGTATCCTTTTTGAATCAAGGGTCTCCCAAACACTCTTCGAAGCAGGACTTTACGAAAATGCACTGGAAGACTTTATCAATAGCCGAAATGGCACACAAAATAAAGACACCCTTGACTCACAAAAAAACACAGAGGTTTTTCAAAAAATAGAAAAAGTTGAGCCTAGCCCCGAAAACAGCGAGCCAGTCGAAGAAAGCAAAGAAGAGAAAGACGCCAAGCGTCTCGCAAATATCATTGTTTCAGACATCATGATCTACAATGAAAAAAAGGTTGAAAAGGGTCTTCAAAATGGCACCTTTTACGAACTTTTAGAAGACGACATTCGAGAAGGAAGGGCACTGTATGAATCCAGGGTTTCGCCCAAAATCCTTGCAGAAAAAGATTACCTAAAAGAAGCCTTTGCCAACTTTGTCAGCAAAAGAACAGCGTCGCTTTCTTAAGGAACCTCTGATTAAGTCTGGGTGGGTTTTCAAGAGAAAAAATGGGTCGATTCAAGGCGCAAATCGCGAGGAATAACCCGTTATTTGCAAGGTTTGCAACGCAGAAACGGGACATTTTAGCCTTTAAAAAACAATTCATGACTTGATTAGAGGTTCCTTAAATTTTCTGGCAGCATTTTCTCTCCTGTTTTTCGTCATCAACAATCAGGCCTCATTGCGTTGCGGTCTATCCCTTCACAAACGGATATTGCTTTCTCTCGATGCTTCGTGTAACCTTTCCAAAATTTTTATAATGGTTCTAGTGAGATTCCAGAATGAAAAAAATGACCATCGTTCTTCTTTTGATCACCCTGAGTACAATATTTTTTCCGCCAAGTGCTCGGGCACAACAACAAGACAATGACATGCTGACTGTCTTAAAAAGTAGCTTCTACGGCGGACTCACAGGGGCATTGATTGGCACGGCCTTTTTGGCCTTTCGGGAGAAACCCGGCGATCATTTGAAAGATATTCGTGTCGGTGCGGGAGTGGGTGTGATCATTGGCACGGTCTACGGACTGTTCAAAACGACGGGGACAGCTTTTGTAGAAGTGCAAGACGGGTATCTCACCGTTCAAGCCCCAAGTTTTCAAATCGGAATCGACCCTGAAACCAAAGGCCTCATCGGCTCAGTTGACTTGTTAAAAATTCCTTTTTAAGGAAGCTGATATTCTGCCTTAAGTCACCTCTAAGACACTCACCGTAATATAGGTTCCTGTTCCGGCGTGGCTGTGAATCAAGCCCCGTTTTGCATCTTTAACCTGAAGTTTGTCACTTCCCATTTTTTTTGAAATACACCCTTGAAGCTGCCAAAATGCAACAACGGCCTGCATCAAGCCCGTCGCCCCAATGGGGTGTCCACAGGCCAACAATCCTCCACTGGGATTCACTACCATATCCCCACATTTGGGCAAGTTCAAACCATAGTCAATGCCGAGGAGAAAAGGAGCCCCTGATGCCACAAATAAGCCCCCCTCGCCATATTTGCAGAGCCCCAGGTCTTCGTAGGTTTGTATTTCTGAAGAAGTGTAAGCATCGTGTAATTCCACAAAATCAAGATCTTCTGTGGGATTTTGAATGCCCGCCATTTTGTAGGCCTCTTTCGCAGCCATACGGCCCCCTCGGCAAGAATGCACACCGGGATAAGACAAGTTTTTATAAGCTGAGGCATCTTCGTGGGGTAATAACGGCACTTTCCCCCGAGGCCGATCAGACATACGCATGGTATCTGTTCCTGTTCCGAGACCTGTGATTTTAATAGGATTGCTGCAGAGTCGCTCCGCCATGGTTTCGGAAGCGATCAACGCAACCGCCGCGCCATCCGACATTGTACAGATATCGAACATCGTCAGCGGCGTCGCCACCATTTTTGAGTTTCGAATTTCTTCGACAGTCAGTATTTTTGGGCTTTGTGCAAAGGTATTAAATTGTGCATTGGCATGATTTTTAATCGAGACCAGGGCCATCTGCTCTGGAGTCGTACCAAACTCATACATATGACGCTGCACCATCATGGCGTAATAGCCCGTATAAAATCCGCCGACGGGGTAGTCAAAATTTGTATCTGAAGCCAAGGCGATAAACTCATTGCCCTTCCAGGTGTTGACATGAGACATGGTTTCAAAACCAAAAGCCAGACAAAGTTCCATACGTCCCGAGGAGACCGCTTCCCAGGCCGACTGAAAACACAGGCCCCCGGTTGCACCACCGCCTTCAACCCGCCGGGAGGGTTTGGGACACAAACCCAGGTAGTCGTGTGCCATAATACCCGCCATGGTTTGACGTGCAAAAAAATCTGAAAAATAGGACGCAACGCTGCCATCGATCATCTCAAGTGTCAAGCCAGGCAAATCTTCACGGGCTGCATCAAAAGCCATTTTGACCAAAGCACGAAAATCCAAGTCGACATGAGATTTTTTAAAAGGCGTGAGTCCTCCTCCAATCATGTAAACGGGTCGCATGCCCTAAACCTCGGAAGTCATAATCATTTCATTCACAAAGCTTACAATCTCATCCATTGAGGTGCCTGGGGTAAAAATATTTTTCACACCCATGTCTTTCAAAGCCGAAATGTCCTCCTCTGGCACAATACCTCCCCCAAAAATGGGAATATCCGAAGCCTTTTCTTTTTTAAGTAAGTCTATAATTTTTTTAAATAAAGTCATGTGTGCAGCGGAATGGATTGAAAGGCCGATGGCATCTGCATCCTCCTGAATGGCAGAAGCCACGATCTGCTCAGGGGTATTATGCAAACCGAGATAAACCACTTCCATACCGGCATCACGCAGGGCACGTGCAACAACTTTAATCCCGCGATCATGACCGTCCAAACCAATTTTTGCCAGCAGAACCCGTCTACGTTCTGGCATATTTTGGTGCGACTCAACACCCATCGTCATGGACCTCCTGCAACAAAAAACGACCCGACTCCCGTTTTAGATACCCCATACGCACATTCGGATCATGTTGGAAAATTAAAAGCCACTGCTCTTCAAAGGCCTGTTCGAGCAAAGTGCGTTTCGTCTCAAGCGTCGTCAAAGGAAACAAATCATAACCCATGATATAGGGTAGCGGAAGATGTGTCACCGTTGGGATAAGATCACCCAAAAAAATGGCTTTTTGCCCTTCAGATTCGATAAAAACCGCCTGATGATGCGCCGTATGACCCGGTGTGCGTTTCACAGAAATACCCGGCAGAATTTCCGCGTCACCCTCCAGTAAATCCAAAGCCGCTTGTTTGGGCAAGACTTCGTAATTTTCAAGGAGATAGCTTCCCTTTGTGCGTTCATTGGGTCGTATCGCATCCTCCCATTCGCCTTTTTGAATAAAGTAGGAGGCCTTTGAAAATGTAGGATAAATTCGGCCATCAGCATCTTTTCTTGTATTGCCACCCGCGTGATCAAAGTGAAAATGAGTGTTGATGACCAAATCGATGTCATCAGGTGAAAGTCCATATTTTTGCAGCGAAGCCTCGATAGTGGGCCGCCGCTCGATACCGTAGATATCACAGAATTTTGCACTACACTTGTTACCGATGCCGGTATCCACCAAGATATTGCGGCCGTGCGCCTTAATCAAGAGCGCACCCAGTTCCAATTTGATACGATTTTTGCCATCCACTGGATGATGTTTTTCCCAAATCGTTTTGGGCACAACACCAAACATCGCACCACCATCCAAATGCAGCACACCATCCGTAATGGGATATATTTCAAATTGCCCGAGCTTCATGTCTTAAGTATATCTGCTCGGGCTTCAAGGGTAAACAGTAGGATTTTGGCTGCCTGGATATTGCAGAAGTAAGATTAAAAAAAAAGTTTTTTTTTGAAGACAAAGAATTGGGACAAGAAAACGACGATATCAGCATTTTCTTGTCCCAATATCTCAGGAGACCCTTTTATCCGCCTTGCGGCTGTTTGATAAAAGAACCGGAGAGGGTTTCGTTAGCGTCATAACTAGAATTACCATTAAGATCGCTTTGAAGCGTAACAACACCATTTGTGTCTGTGCCGCTGATCAATGTAATTACATCGGGGATCCTTGCATTTTCCCCAGAAAAAGTCACAATCAAGCGGCCTTGAGGATCAACAGACCAGTTGAAAGTGATCGTCCCACC
>UOGF01000109.1_pt1 | contig 16537 bp, 14 predicted proteins | sample 1989081 | NCBI WGS metagenome assembly UOGF01 (sample SAMEA4712195, study PRJEB27164) | hydrothermal vent metagenome | biome: marine basaltic hydrothermal vent biome; feature: marine hydrothermal vent; material: mineral | place: Pacific Ocean | collected 2011-06-14/2011-07-23 | depth 1719 m
CCGGCTCCTTTTTTGGCATCCCAGTTTCCTTTAATACTCATCAATCGATCGATCGGACCCAGATCAGCCACGATGGCCAGGTTGCTCATGCGACTTTTCCATTGCTCGGCAAGATCATCGGTAAAAGAATCCACATCAAAATCAAGTGTGCCGCTTTTAGTCCCTTGTTTAGGTTTATCGGCCTTGTATTCAATATAAATTTTGAATGCGCCACCCAGTTCAACGAGCACCCATTCTGTTTGTGGCAAGTCGAAAGATGCGACATCACGAAGCAGCTTGTAACCCTCTTTTTTGATTGCAGCGACGGTGTCGTTGATTTTCATAATCTCAAGGACTTGTGTGCCACCATCGGTCAAAACCTTCTGGACAAATTCATTTCCGTTTTTATAAAGGGAAATTGCATCGCCGAAGTCATTCGTTGCCTGGCCAATATTGGGGAAGATGGCTTTTGAGTTGGCAATGCGGAAACCATCGGCGAATAAGGGCGGCGTTTTACTTAGCAGTTTGTCCAAACCCTGCTGAAAGGCGGGTGTGAGGAAGAGTGCTTTTTGTGTGTCGGTGGTTTGCAGAAAGCCATAGTTGATGCTTGCATCTACAGGACTGCGCAAAAGCTCACTTGGATTTGCGATGCGAAGCAAGGCATCTTCCGGCTTAGGATCCGGAACCAATTTTCCATTTTCCTTGGTTAATTTGCCAATACGGACCAGCGGAACGCTTAATTCCGCTGGTACCGGGTTGACATCTCCTGTGCCGAATTGATGTTTGACCATGCTCCAAGAACCGTCTTTTGGCAGCAATACGCTGCCGCGAGATGAAACACAAAAAACAGGATCGACGCCGTTTTGATCAAAGGCATTGCTAATATCGAATTGGTTTAAGCGCATCTGCTGGCCGCTCTCACCGATATCCACCACGCAATCAATCGGTCCACCGATGGTGCCCAACTGGCGATTGATCATGTCACGAAAAACTTCTTTTGTGACGGGAATGCCGCGTGGTGCAATTTGCACAAAACCGACGATGCCTTTGGCAGGCACCAATTTTTTCTGAAGGCCACCCAGTTTTTTACTGGCAAAACCGCTGATGACATTTTCAATTTCAATATCTGTATCGAAAAAAACCGGCTGAAGTTCAAAATCAAAGCTTGTACCCGCGGGGTTTGGTATTTCTTCACCCACCTCGTTAATCACCGACTCCCCGGGTGGCACAAACATGCTGCCGGTAAAGGGTAGAATCTCTTCCGTATTGCGAATATCCTGCACATTGAAAAGACCCTTTACCACACCGGGATGAATATCATAGTTTGCCTCCCGGTCTTTTGGTACAAGCTTGCCATTTTCCATTTCATAAACGTAGTAGGTAAAGTCGAATTCTCCATCACTTTCCGCCTTCCAACCACTGTCAAAACGGTAGACGTAATTACTGGCAGTCCGAAACAGAGTAATCGTTCGCACCACTTTGATGGCCCAGGGATACATCACACTTTTGACTTGAATCACTTCATGTGCGCATCGCCCCAGGAAAATGTCGAATTTTGCCTGACTCGTTTCTGCCATGGCCGCTTTAGGGTTCAACCAATTGCTGAAAGTACTTGCCCCATAACCACTCAGATCAATGCGCTCCAGCGGCACACCGCGATCCCGAATGATTTGAAGCGGTTGCAACAACCATTCGTTATTGAAAATTTTGGTCACATCCCCGCCCAAAGTGCTGTCGCCCGTTGGGTTTCCAAACATGTTCAGAATGTTATTCGTTTGAAGTGTGCTGCCCATGAACATGTCACTCTCGCCTTCACGTAGGGCTTCACCGCCATCCAACTCCAATTGTCGCGCACCTTTGACATCGTTTGGAAAAATTTTCGAGTTCAGACTGAGCTGTGCACCGGGTCGTTCCTCATTTTGATAAGTGTATTTTTTTTGAAGCAAAGCCAGTGCGCGCATTCCAAAGGGAAGCGTAAAAGACGACAGTGCTGAAAAGTTTTTCTGGTTTTCATATTTATCGACGATAAAATCAGTCAGAGGAATGGGGGCGAGTGCGATTTGCTCGGCACTGTTATTCAGCAATCGCATCGGACCACCATCGTCCGGATAATAGTTGGGGCCGAAATCCGGATCACCATTATTGGGGAGCTGAGGGGGCGAGAGGTTCAAGACCGGCTCCCAGGAGATTTGAGGCACCGTGAAGGTTCTCACGTTCATGCCGTGGCTAACCACATCCATGCCTTGGACACGCAGTGAAAAATCTTGAACGTTCAGCGAAGCATTTGTAGTCTTAACAGAATTCGTCCTGGGCGGCAGGGCCATACGCCGTCGATCAAAAACACTGAAACTAATACCCAGGAGATCCGCGTTGCTACTCACATCCAAGAGTGAAAAATAATCATCATTAAAGCGGTCAGAGACTTTTCTCCAGACATCTCCATAATCAGGCAGGCCGCTTGTTTTACCAACAGCCGCACTTGTTTTTTTCTCAAGATAGCCTTGAGGGACATCATCTAGATCAAGATGCAGGTTGTTGAAATCAAAATCCTCTGTGGGTACTTCTGGTGCCGGAATTTGAAATTGATTTTGTAGCGGCGCAAAATGAAACGACACCGTCACTTGGTCTGGCGCTTCGGCGACGGGCTGCCATTGTATCAGCGAAACCAACCACTGCCAGATATTTTGATTGCCAAATGCCCCGCTGCCGACCGTTGCATAGGGACTGCCTCTGAATTGATATTTGAGTCGATTGATGTTTGCGGCGTAGGGGTCGGGCAAGGAAGGCAAATACGCAAACATGCCCATGCTGAGAAAAAGAAAACCCTGTTCTACCTTCAATAAATCAGGAGAAAGCAGTCCAAAGAGGGCACATCCGTTTACGGGAGTCACTTTAAATAAGGCATTGTGCAATGCAAGTGAAATGGGTTTGGGTAGGTTTTGCGGCTGGTTTGTGGGGCCGAGACGATCAAACAAAATGTTATCGTCAAAAAGATAAATCAGTCGAAAAACATCCGTCAGCGCCAAAATAAGCAGGGAATTTTTTGAGCGAATTTCCAGGGCTTCACCCACGACCGTCACCGGTCGATCCGCGCGTACATCGGCATCAACTTGTGCAGCTAAGAACTCCACACCATTCGCAAGGCTGTTGTAGAAAAATGCCCCGGCAGAGAGATAGTGCAGACCCACACTTGAACCGAATTCATTTTGTTCGTCCTGCCACAAGTCAAAATTTTGGTGTGAAAAGACATTGCCCGCTGCTAAATCGGAAATGGCAATCCGTCCCGGTGCAGCCATAATATAGGGCTGATTCAACTGCAATGCGCCGCCCTTTAAACCCTGCCAGCTTGCGCTCAAACCGGATGCGCCAATGACCAGGATCGCACCAGTGCCTTCTGCGGGAGAGGGGTTTACGATATCAATGGGCGCAGAAGGTAAGGCCCAGAAACGACCGGAAATGGGGGCTTCACCTGAAAAAGAGAGAAAGGGCGATTGGCTATTGCTGACACGAAAGCTGGCTGGCGAAGCGCTGAGGGGAATCAGCACACGATTCACTAAGTGATCGTAGCCTCCGCTTTGCTGTGGATGCCAGTGGAAATGTGCGTGCTGCCCCAAAACTTCCCAGGAGCTTTCGCCCACCTGATCCAAATGACTGTTCTGTCCGGTAAATTCAAAATGAAGGGTATCAGGCAGACTCAGTTGCATGTCCCGTGCATCCTGCCCGTAGGAACGACTTGCATCGCCATCAAGTACCGGCTGTTGCTGCAAAACCAACTGAACGCTGACTTTTGTTCCAGCAGAAACAGTGAGATTGCCATTGATCCATTGCGCCTGTGTATCCAGCGTCACCAGGCCGCTCTCAATCGTGAGACCGGTAAAATAAGCATTAGGGGCATTTGCAGCCAGCAATTGTGAGTTGATCCAGATGCTGCCCGCCCCAAGGCGATAGCTGGGTAAAGCAGCAAGACTCAGAGGCTGATTGAGTGCGCTAGATTGGAGGCCGGTTTTCACTTTGAACTGTAACATTGGATTAGGATTGCCCTGCACATAGAGCGAAACGAGTTTTTCAATCCTGAAAAAATCAAACCAGAACAGGCGACCATCCCCATTAGCAATGGGACCAATCGTATGGTCGACCGCAGCGCCACCGGCCCAGAGTGGTAAAGAGGCCTCAAGTTGAGTGCTGCGTACCGGGACTTCTCGCACAAGTACTCGAAACGTCGCTTCTTTTTTTTGGGCAAGGCTTTGCTCAGCAAGTGACTGCAAAGTCTCCAAGCGTTCCGGCGATATCGTCTCTTCCGAAAGCAGGTCTGCATTTTCAAAAGAAAATTGGGTCTTTTTGCAGTCTTTGATGTCCTCACTCAGTGTGGAACGAGAGAGAGAGTTGAACAAACTGTCAAGGGTACTTTTTTCTCGTTTTGTGTTGGCGACCAGATGCCCGGTCAGTCGCCCAAGTCGTGTTCGTCTCTGTTTTGCATCCATGCAAACTCCCCTTTTAATCAAAAAATGTTCAGAATGGCGGTATCAATTTCTGAACGCCCAACACATTTATGGGCTGAGCGACAGGACTGAGAATCAGAATTTCCAAAAGACGCTGACAAGAATTATCAGGGTAGATGTAATCGATATGTTTTTCTTACAGATACTGATTTCGAGAATGTCATAGCATTCCTGAGAGAGTCAAGATACTCAATCGGATTGACGCCTTTCAATGACTTTATTATTTAAAATATAGATATATTGCAATGTTCATACTATTCTCGAAAAACCAAATCACTTGCCTCGGCTTTGAAAAGTCGTACAAGAAATATTCGTAAACAATGGCCTTTAAATAAAGTCCTTCAAAATGCAGTTTCATCACTTATTTACCCAACTCCGTATTCAAGTAAAAGATCACCCGAGTAGAAGAGTCTGGACAAACAACAAAACACCTTGAGCAGCATATTTTAAAAAGGGATCAAATCTTTGGTTGACCAATTTAAAGAAGACAGGTCAAATATTTGTCCTATGTCTCACCCACTTCGAATAGAATTTTCTGGTGCAGTTTAAGACCCCTTTTAAAACCGAGATCAGTAAAGAAAAAAGACCATCTAGCGTAGCATGACCTTCTGTCTCACAAAGCCCCCGATTTAAACACCAATAACTTCTCCAGCGTCATATCCTTCATCGAATAACCGATCCCCCCCACACCCATGCCGGATTTTTTTGCGCCACCGAAGGGCATCCAATCCACGCGAAAAGCCGTGTGATCGTTGACCATGACCGCAAGCGCGTTTAAACGCCGTGCGGCTTCAAATGCCGTGTCAATTTCCTGGGTGAAGATGGCCGATTGAAAACAAACCTCCGGGCCGTTTGCCCTTTGAATCGCCTCATCTAAAGTGTCATAGGTGTAAAGACAAACGACGGGGCCAAAGATTTCATTTTGAGAGACCAAGGCTTCTTCAGGCGGATTAACCAATACGGTCGGCTGGTAACAGCTCTCTGAAATTTTTTCGCCCCCGAGGGTCAACTTTGCGCCGGAGGCAATCGCCTCTTTCACCCACTGATGGATGCGATCTGTTTCACGGGGCAAAATGAGCGGCCCGACTTCGGTCTGATCCTCAAGCTGATTTCCTGTTTTAAGGGTTTTAACGCCTTCCGTAAATTGTTCGATAAATTTTTTAGAGATGCTTTGCTGAATATAAATACGCTGTACAGAAACGCAGACCTGTCCAGCATGATAATAACCGCCTTTAATCAAGGACGGCAGACTTGTTGTGATATCTGCGGTTTGATCAAAAATAACGGGCGCGAGTCCGCCGTGCTCCAAAGCACAGTTTCCACCCGGCGCAAGCTGAGAACGTAACATCCACCCTATTTTTTCAGAACCGATAAAAGTGAGAAAGCTCACACGCGAATCAGAGACCAATTTCCCCGTGACTGTATTATCGCAAAAAATCATCTGACACCAATCTTTTGGTAAACCCACTTCGTGTAATAAATTGATAATACTTCTACAAGAAAGCGGCGTGGTCAACGCGGGTTTAATCAAGACAGGACAGCTACCTCCATTGATTTACCGGTGCTGTTTATGCAAATCGAGCCTAACTTGTTATCATACGGATTTTTCATCCATTTTTTGTGTTTTTACAAAATAAAATTCTTTCTAATCCTATTATTTTTTGTTGTCTGCCTAATCCTCTACCATATACCACATTCTACTTTCTGAGCCTCTAAAGATTTTCCGTGAAATAGTGGCCCTCAGGATAAAGCCTTTCTCTTGAGTAAACTGGCAAGTCCCCCAAAAGACGCTCCTTTGTTCTGACAGGAGTACAGGGAACTGCTTGTTCAATGCGAACATCTGTCCACTGGATTTCCACCTTCGCGGAAATGACGCTTGTATGACATCAATATTTAATCTGAAAGGGAGAGACAAATATGCCTTATGAAAAAACAAAAGTCAAAACAGCCTATTTCCCTAATCAACACGCCTCATGGATCAGGTACGTGAGGTGCTACGTATATCACCACGATGCCATTCGAAGAGAGAAGGCTTATCTGGATTGGATTTTAAAATACATCTATTTTAAAGGAACAGATTTATTGATGGCAAAACTCCTTTATGGGAGCGGTTTGCATTTGATGGAAGTGGTTCGAATGCGCGTAAAAGATTTTGATTTTGACAATAAATTGCTAATCATTCGTAATCGGGTCAGGCCTGTTTAATTTGATAAACCTTCCATCATTTCGCACCTCACCCATCGTGCGACGTCATATTTTAAGGGATTAAATCCTGAAAGTGAGCTAAGGGAGGAAAGATGTCTGATTTTTCGTGAAGAAACTTACTGCTTGCACCGCTTTTGTGCAGCAGATGTTTGATGCCAAATGTGTGGGCGGCCAATAAAACATCTTCATTATCATCTATGAAAAGGGAGCGTTCTTTATCAAACCCCAAGACCTGCTCTGCCTCCCGCCAAAAACCAATTTCTTCTTTGGGTAAACCAATATCACTTGAACAAAGAATGGTGTGAAAATAAGGTAAGAGCAGGGTTTGTTCTAGCTTAATCTGAACAGATCGCGGGTGGGCGTTGGTCACTAAAATGACTTCTTTATTTGAATCTCTCAGAAAGTGCAAAAAGGGTTCAACACCCGGATGAATACGCACACGGTCTTTCAATTCTACTTTGATTGCAATAATATTGAGATTGAGACGATTTGACCAGTAATGCAAATCGGTCCAATTCAAGGTTTTTTCCTCGGCTTTATACATCGCAAGTAATTTTTTTCTGGCCTTTGCATAGGAAATCTTGTTTTGTGTCGCATAGACTTTGGGAACATGCTCTTCCCAAAAATAATCGTCAAAATAACGATCAAGCAATGTGCCATCCATATCAAGCAAGGCAAAATCGATTTCAGACCAAGGGACCATAGAAATATCCTTTAAAAATGCGGAACTTTAGGAAGCTCTGATTATAGTTTATGAGGAGATGTTTGCGCTGTCAAAAAATAAAACGTAGGGGAAGCACTACAAATTAGTGGGACTTTTTGCCTTCTTCTTCGGTAACGCTCTCAGTCACAAGGGTTACTTCGTTATTGAGGACATCAAGAAAACCGGAACCAATGGTGAGAAATTGTTTCTCACCATCAGCAGAGGTCAGGACTAAACGCCCGGGCAAAAGCGTTGAAATCATGGGGGCATGGTTCACAAGTAGACCAAAACTACCCGCCCCACCAGGGGCAAGTAAAGCACGGACTTGACCATCAAAAAAAATCTGCTGCGGTGTCACCACAGTCAGGTGAAAAGTACGATCATTCATCTCAGACACGGCTTATCAATCCTAAAAAATTGTAAAAAGGAGACAATTCTACTTTATTTGTTTTAAACGCTCGGCTTTTTCCTGTGCTTCTTCGATGGTTCCGACCATGTAAAATGCCTGTTCTGGCAGATCGTCCAATTTTCCATCCACAATCATTTTAAACCCTTTGATCGAGTCTGCCAAACGAACATATTTTCCGGGTGTTCCGGTAAAAATTTCGGCAACGAAAAAAGGCTGTGAGAGAAAACGCTGTATTTTCCGAGCACGCTGCACAATCAAGCGATCCTCTTCCGAAAGCTCATCCATGCCCAAAATGGCGATAATATCCTGAAGTTCTTTGTATTTCTGGAGGATGGTCTGCACGGAACGGGCTGTGTTGTAATGTTCGTCTCCTAAGATTTGTGGATCCAAAAGACGCGAGGTGGAATCCAAAGGATCAACCGCGGGATAAATCCCCAACTCAGAAATCTGCCGGGAAAGCACTGTCGTTGCGTCCAAATGCGTAAAAGTAGTCGCAGGGGCAGGGTCTGTGATGTCATCGGCAGGCACATAAATGGCCTGAACGGAAGTAATAGACCCTTTTCTCGTTGAGGTAATACGCTCCTGCAATTCGCCCATTTCAGTGGCCAAACCGGGCTGATAACCTACAGCAGAAGGCATACGCCCTAAAAGCGCAGAAACCTCTGAGCCAGCTTGCACAAAACGGAAAATATTATCAATAAAGAGCAAGACATCCTGGCCCTTTTCGTCACGAAAATATTCGGCCATCGTCAATGCAGAAAGACCGATACGCAGACGTGCACCTGGCGGCTCATTCATCTGCCCAAAAGCAAGTACGGTTTTATCCAAAACGCCGGATTCCGTCATTTCCGCATAAAGATCGTTTCCTTCACGGGTTCGTTCCCCCACACCCGCAAAAACAGAATAACCGCCGTGCTCTGCGCCAATATTACGAATGAGTTCCATAATAATAACGGTTTTTCCGACACCGGCTCCTCCAAAGAGTCCTACTTTTCCACCCTTGGCATAAGGTGCGAGCAAGTCCACCACTTTGATGCCTGTCTCCAAAATCGAAGCCACCGGGACTTGGTCTTCAAAAGCCGGACTGGGACGATGAATGGGCCAGCGCTGCTCCGGATTGGCCACAGGGCCTTTGCCATCAATGGTATCCCCGGTCACATTAAAAATTCGGCCTAAATCTTGTTCACCCACGGGTACTGAGATAGGGCTGCCCAGATCAATCGCTTCCATGCCTCGGACAAGACCGTCGGTGGACCGCATTGCAATACATCTCACGACATTGCCACCCAAGTGCTGGGCCGTCTCGACAATAAGATCCGTCTCCGACTTTGGATTGATGATCTTCAGTGCATTTAAAATTTTTGGAAGCTGATCCGCTGGGAATTGAACGTCAACTGTCGGCCCGATGATCTGAAGAATTGTTCCCGTTGCCATAAAAACTCCTTAGTTAAAAAACTAGTCTTTCATTGCCTCACCGGCCGTCACAATCTCCAAAATTTCTTTGGTAATCGCCGCCTGTCGTGCTTTATTACCTTTTAATGATAATCGGTCAATCATCTCTTTCGCGCTATCCGTCGCACTCTTCATCGCGACCATTCGAGAAGAATTTTCCGCAGTAAAGGATTCCAAAAGTGCCGAATACATTCTCGAAGTAATCTGACGTCCTAAGAATGCGTCGATAATCTCTTCCACACTGGGTTCAAAAATAAAATCAGACTTAAGACCTTGAGTATCCTGCTGCAAGTTCAGAAATTTTTTCATCACGGGCTTATTTGAAAGCGCCGAGATATAGTTGGTATACAAGACCTGAACCTCATCAACAACGCCAGAAAGGTAGGTCTCAATCAGTTGCTGGGTAATACCAGAAATTTTTTCGTAGTCGGCTTTCCCCGAAAGATCAAGAAACTTCATCAAAATAGGCCATTCACGACTTTTGAAATAATCGTAGCCTTTTTTGCCAATCAAAATGAGCTGAATATCCTGAGATCGGGTTTGTTTTAAAAAAGATTCGGCGCGGGCGATGATGTTGGAATTGTAGCCGCCACAAAGCCCACGGTCCGAAGTGACAATCACGAGCGCAATCGTTTTGACATCCCTTTTTTCAAAAAAAGGATGAGAGACCCCCTGAGAGGATTCCATCAAATGCGAAAGAATAATCTCCATTCTTTCGTTGTAAGGCTTGGCCTGACGAAAAACCATCTCAGATTTTTTGAGACGAGAGGCAGCCACCATCTGCATTGTTTTGGTGATCTGCTGGGTTTTTTTCGCGCTTCGGATGCGGCTTTTGAGTTCTCGGAGGGTTTCAGCCATTTGACTTAAATAGAACCTCCACGATGCCAGGTCTTTTTAAAGACTGTAATCGCATCGTCCATTTTCTTGTTTAACTCTGGGCTAAGCTTCTTTTTTTCTTCGATTTCCTGAATCACATCCGAATGCTGATCTGCCATCATCTTGAGAAAATCGGCTTCAAACGCTTGAATATCTTCTGATTGCAGATCATCCAGGTTTCCCGAACCGCCAGCGTAAATCATCATGACCTGTTGGGCCAGTGAATAAGGCTGATATTGTCCTTGTTTGAGCAATTCAACCATTTTTTCACCACGCTTTAACTGAGCAAGTGTCGCTTTGTCCAAATCTGAAGCAAACTGCGCAAAAGCAGCCAATTCGCGATATTGTGCCAAATCGAGTCTCAAGGTTCCCGCCACTTTTTTCATGGCCTTGGTCTGCGCACTTCCCCCGACCCTTGAGACCGAAAGACCGACATTCACCGCAGGACGAACTCCAGAATAAAACAAATCAGGTTCTAAATAAATTTGTCCATCAGTAATCGAAATCACATTAGTGGGAATATAAGCAGAAACATCACCTGCCTGTGTTTCAATAATGGGAAGTGCCGTTAAAGAACCTCCACCCAGCTCATCACTCAGTTTTGCCGCACGTTCGAGCAGACGGGAATGGAGAAAAAAGACATCTCCCGGAAAAGCTTCACGACCTGGGGGACGACGCAGAAGCAGGGATAGCTGCCGATAGGCATTAGCATGTTTTGAGAGATCGTCATAAATCACCAAGGCGGGCTTACCGTTATACATAAACTCTTCGCCCAAGGTACACCCAGCATAGGGCGCGATATATTGCATAGAAGCGGGTTCGTTCGCAGTAGATGAGACCACAGTTGTATATTCCATCGCACCGTGGTCTTCAAGTACTTTCACTACAGCGGCAACATTAGAGGACTTTTGACCAATCGCCACATAAATACAATAAACACCACTGTTTTTTTGGTTGATGATGGTATCAATCGCAATCGCTGTTTTTCCCGTTTGCCGATCACCGATAATCAATTCACGCTGACCACGCCCAATGGGGATCATGGCGTCGATGGCCTTCAAACCCGTTTGCACAGGCTCTGTCACCGATTGACGCTGCACAACGTTGGGCGCAAGCCCTTCTAAAACACGAAATTTGTCCGTAACAATCGGCCCCTTGCCATCAATGGGACGCCCCAAAGAATCAACCACACGGCCCTTCATGGCTTCACCCACAGGAATTCGAGCAATATTACCCGTGCGTTTAACAACATCGCCTTCTTTGATCAGCTGAGTCTCGCCAAACAAAATCGCCCCGACATCATCTTTTTCAAGATTTAAAAGCATGCCGACAACGTCGTTGGGAAAAGAAACCAACTCACCTGCCATCGCATTTTTAAGTCCTGAAATTCGGGCAATGCCATCTCCAACGTTTAATACCGTGCCAGACTCTTCAAAAGTGACACTGGACTGGTAGCCTTCAATATATTTTTGTAAGACGGTTGTGATATCATCCTGTTTAATTTCCAAGAGATCTCCCCTTCTCTGTTAATATCTTTCTTGAAATACCTTCGCGCAGTTGATCCAACTGACCTTTGAGACTCCCGTCGATAATACGGTCACCCAAATGCACCATAATGCCCCCTAAGATGTCGGGATCAACAGACATTTTAAGAAACACGGCTTCACCGACCAGTTCGGATAAAGTAGACTCCATTTTTTGCGTTGCAGACTCCGAAAGTGGAATCGCCGTGGTCACTTTTGCGGTAATTTTCTTCCGAGACTCGGAGGTTAAACTGAAGAAATGGTCAATAATCGCGGGAAGCAAGGGAGCCCGCCCCTGCTCAATGGCAAGCGCGATTTGAAAATGCACGAGAGGGGAAACCTTATCCCCCAGTATCTCGGAAACCGCCTTTCGTTTGCCTTCCTCAGTCACCTTTGGATCTTTTAAAAACGAGATCAAGTCGTGATTTGCGGAAAATACATCTCTCAATCCGGTCAACTCTTCTTCGACCCGATCCACAGCACCCTCACTTTTTGCAACAGAAAGCAGTGCTTGTGCATACCCTTCGATCACCACGGGTAAATCGTCTTTATGCTTTGGCATAATTTTCCTTGACCTGGGCAAGCGCGTCTTCAATCAACTTTTCGTGATCTTTCGGCTGCAAGGTATTTTGAATCATCTTAGAAGCCACCTGCACAGAAAGTTCAGCGACTTGCTCTTGAAGTTCCATCAGCGCCTTTTTCTTCTCGCGGTCAATTTCTTCCTGTGCTTTTTTCACAAGCCCCTTTGATTCGTCTGCAGCTTTGTCCACGATCTCACGCTTAAGCTTCTCTCCCACAGCCCGTCCTTCTTCGATCATTTTTTGAACTTCAAGACGACCTTCATCCAGTTGAGTCTTGTATTTTACCAGTAAGTCTTCAGCTTCTTTGCGTTTTGCCTCCGAGCCCTCAAGCTCTTCCTGAATGGAGGCGGCTCGACTATCTAAAAAGGCTACAATTGGCTTATAGGCGAATTTGGACAGGAGTGCAAGCAATACACCAAAGCACAGCCATGTCCAGATGATTAATCCTGGTTCTGCCTCAAACATCTTTGACTCCGTTTTTATCCTTTAACAAAGATCAACAATAGACTAACGACCAAGGCATAAAGCGCCAGCGCTTCAACAAAGGCAACACCAATAAACATAGTCGTCCTCAATTCACCAGCCATTTCCGGCTGACGGGCCATTGATTCGACCGTTTTGCCTACGAGAATACCAATACCGATGCCGGTTCCCAATGCTGCTAACCCAATCCCAATTGCGGCTCCTAGAAGTCCCATCTATTCCTCCATATTCGTTCCAATTTCCCAACTTTTGCGTTGGGCCTTGCTACTTTCTAAAATGCGGATCTAAGCTAATGCCCCTCGTGCAGGGCATCCGACAAGTAGGATGCCGTCAACACAGCAAAAATATAAGCCTGAATCAGCGCGACAAAAATCTCAAACGCATACATAATTACCACCCCCATAAAGGGAAGTGGCGTCAGGATGACACTTTTAAATAAAATAATCATACCCAGAAAAACATAAATGACCATGTGCCCCGCCAACATATTGGCAAAAAGCCGAACAGCCAATGAAAAAGGCTTCACCAAGAGACTCACAATCTCAATGGGAATCATAATAACCAGGATCGGTTTTGGGATACCACTTGGAACCAATCCCTTCGCGTACCCGATCAAACCTTTTTTCTTAATCCCTGCAAACTGCACAAAAACAAAAACCATGATTGCCAAACTTGCCGTCACGTTGATGTTGGATGTCGCCGTAAAGGAACCTGGAATTAACCCCAATAAATTGCAGGTCGCAATAAAGAGAAACAATGTTGCAATAAAGGGAAACCAGTTCTTGCCTTCCTCGCCAACGACAGCATGCACAAGATCTTTGCGTAGGAAATCGACCGTCATTTCGATAAAGTTCTGCAAGCCCTTTGGAGACCGTTTCAAGGTCGAAGCCACAAAAGTCAAGACACCAAAAACCACTGCCACGGCAATCATCATCCAAAGCACTGGTTGGGTAATGGAAAGATCCAGACCACCCAGTTGAATCTCTACAATGGGATGAATTTCAAAGTTCTGAAGGGGATCCATTGCCCCGCCACCACTGCCGCCCTCAGCCATTCCTAGCCTCCCTTTTGCGAATATAAACCACTTGACTTGACACGCGCTGGCATTGCCTTTCGGGCCAAGAAGAACAAAGAAAATGAAACACCGACAACAAAAACAAGCATCACCACGGCAATATCAAGCGCAGCGACCTTTGATAGAAGGAAAAAGAGAAGCGAAATTGTGATCAAACGCAAAAAAGCGGTCACGAGCATACGCCCCTGCGAAGCGACTGCACCTTTTTTTGAGGGCTGAATGGCCCAGCGTTGTACACAAAAAGCATAAAGCGCCGCTAAAAACACGCCAACAAAAATTGATACGACCAAAATCAACTATCCTTTTTTTTATCTGTTTTCTGATTGCGTTTTTCAGATTGTAGCATTTTTTCTTCGGAAGTGATGAGTCGATAAAAATTCAAAAAACCCGCTGCAACACCAACAAAAAATCCCAGAATCAAAAAAAGCGGCTCAACAGAAAACCACTCATCAAGCTTATATCCCCCGAAAGCCCCTACAAAAATTGCAACAGCAAACTCAACTCCGAGATTGCGGTAACGACGAAACTGCGACCAAGCACTTGCATCGGACTTTTTCATTAGACGCGTCGGAGATCGCACAGGAGAAAGCAAATTAACACCATGGCAAACCGGGGCTTTATATCACGTGGCTCACTTTATTGTCAATGAAACTATACCAAAAAACACAAAAAAGAGATCAGCGCCTCTCGGTCTTTTGTGGAGGTCAACTACCATCCCTTCAGAACTTTACGGAGTTTTTCAACATCTCCCTCATCACACCACACATAGGCTGAGTACTGCCTTTCAAAACCCATCGCATCCACAGCATGCAAGTTAATGCCCTCTTGAGCAATTAGATCAAGCGTGTCTGCAAGTGCCCCCGGTCGATCTTCTCCAATCAAGTGAAAACAACTGCCTTCTTTGAAGGTCCAGCCTGCTTCCCGGATCATTTTTTTGAATGCGTTAGGGTTTCTCGGAATGGCAACAATCTCAGCATTGCCACGCCCCGTACCAAAGCTCCAAACACCGGCCAAGTTAATTTCATACTCTGACATGCGTTTTGAAAACCGCGCGAGTTGCCCAGGCCTGTCGTCAGTATCAATTGTAAAGTAGGTTGCCCGTTCAATATCCATTTTCTATTTTAAATCTTAGGAGTCTGGCGGAGAAAATAGGGTGCTAACGAGGCGGAGCGGCAAGATAACGCTGCGCTTTTATGCGTTTTTTTCTGGCCTCTTTCTGCTTTCTTTTCCGTTTTACAGATGGCTTTTCATAAAAGCTTCTCCGTTTTAGCTCTTTTAAAAGCCCTTCCTTGGCAAGCTGACGTTTAAGCGCCTTCAAAGCCTTTTCAATTTGATTATCGTAAACCTTTATCAAGAACAACTCCTCTTGGAAGCCTCGGACTCAAAGAACAATCACGGGACTCAAAAAAAAACCCCAGAAACTTACTCTGGGGACGACACGTTTCATATCGAAAGAGTCTATCGTTTTTTTTTAGAAGAGTCAAGAATTAGAAACACAAATTATCGAGGGTTAATCATGTGTCCGGTTTTAGCACTCCCTCCGCTCCGCGATCTGCTTGAGCACTCAGTCTTAAATTTTTCCGTATAACACACCTGACTCATAAACTCCTCTTTTTAAGCTTCATTTTAACACTCAAAAATGTCTATGAACATCGGGGTAATTCAACGACTACTCTTCTATTGTCATTTTAAGGTTAAGAGGCATGGACGGTTTCTCCAGATTGATACAGTCTACGCATTTTTTATGCTTGTATATGTATATCTCGTTTCTACCGACAAACATTATCACCCCATAATTGGATATAGGGGCAGAAACACCATTAGTCCCCAATGGAAAATCTGCCGTAATGAAGCTCCATTTGTCTAGCGTAATATCATACTCCCATAATTCACTAGACCCTGAATCATTCATAGACCTCAAAACAATGAATGTTCCGCTCACAGGCTCATAGGTCACTAAGCTTCCTTCACTCCCACTTGCTCCAGAAGTGATGCGAACATAAAAAGGAGCATCATTGAGTCGTGTTATGGCGCCTGTCGCATCCATTTTATACAATGGATGGCCATCATATTTTTCAGGTTTATAATTACCTCCGCCAAAAAACAAGACTTTGTGCATTGGATTATATTCGGCAAACGTATGTATGCCATACAAAGAAAACCCACCTTTTGGGGTAAATGAACCATCTGCCTGATTGTAATAATACATTTTGTCTTTGACGACAGAAATTAAACCGTTTAACTCAGGAAACCAAGTCATCGCGCCATAACGATGAGCTCTGGTATAGTTACTGTCTTCGGTAGGGCTATCAATGGTACCCCATTGATCAGTATTGAGATCCATATAAAACAAGCCTGATCGCGGTCTGTCTCTCCAATAAAATCTCTTCCCTTCCAGGTCTATGGTATTTAAGTCATAACCATGCCCGGTACACGTTCTGTCGTTCATGCAACTCAATGGCATCGGCAGCGTTTTCCAAGTGTTGGTGACATCGTTATAGACGATAAATTTATAATAGTTAGCATGCCCACCACCGATGAACATAAATCTTTTACCAAAGGGATCCCAGACACCACTTTCTGCATAATCAATCACCTTGCGGCCTCCCGTTTTTAGCAAGTCGCCATCACCAAACCCAATGGAATTGAGCTTGGCCCACTCTCCAGGCTGCAGTGAATTAGACAAATCACTCAATTCGGAAGCAAATACGGTCGCCTTTGAATGACTTCCAACTTCAAGCATTAAAATAAA
>UOGF01000069.1_pt1 | contig 15866 bp, 17 predicted proteins | sample 1989081 | NCBI WGS metagenome assembly UOGF01 (sample SAMEA4712195, study PRJEB27164) | hydrothermal vent metagenome | biome: marine basaltic hydrothermal vent biome; feature: marine hydrothermal vent; material: mineral | place: Pacific Ocean | collected 2011-06-14/2011-07-23 | depth 1719 m
GATTTTAAACGAAGCAAAAAAAAATCTCTCCGATGCCTTTAAAGCCCTCTCCGCAGATGCACTCAAAAGTAATAACCAAATGTTTCTCGAAGTCGCAAAATCTTCTTTTGACAAACTCAAAGAAGGGGCTGAGCAGGATCTGATTAAACGGCAAGTGGCCATTGATCAAGTCATCAGACCCGTAAAAGAAGGTCTGGAGAAATTTGATCAAAAAATACAAGCCCTCGAAAAATCCCGTGTCGGGGCCTATGAAGGACTCAATCAGCAAGTCAAAAGCTTAATTGACAGCCAAATCCAACTCCGCTCTGAAACGACAAATCTTGTGAACGCCCTGCGTAAACCCCAAGTGCGTGGGCGTTGGGGAGAAATTCAGCTCAAACGCGTTGTTGAAATAGCAGGCATGTTGAACCATTGCGACTTCAAAGAACAATATGTTGTCGGCGACGAGGGCAACCGACTGCGGCCGGATATGGTGGTCAATTTGCCCGGTGGAAAAACGATCGTTGTCGATGCCAAGGTCCCTTTGACGGCCTATCTGGAAGGGCAGGAGACTCAAGATGAAACCCTCATGCAAACAAAACGCAAAGAACATGCACGACGGATTCGTGAGCATATTAGCGAATTGAGCCGAAAAGCCTATTGGGAGCAATTCTCACACGCGCCCGAATTTGTTGTGCTCTTTTTAGCAGGAGAGGCTTTTTTTAGCGCAGCCTTGCAGGAAGATCCCGCCTTAATTGAATTGGGTGTGGATCAACGTGTCATTATCGCCACACCCACCACCCTCATTGCCTTGCTCAAAGCCGTGTCCTATGGCTGGCAGCAGGAAGACCTTGCAGAAAATTCAAAAAAAATCGGGGTGCTTGGAAAAGAACTCTACAAACGCATTGTGGACATGAGCGGCCATTTTGCAAGTTTAGGCGGCAATCTTAAAAAAGCCGTCGAGAGCTACAACAAAACCTTAGGCACTTTTGAATCCCGTGTCCTGGTCAGCGCAAGGCGTTTTGAAGATCTTAAAATCACTGACAGTAAAAAACCGCTCAATTCCCCTCCTCCCATAGAAAACCTGACCCGCGTCCTGCAAGCCCCTGAGCTTGATCAACGTGATCAAGAGGAAGACCACACAAAAGAAGCACCGTGATCCCCTCAGACAAAGGGGACTGTCCATTGAAACGCCACCCTATTTTCACGTAGAATGCGCTTCATGTCTCAAAAACCTAAAAAAGTCATCATCATCGGAGGGGGAATCACGGGCCTCTCCACCGCTTATTTTTTACAAGAAGCCTTCAAAAAAGAAAAACAAGCGATCGAGCTACTCTTGTTTGAAGCCAGCCCCCGGCTCGGCGGGAAAATCACTTCTGAACGTGTAGATGACTTTGTGATTGAAGGTGGGCCGGACTCTTTTATTACACAAAAAAAAGGCGGCATGGCCCTCGTCAAAACACTGGGTTTAACCGATCGTTTGGTGCAAACCCATCCCGTGAATAAAGCCGTCTACATCCTCTCTCGTGGCAAACTGGTGCCAATGCCACAAGGCTTTAACCTGATGGTGCCCAGTCGCATCGTCCCCTTTGCACTGAGCCCGCTAATTTCATGGCCGGGAAAAATACGGATGGGCATGGATCTCTTCATCCCCAAACGCACAGAAACCACAGACGAAAGCATCGCATCCTTTGTGCGACGACGTTTGGGACAAGAAGCCGTCGAACTTTTTGCAGATCCTATTCTAGCGGGTATTTTTGCGGGAGATGCCGAAAAACTCAGCATCAAGGCCTCTTTCCTTCAATTTGCCATGTTAGAACAAAAATATGGCAGCCTCATTAAGGGCATGTTACAACGCCAAAAAGGCGCAAAAAAACAAGGCACAGCAAGTCCGGCCTGGTCACTTTTTGTCACCATGAAAGACGGACTTTCAAGCATTATTGACGAATTAAAAAACAGACTCAATCAATGCGAAATCAAAACAGGCAGCCCGGTCACTTCTATTTCGCCGCTTCAATCAGGATATGAAGTCTGCCTGGGTGATCAAAAATACATAGCCGATGCCCTGGTTATTACAACGCCCACTTATAAAACTGCCGATTGGATCGCCCCTTGGAATGCAGGTCTTTCAAAATCGCTGGGGGAAATCGCCTATGTTTCTACTGCAACGGTTTCGCTCGGATTTAAACAAAAAGACATCAAACACCCCTTAAACGGTTTTGGTTTTGTCATTCCCCGCAGAGAAGGCTCAAAGTTGATGGCCTCGACCTGGAGTTCGACAAAATTTCCCGGACGTGCGCCCAAAGACCACGTACTCATTCGTGTTTTCATGGGCGGCGCGCACCGCGAAAGTATCTTAGAACAAGATGATGCCGGACTGATTACCACCGTGCGAAAAGAGCTGAAAGACATTATGGGCATTGATGCCGAACCCGTCGTCTCACGCGCCTTTCGCTGGCATAAAGCCAACCCGCAATATTATGTCGGCCATCTCGACTTGGTTTCCAAAATCGAGAATGAAAGCAAAAAACACCCCGGCCTCTTTTTGTGTGGTGCAGCCTATCGTGGCGTGGGCATTCCCGATTGCATCCAACAAGGCATGGATACGGCTGAAAAGATCAAAAACCTATTTCAATAGTTGTTTCGTTTCTTTGCTTGACGCACGCATCCCTCCTCGGTTTACCATGCAAGATTCAGTTTTCTAAACGCTAAGACAAATTAGGAGGATCATTCCATGGGTCGATACGTAAATGAAAGTGTCAATCAAAATGATCAGAGGCATCACTCGTTCTGGATCTTTACTATTTTTTTGCTGTTTCTTTTTATTCCGTTTTCCATTTTGACGCTAGAGCAAGCCGAAGCCATAGACAGCGGACAACCAGAGATACCCTTGGGCTTGAAATCCTCCGCTTTCCACATCCCAGCAGATAACCCCATGACATCCGAAAAAGTCGCCTTGGGCCGTTTTCTCTTTTTCGATAAACGGCTTTCGAAAGACAATCGTATCGCCTGCGCCACCTGTCATATTCCCGCTCTGGCTTTTACCGACGGACAACCCGTTTCGACGGGGATCAACAGACAACAAGGCGGCCGAAGTGCGCCAACAGCTTTAAACCGTGCGTTCACAAAAGGGCAATTCTGGGATGGCCGAGCAGCAACACTGGAAGCCCAGTCTGTAGGGCCATTAAGTAACCCCATCGAACACGGGTTCACCAACAATGCCGCCATAGTCGCCAAACTCAATCGCATCCAAGGGTATCAAGAATTATTCACAGACGTTTTTGGCAAAAAAATCACTGTGGACACCGTAGGTCAGGCCATTGCAACTTTTCAACGGACACTGCTTTCGGGCAACAGCCCCTTAGACCGTTTTGAACACGGGAAAGATACGAATGCAATTTCGGATACAGCAAAACGAGGCTTGAAGCTCTTTCGGGGAAAGGCGCGATGTGGCATTTGTCATTCAGGCTTTAATTTTTCCGACGAAAATTTTCACAATCTAGGGGTCGGCTGGGGACATGAATCCGTCGACGTGGGGCGCTACAATGTCACAAAAAAACAAACAGATATCGGCAGTTTTAAAACACCCACTTTGAGGGAAATCGAACACACCGCTCCCTATATGCATGATGGCAGCTTAGCGACTTTAGGAGATGTCATTGCCTTTTATAATAATGGGGGAATCAATAACCCTTTTCTCTCTCCCTTCATCTTGCCACTCAAACTCACAGACACGGAAAAAAAGGAACTTCTTGCTTTTTTAAAAATGCTTAGCGGAGAAGGCTGGCAACATATCAAAGCCCCGGAAAGATTTCCTCAGTAAAATTGAAGCATCTTTCGCTTCGAATCAAGGCAATCCTTAAAACAGTCTTTTTGATTCCAAGGGGAGCGCTGTGCTAAGTTACTCCCTCGTTTAAGGAGAAAGACATGAAAGCTTTTTATTACATCGCAAAATTGGTTCAAATCTCCGGGCTCTTTTTGATTCTTTATGTACTTGTCACCTCGGCCATGTTTGACGGCGATATGGGGTTCATGTTTACCTTCACGGTTGCGGGCATGGCGATTTTTATGATTGGCTGGATGCTTCAGAAAATAAACTAAAACCCTTTAATTTCTGAATATATCCTTAAGACTTTTGATGTCTAACCCTGGAAAGACCTCACTGGCCAACCGTCCAACCAATACCCATTTCCGTAAAAAATGAGGTGAGACGGGTCAGAGAGTTTGTAAAAATCATAACCCCTACTGCAACCAGAAAAGCACCGCTGGCCCGTGTAATCCAGCTCATAAAACGAGTCGCCCTTTTAGAATAAAGCAAAAAAGTTTGTACGCCTAAGGAAGCGAGAAACAAGGGCAAACCTAAACCGAGGGAATAGACCGCCAGGAGTTGAACACCAGTCATGACGGAACCGGAGGTACTCGCGTAGAGGAGAATGGAACCTAAAATCGGCCCGACACAAGGGGTCCAGCCCGCGCCAAAAGCGACGCCGACAAAGTAGGAACCCGCATACCCTGCAGGCTTATTTTTAAAGTGAAAGCGTTTATCCCCCGCCAAAAAGGAAAACTGGAACAAACCCATGATATAGAGACCAAAAAAAATAATAAATACCCCACCGACCTGACGAATAACCGCCTGATTAGATAAAAAAAAGTGTCCAATAAAGGTCGCCGAAGCCCCAAACAAAATAAAAATTGTAGAAAATCCTAAAATAAAGATAAGGGAATTTTTTGCAGCAACTTCCCGTGCACGTGCCCGGCCTTCCGAAGAGGTCAATTCTTCATAAGAAAGTCCCGTAATGTACGAGATATAGGTCGGCACAAGGGGTAAAACACAGGGAGAAACAAAAGAAAGAAAGCCTGCGGAAAAGGCGATCATATAAGACATGTTTCCTGCAGATTCCATATTAAGTCCTTAAATTGTCCATTAGGGAACCTCTGATCAAGTCCTGAATTGTTTTTTCAAGGCTAAAATGTCCCGTTTCTGCGTTGCAAACCTTGCAAATAACGGGTTATTTCTCGCGATTTGCGCCTTGAATCGACCTATTTTTTCTCTTGAAAAATCCAACCCAGACTTAATCAGAGATTCCTTAGCTTTCGGCGATCAATTTTTCAAGAAAAAGCTTCGAATCAGGATCATTCCAATCCTTTGCGCCAAGCAGCCGATGCGTGATCACCCCGAGGCGATTGACAACAACACTGGTCGGCACGACCCTCACCTGATATTGATCATTCACCTCAAAAGTATCATCCAGCAAAACAGGAAAAGTAAAACCAAAATCTGCGATGAATTGTTCGACTGGCGCATTCGGGTCAATATCAATAGAGATGGCTAATATCTCAAAATCCTCTCTCGGATAACTCTTATACAAGGCCTCCATGGAGGGCATCTCTGCTTTACAGGGCCCACACCAGGTCGCCCAAAAATTGACGAGGACGATTTTCCCCCGGTAATCTGAAAGCGCTGCTTCAACTCCGCCGAGGGTTTTCAGCTTAAACTCCGGCGCGAGGAAACCAACCTGAATCCCTTCTATTGTAGCATTCGCCTTGTTTATGGCCGGGCTATTTTCTGTCTGAGTACATGCGCTCACCAAAAATATCAGCAGAAAAGCAAACAAGAACGCAGATATTCGCTTTCTCTTAAAAAAGAGACGTCCCATTTTATTGGCTGGGAACTGGAGGGGACATCTTCCCAGCACGAAGGTCTTGCAGTGATTGCTTGACCATTTCAGAACTTTCAGTATTTCTTGGAATATACTGATAGGCCTCTGTCCAGGCTTCATCTGCTTCAAAAGTTCGACCCAATTGCACCAAGACGATGCCACGTGCCCAGAGGATACTGGCATCCTGGGGGACACTCACCAGGGCTTTATCAAAATGCCCCAGGGCTTCTTCCGCTTCCTCTCGCGTCCCGGTTTTCGGGTTGCTCAACATAATTTCCCCTAGACGATAGTGCGCCGTATAATTTCTTGGATCAAGTTCAAGCACCTTTGTCCACGCTCTTTCGGCATCATCCCAGCGTCCCATTGCCATATAGGAGCGGCCAATCATCATCTGACCCTGCAGATCATTTGGATTTTCTTTTAATTTTCCTTCTAGCCGCGCGACCATTTCCTCTGGATTGATCTGGGGGTCTCCAACCATGCCCCCCGCAGGGCCAGGAGAGACGGAAACACTGTCTAATTTCGACAAAACAAACTCGTAGCCGCCCGTCGCACCACCGCCAATAAGAAGGGCTAAAAGAATCAGGGATATCCAATTTTTCCCTGTTGAAGGGGAAGTCGACTCTTTTTGAATAGATTTCTGTTGTGCTTCGGCCGTTTTATCCAGGATCTTCAGACGATCAAGCACTTCAAGTAAACGATGTTCAAAGCCCAACCTCGTTTGATCGTAGTCGGAGGATGTAAGTCGCCCTTGCTCAAAATCAACTTCAAGTTCAGAAAGCGAAGCCGCGATGGTTCGGCGCTCAATTTGCAGGTTCACTTGCTCTTCATTAATCAATGCCTCCTGCCCCAGGATAAGCGTGATCTCCGTCTTCCGAAAAAAGGGAAACAGGAGACTCCCGATAACAACAACCAACAAGCTTGTGATTAAAAAAGGGAACATTGCTTCATACTCCAATCAATAAATTTATTATGGGTAAGTATTTCGTCAAGAAAACACCGATATCATCCTTGAAAAATCCATGTGATTCCGAACGCGAGATGATATCGAGAAGATGCTAAACCTTCAACCCTTTCGGAGTTCCTGCTCAAGACGTTGACGCTGCTTCTCATCAATGGGGTCAAGGGACGCAGAAGGCGCTTCCGGAAGCGCTGGGTGTGGTTTCGTCCACTTACTGAGATTACGCAAAAGAATGACTCCGCCAAAAAGTAAGAGAAGAAAAGGCCCACCCCATAAGAGCAGATTAATCCCCCGGAATCTGGGTTTAAAAATAATGTAGTCTCCGTAGCGACTCACAAAATAAGCTTGGATTTCATCAGAACTTTCCCCTGCAAGCAGACGTTCTCGAACAATATCACGCATTTGAATTGCAAGAGTTGAATTGGACTCCCAAACCGATTCGGACTGGCAGACGGCACAACGGAGCACTTTTGCGATCTCTTTTGTCTTCGCCTGTAATTCATCATCACCCATTGACAGTGCAGGCGGCATCGGGCCATCCTGCGCAAAAAGAAGGGGTTCTTCCGAAACAGGAAAAAAGACAAACACAGCAAATAAGAATGTAGCCCAGATTCTCATGAGGTCACACCCGATTCCGGTTTATTCAAAAGCGGCTCGATAATATTTTCCACCAGATCCGAGTAGCTGTCCCCCAGAACCGGGCCAATGATTTTATGACGTATTACCCCTTTTTTATCAATGATGAAGGTTTCCGGCACCCCATAGACACCATAATCAATGGAGATCTTGCCCTTCGCATCAATCACATGCTTAAAATTATTCCCATATTGCTCAAGGTAGGCCTTTGCAAGACGCGCCTTGTCTTGGTAATTGACACCATACATGGCAAAATCAGCCCTACTTTCGAAACGTTTTTGGATTGCGAGCAAGAACTTATGCTCCAATTTACACTCTAGACACCACGAGGCCCAAAAATTGAGCACCACGACTTTTCCGAGATGCTCACTGAGCCGAAATTCTTCCCCACTATAGAGGTCTGGTGCAACAATTTCTGAGGCGGGTTCTTCAATAATGACCGGAGGTAGAGCCGTCGGATCGCCCCAAAGACCTTGATAAAAAAGAACAACCAAACCAAAAAGGCCAATAAGGAGAAAGGCCTGCCAAATACCGAACCCTTTCATCGCTTATCTCGTCGGCTGGACAGCATTGGGGGGAATGCTGGGTGCTGGGTTCGAGGTATTCATGGCCAAGGCACGTTTTCTACGCTCTCTTCTGAAGATATTCATCATCGAAGCAACCGCCATAATCCCCCCGCCATACCACACCCAAAGCACCAGCGGATTATGCAATATACGAACACGCGCCCAAGTCCCATCAGGTGAGACCTCTGGAATTGTGACGAAAAGATGGCCCATTCTCAGCTCATAAATCGCAGTTTCGGTCGTGGGTGTCTGAGAAACCGTATAAAACCGTTTTTGAGGACGCAGTTGCGTAATAATCGCACCATCTTCATAGACATCAAACATGGCTTCTTGTCCTTCCCAGTTCACCCCTGTGACCCCGTAAAGGCTGGCCAGACGGAATTTGAAGTTTTTGATCCCCACTTCGTCTCCCGGCTTCATAATCAGAATTTTTTCGGCTTGATACATGGATGAAAAAATAATCCCGACCACCATCACCAATACGCCGAAATGGATGAAGATTCCGGTAATGCGCCTCGGATTACTCTGGTAGGCCGAAATAAATCCCCGTGCGCGGTTCACTTTTTCGCGCTTGGCCCAAAAGGCTGAAATTTTATTGAAGTCCAAAATAATCGCTGTGAGTACAAAAAAGACAACCCAAAGTCCCGCCAATGCGTAAGGTTTACGCACACCCAAAATAAAACAGAGTCCCGTCAGAACCAGGGCTGAAGCAGTAGGAAACCCAAAAAGTTTCTTCAGGTTTTCCGAGGTCGTTTTACGCCAAGGGATGTAAGGCCCCACGCCCATCAAAAAAACAAGCCCTAAGGCGACCGGCATAAAAACGGTGTTGTAATAAGGCGCCCCCACTGAAACCTTTTGAAGGTTTAATACTTCCATTAACAAAGGATACAGAGTCCCCAGAAAAACAGTCACTAAGGCCACAAGAAAAAAGAGATTGTTGTAGAGAAAGACCGATTCCCGTGAAACCATAGACTCCATCCGGACTTCGCTTCTGAGTTTGGCCGAACGCAAAATCAGAGTTCCAAAAGAAAGCACTAACATAAAGGTCACAAAACCCAGGATGAAGACACCTCGTTCTGGATCTGCCGCAAAAGAGTGCACAGAGGAAAGAATGCCACTCCGCACCAGAAAAGTTCCAATGAGAGAGAGCGAAAACGCCAGAATAATGAGAAAGAGATTCCAGACCTTAAACATCTTTCGTTTTTCCTGCACCATTGTTGAATGCAAAAAAGCCGTCGCCACCAGCCAAGGCATGAAGGCCGCATTTTCGACCGGATCCCAGCCCCAGTACCCCCCCCATCCCAGTTCGTAATAGGCCCAATAACCGCCCATGCCAATGCCCAGGGTCAGCGTCAACCAAGCAAAAAGCGTCCAACGCTGTGTCGCTTTGACCCATTCTTCTCCCAATCGCCCCGAAAAAAGAGCCGCCATCGCAAACGAAAAGGGAATCGACAAACCGACGTACCCCAAATAAAGGAGGGGGGGATGAATCACCATCGCCGGGTCTTGTAGCAGTGGATTTAAATCTTTACCGTCCAGTGGTGCAGGAAAAATCCGCTCAAAGGGATTCGAGAGAAAAAGAATAAGCAAGAGAAAACCACTGATTACAATCGACTCAATCAAAATGAGATAAGGCATGACAACCGGCTGAGATTTCCAATGGATCAAGACCGCCAGCATACAATAGAGTGCAAGGATCCAGGCCCAAAGCAATAGAGAGCCTTCATGCCCCCCCCAAAGACCGGCAATTTTGTAGAAAATCGGCAATTTACTATTGGAAGTTGCATAGATATATTTCACGGAATAATCATGGATGAGATAGCCATGAATCAAGGTTGCCATACCGATGGTGAGAAGGATAAAAATCGCAATCGTTGTCCGCCGACCCACGACAATCCAGGCCGCATCTCCGGTTTTCAAACCGATGATCGGTGTCACAACCCCAACGAAGGACAAAATCAGTGCGGTTACCACCGCAAAATGTCCAAACTCAATGATCATGTAGATCCTCCCTTTATAACCCGAACAGCTTACAATCCAATTTGCAGGCAAATAATGAAAACGATAAAGCCCCTATAAAAAGCACTCACTTCATTTTTCTACATGCAGGGTCTTTAATAATCCCAATGTTGGCAGACTCTCGCCAGCATTTTTCATTTCAATTGGCATATAGTCTTCTTCGTGTTTTGCCATGATCATATGAGAATGAAAAATCTGGTCTTTATCCCAATAGCCCTCGACGACGGCCCCTTTTCCTTCTTTAAATAGATCCGGCGGGATCCCCTCAAATGCCACAGGGATGGTTTCCGCACCATCGGTCAGATCAAAGCTAATTTTGAGCGTTTCCGGCACCACCTTCATGCTGGCTTCAACCACCATGCCCGCCACGCGCATCTTTTTTCCGTAAAGATCCTGCTCAAGCGTCACGACTTCTGAAGGCGTCATAAAATAAACCAAGTTTTCACCAAAATTCCCCAATGCGAGATAGGAAAGCCCGGCGATGACCACCAAAACACTTCCAATAATCCCTATCTTTTTACCTGACATGCTCAGACCTCCGCTTGGTAGACCTTTTCGTCCTTGATCATAACATAGAGCAAAGCCACTCTTCTTTCCATACTAAAAACCAATAAAATCAATGGGATAAGTGAAAAAACATAGGCTGAGGTAATAAAACCGTAGTTCGGAGTAAGTGCAATTTCACCCGCTTCAAACACACCCTTGTCTGCTTGCCAACGTCCAATCACCACAATTGTTTTTAGGTCACGTAATGACTCTCTATCATCTCCTGAAAAAACAACTGGGGCCTTTGCACCCTCACTCGAAAGACTAAAACGAAAGGGCATCCCATCTGATCCCCCTTTTAAACTACCTGCATCAATCATCCCCATTAAACGTTTCTCTGTATTTGGAGACTCACTCAGCAAAACCTTCGGTGAAATCGTACGCACCTCTCTATCGTAACGAGAGATCGCAAGAAAACCGATCACGGAAAAAACAACAATTAAAATACTCCAACGCAGATACAAACCCTTCACAGAACCTCCTTCTGGAGGGGCCATATGCTACTCAAACTGTCCCTCACTCAAGAGACGACCCTGCTTTGCTTCCAGCAAATGCTGTAAATAGAGCATTTGTGTACGAACCATCAGCATGTAAGCAAAAAGAATTGAAACCCCCACGCCCATCAAAGTAAAAGGCACCATCATATCTGGAGCGATACTGATTCCTCGAGTGGATATCGACGAAGGCTGGTGAAGCGAACGCCACCATTCAACAGAGAAATGAATAATAGGGAGATCGATAAAACCAATAATGGCCAAAATGGCACAAAATGTAGCCCCTTTTTCCTTATCCTCTAAAAAGGTGCGCAACATCAAATAACCGACAAGCGTTAGAAACAAAATAGCAAAAGACGTGAGGCGAGGATCCCAAACCCACCAGGCATTCCAAGTGGGCTTACCCCAGATGGAGCCAGTGAGTAAACCACCCGCCGTAAAAAACAAAGAAAGCCCTGCTGCAGCATGACAGGCATTATCTACGACCGACTCACGTTTCCAGAGATACCAAATACTACAAATAAAAAGCGTGAAGTAGGACAACATTGCAGTCTGCACAAAAGGCACATGAACATACATGATGCGGACCACTTCACCCTGATAATAATCAGGAGAAGAGGTCACGAGCCCTGTGTAGAGACCCGCAGCAATGAGAATTGCCGCGACAAAACCAAACCATTTTTCGAATCTGCGGAGCCAGCCAATAAAACGTGTTGCAACCATTTAAAAATACTCTTTTTTAATTCCTGACTTTAAAGATGCGTTTAATAATCCAATATAAATTCAAAGATCCAAAACGAAACCACGACGAATATTACATCGAAGACCCCCAGCAATTCAATCCAATGCTGATAGCTCGACAAGGGGTCTCCGCTTAATGCCCCCCGTGTTGCCTCCACCGCACCGATAAAAATAGGGACAGACAAAGGCAAGAGCAAAATAGGGAACATGACCTCACGTGCGCGAATCTGCACCGTCAAAGCCGAAAAAAGCGTACCGAGTGCGGAAAGACCAATCGTCGCAACCGTTGATATTAACAGAAGCGGAAGGAATTGATCAAGAAGTGTCAGATTAAAAAACAACACGAACAAGGGGAACAACACGATCTCAACTGTCAACATGAATAGAAGGTTCCCTAAAAACTTCCCTAAATAGATCGCCCCTTTCGGCACGGGGAGACACTGAAAGTACTCCATGCAGTCGTTATTGACTTCGATTAAGAAAGATTTTCCCAAACCAATAATCGCCGTGAAACCAAAAGCCACCCAGATGATACCGGGCATTATTTCCTTTAAGGTCTCGGGATCAAGCGAAAAACTAAAACTAAAAATCAAAATCACATTCAGCGCAAAGAAAAACATTGAAGAGATATTTTCCCGATTACGGTACTCACTCAACAAATCCTTCCAGGCAATCCACTTCACCACCCTAAAAAAGTGCATCAGCCTCCACCATCTCTTTCACAGTCAACTCCTTCAAGGTGGAACGACTCAAGACCCCGACACGATCTGCCACTTCTGCAGTCGGCCCACGATCATGTGTTGTCATGAGCACCGCCGCGCCTGCTTTCGTAAATTCACGAATGGTCTCATTCATCATCGCCACCCCGCGCTCATCCAAAGAGGCATAGCCTTCATCTAAAAAAAGGACTTTTGGTTTGATCAGCAAAGCCTTCGCAATCGAAAGCCGCTTTTTCATCCCTGCCGACAAATAGCGACTGTGTAGACGGGAAAACCGACCGATACCCACTTGATCCAAGGCTTTTTTTATCTCGGCATCGGTCACACTTCCACCCCTCACCCCAATGGCAAACTGAATATTTTCTTTGACACTCAAGTCATCATAAAGATAAGAGCCATGCCCGATCATAAAAATCAAGGCTCGAAGCCTTGGCCGATCTCGTTTGCCGTCGATACCCATAATTTCAAAACTTCCAGAAGTGGGGCGGTGCAAGGTAGCAAAAATACGCAAGAGGGTTGTCTTTCCGGCACCATTCGGCCCAAAAAGTGCGTAACATTCACCGGGTGCAACCTCTATGGAAATTTCCTTCAGCACTTGATAGTGCTGAAAAGACTTGGAAAGGGATATGCCGCGAATCGCATTCATTAGAATTTAAGAAACCACACAAAATATTTCAGATACGGTAAAGCGGCAGAGTGTATCACGGGGCTTAAAAAAGGGTCAAGGTTGCCAGATAAGACTCAAAATTCTCTTCAGAAAAATTGGCCCCAAAGGTTTCATGCGTTTATTTGGGAAAAGAACAGAAAAGAAAAAAAGCTTCGAGGAAAACAGCGAGGTAAATTCAAGTTTGAATTTACAGAGAACAACATCAAAAAGAGAAGAAAAGCAAAGAATGACTTAACGCAAGGATCGCCTTAAATAATCTGATAAATCGACACGATCGGTACGCCGACATGAGGTCAATTCACACAAGCGTGCAATATTCAACATCTCCTCCGCAGTAAGGATCTAAACTAAATCAATGAAAATAATTTAAGAAATCCGCCGATCTATTTTCACGGGTTTCTTAATCGGTTCTTTTTTGCCTGCCATCAGAATCAATACAGCAAAACCAATGAGTGAGACAAAAGACGACACGGCAAAGATGCTGAAATCCATTTTTCCCTCCAAGGATACAGATGATGTGAAATACTGTTTTATGTCTATACTTCGAGTGTATCCGAGGATTGGAATCTTGTCTATTTTCAGCTTTGGTCAAATTAAAAGACAATAATTTTACAAAATAAAATATCCCTTAAAAACATATAAATTTCACCAAGTGTTCACAATAAGACAGTAAAATATCCTGATTTGCAGGAAGTTTCTTCAGGAACTTTTTGCGATGCGGCTCTTTCTAAGACGAAGTAAAAAGGTTTCAAGAGACAAGAGCCTATTTACATTTCGGGCTTGTGCGACATGAATCTGCTGAAGGTCTGCCAAAAACCCGCTAATTTCAGAGATCTCAAAAGCATCCCCCCAAGCCCTCATTTCATCTTGCCGCCAGGCATAACGGAGAAAAACCGGGTCGCAAGACTTGTCGTTTACACAGGATTTAAGCACCAGTACATCTCGAAGCCAAGTCGTAAGGTAAAGCAGCACGGGTTCAAAAACATCTGTACTGCTTGAAAACTTTGCGGCCGTTTCAAAGAGATCTTCGTTTGAAACCAGGGCATGATACGCCGCCTCTGTCTCAAGTGCCGATTCCATTTCCAAGGCCATGGCCTCTTGCAGACGACCGTTTGCCATCGCCACAAGAAAATGAGCATCCACATTTGAACATCCCTTCTCTGCGATGAGTACCGAAACAACTTGCGAAAATGAGAGCGGATGAAAACCAAGCTTTTGACACCGCGAACGCAGTGTCGGCAATAACATGCCGGGCTTAGCACTCACCAAAATAAGCATGACGTAAGGCGGTGGTTCTTCCAGGGTTTTTAGGAGGGCGTTTGCGGCAGCGGCATTCATTTTTTCGGCAGGATCAATGATCACAATTTTCTTGCGGCCGTCTACCGGTTTGTAAATAAGTGCTCCCTGCATTTTTCGGATTTGGTCAATTTTAATGGCATTACCATCCGGGACAAGGACTGAAAAATCGGGATGATTTTGACCCCTCATTTTCTGACAAGCCAAACAATGCCCACAGGCCTCAATCCGCCCTGGGGCACCCGATTGGCACAAAACAGCTGCTGCAAAAATTTCAGCGGCTTTTCGTTTTCCGAGCCCCGCCTCTCCCTCAAAAAGCAGCGATTGTGGAATATCGGCTTTCGCGAGAAAGGCCCGCAAAATACGGATACTCCGGCTTTGTCCGATTATGTCGCTAAAGGAAGGCATCAATTTTTTCTCGAATCTTACGCGAGACGACTTCAATCGACACCGTCGCATCAATCACCGCAATCCGCTTTGCATCATCCCGAATCAGTGTCTGATACCCCCTGTAAACCCGTTCATGGAAGGACAGGGCTTCTTGATCAAGCCGATTGATTTCTTTACGTCCGGACAAACGCGGCAAAGCCAAATCCGGGGTGATGTCAAAAAAAAGGGTCAGATCCGGCACAAGTCCATATGAAGCAAAGTCCATCATGTCTTTTATTTTTTCTAAGGGGAGGCCACGACCATAACCCTGATACGCAAGGGTCGCGTCGCTAAAACGATCACAAAAAACAAGCTTTCCCGCAGCCAAAGCGGGAAGCAGAACCTCTTTCACATGTTGGGCACGGCTGGCCAAATAAAGAAAAAACTCCGTTCGGATATCAACCTCAGAACCGTCCTCTGGCGACTCTAAAATCAAATGCCGGATTTTGTCCCCCAAAGGCGTCCCTCCCGGCTCACGAGTGCAGAGCAAGGGTTTTCCCTTCTCTCGCAAATAATCCTCAAGCAAGGCAATCTGCGTTGTTTTTCCGCTGCCCTCCCCGCCTTCAAATGTAATCAATCGTCCCCGCTTCATCGCGCGTCATCTTAAAGCAGGACCTTTTAAAACTCAACGACAGAATACAATCATTCATTTATAAAAAAGATAAGGGTTCGGCTTGTTTGAACGTCCACTCAAGGCAGGGAGAGCGCTTAGCCTTGCCCCTTCTCTTTGCGTCGCCGGTAGAATGCGGCAACCTTTGCGCGGTTGCCACAACCACTGGTACTGCACCAGCGGCGGCGGTGATTTTTAGTGGTGTCGTAGAAAAATAGGATGCAGGGCGCATTTTCGCACTGTTTCACGAGTGCCGGATCGAGCGTGCAGACTAACTCAATCGCAGCTTCGAGTAAAGGATAGAGCAGATACATTGCTTTTTTTGAATCGAGAAAAAAATGTGTCTCAAAGCTTTTTTGCCCACTCACGATTTGAGCGTAGCCCTGTATTTTTGAAGAGAGCAGATTCAGTGTTGAGATGCTTGATTCTAGAACGTCCCGTTTCTCAATCAGGGCCTGCGTAATTTCCCGACAAGCGGCACGCAGCCTGAGCGCTTCTTGAAAGACCGCCGCCCCCGCTTTTGTTTCTCCCCATTTCTCTAAA
>UOGF01000051.1_pt1 | contig 15732 bp, 13 predicted proteins | sample 1989081 | NCBI WGS metagenome assembly UOGF01 (sample SAMEA4712195, study PRJEB27164) | hydrothermal vent metagenome | biome: marine basaltic hydrothermal vent biome; feature: marine hydrothermal vent; material: mineral | place: Pacific Ocean | collected 2011-06-14/2011-07-23 | depth 1719 m
GCTGAAAAAACACTGTGTACAACACAACACCGAAAAAATCGCACAGTGGAACCAGAATTTTCTACACCGCAAACCCGCAAGCCCGGAGGAAGAAACCCATTTTCTCGAACAAAGGAATCGTCTTACACCTGAGCGGAAAGATATCGAAACTTGGGTCGATCTGCTGGATTTAGACGAAGGCCGAGACGTGCCGCTGAAAAACCCCACCCCCTGAAACACATCCAGCGTAATGCAAAGGGGTACAAAAGGGTCAAGGATAATATTGCGTTTTATTTAACTCCTTTGTTTAATAAAATCAGAATAAATCGTGGAAGTTAATGTACTCGTCGGCCCTAAGCTTCAAGAATCCCCATCTCTTGAAGGATTTTAATGCGGTCACGAATCTCTGCAGCCCGTTCAAACTCTAAAAGCCGTGCGGCCTCACCCATTTCGCGTTTGAGCGTTTTAATCAACTTTGCACGATCTTTTTCGGGAAGATAGGCCGTATCTGGCTCAGAAACAGCATCCCCGGACGAACGCGTCCCATAAGCCTCCTCCCTTAAACTCACCGGAACGGCTTTAATAATTGATTCGGGTGTGATGCCATGTTTTTCATTATACGCTATTTGAATTTTACGACGGCGATCGGTTTCATCCATGGCCACTTGCATGGACTGAGTCACATGATCGCCATAAAAAATAACCCGCCCTGAGACATTGCGGGCCGCACGCCCGGCGGTCTGAATGAGAGAGCGATAAGAACGTAAAAAACCTTCTTTATCCGCATCCAAGATCGCAACCAGAGAAACTTCCGGCAGATCAAGTCCCTCCCGCAGTAAGTTAATACCGATCAAGACATCAAATTCGCCCAAACGCAAGGCACGAATCACTTCCATGCGTTCGATGGTTTTAATATCGGAGTGTAGATAACGCACTTTAATCCCGATCTCTTCGTAATATTCGGACAAATCTTCTGCCATGCGTTTAGTGAGTGTCGTGACGAGCACACGTTCTGAAACTTCCGTGCGTAAACGGATTTCTTCAAGCAGATCATCCACTTGACCCTTTGCGGGACGCACAATAATTTCAGGATCAATCAAACCCGTGGGACGAATCACTTGCTCGACAATCGCCCCCCCACTGTGCTCAAGCTCGTAAGGGCCTGGTGTCGCAGAAACGTAAAGGGTCTGTCGCATAATTTTCTCGAATTCTTCAAATTGCAAAGGGCGATTATCAAAGGCCGAAGGCAGACGAAAACCATAATCAATGAGGTTTTTTTTGCGTGCATAATCCCCCCGATACATACCGCCCACTTGTGGCACCGTGGCGTGACTTTCATCAATCACCAACAAGAAATCGTTTGGAAAATAATCAAAAAGCGTGGGCGGCGGCTGTCCGGGTTTACGCCCTGAAAAATGGCGTGAGTAGTTTTCAATCCCGTTGCAATAGCCGATTTCTCGAATCATCTCTAAATCAAAACCCGTACGCTGCTCAATACGCTGGGCCTCTAAATGCATATTGCGGTCTTTGAAATATTTGATGCGGACTTGTAAGTCTGCTTCGATTTCTTCCATCGCTTTTTCGAGACGCTCAGGCAAGATGACATAATGACTTCCGGGATAAATCGCGATTTTTGGCAAGCGTGTAAGCACCTGTGCTTTCAAAGAATCGATTTCGTAAATCGCATCCACCGTATCCCCAAAAAATTCAATGCGTATGGCATTGCTATCTGAAGAAGCAGGAAAAATCTCGACCACATCGCCACGAACACGAAAGGTTCCCCGATGGAAGTCAAGATCATTACGTTCATACTGAATATCAATCAATTTTCTCAAGACCGTATTCCGTTCAATCTCCTGACCTTCCTCAAGATAAAGCAACATCCCGTGATAGGCTTCTGGCGAACCTAAACCGTAAATACAAGACACAGAAGCAACGATAATAATGTCATTTCGTTGTAAAAGTGCCGTGGTCGCGGCATGACGCATGCGGTCAATCGCATCGTTAATAGAGGAGTCTTTTTCAATTAAAGTATCGCTGTGTGGGATGTAGGCTTCAGGCTGATAATAATCGTAATAGCTCACAAAATATTCGACGGCATTTTCTGGGAAAAAATCTTTAAATTCACGATAAAGCTGAGCAGCCAGGGTTTTATTGTGTGCGATGACCAAGGTCGGTTTTTGGACCTGCTCAATGACATTCGCCAAGGTGAAGGTCTTGCCAGAACCCGTCACCCCGAGCAAAACCTGATGGGCCTCACCCTGGATAATACCCTCCCTAAGCGCAGCGATGGCCTTCGGCTGATCACCGCCAGGGGAGAATGTTGAAACCAGTTTAAACGCGGACATGCTCAAACATCTTTTTTGATCTCGCCGCTTCGAATGTGCAGATCACGCTGCGGGAAAGGAATCTCTACACCATGCGCCTTCAATTTTTTAAAAATGATGTAATTGAGTTCGCTACGGAGAATGAGCGGGCGCTCCGTAAAGGTGTTCGTCCAAACACTCAGGATAAAAATCAAGGCGCTGTCTGCAAACTCGTCCAAGAGCACTTGTGCCTCGGGATTTTTAAGCACACCAGGATGCTCTGCAGCAGCTTCTAAAAGGATGTCCCGTACCGCTTCAGGGTCTGAATCATAAGAGACACCAACAGGAATTCTATAGCGCACCAGACGGTCTGTGTGACTCCAGTTGATGACGGTCGAAGAAATAAATTCTGAATTCGGGACAATAATCGAAATATTATCATTGGAAACAATCGTTGTGGCACGAGGTGAGATATTGACCACATCGCCTAAGATATTATTCACTTCGATACGGTCTCCTACTTTAATCGGTCGCTCAAACAGTATAATAATACCACTCACAAAGTTGCTTGTAATATTTTGCAGCCCAAAACCGACACCAATACCCAAGGCTCCCGCAAGTACCGTGATCGCGCTCAAATCAACCCCGGCGGACTGTAAGATCATCAAAAAACCGATTGAGATCAAAACATAACGGACAATGGAGCCCGTCGCCTCGCTAACACCCACATCAATATTTTTTTTACTGCGAAGTACACGAACCACCCAAACACGCATCTTTGCCGTCAAATAAAACAGCAAGGTGAGTAAAATCAAGATGTAAACAATAGACCACAAGGTAAATTGAGATTTACCCAGCACAAAGAGCGGGATGTTTAAATAATCAAGTAGCTGACTAAAAAAGGTTTTTATCATCTAACACGTTTGCCTTTCACTATCACTGAACCCACACACGCATAGGGAAACAAACAGAACCGTTCAAAGAGACGAGGAGCAGCATCATTTCTTGACAAAAAGGAGCGCTTTTTTTCTATCGCAAGACGATATTTTGCCATACTGCAATCTCAAAAGACCAGATTAAATGAGACTCGAAACTTTTTTGAGAAATACAGGCACTTGCGCTGACGATAAAGGATGGGCATACAAAAAACCCTGCACGGTTTCACAATGACAGTCCCTCAAAACCTGAGCCTGCTCCTGTGTTTCCACACCTTCGGCAATCACGGATAGATCGAGGTGATGCGCCAGACCAATAATGTCGGTCACAATAGAAGCATCCGCAGGGTCTGTCGCAATGTCACTCACAAAACTTTTGTCAATTTTGAGCGTATCAATTTTAAACTGTTTTAAATAACTCAAGGCAGAATGCCCAGTTCCAAAATCGTCAATCGCGATTTTAACACCCATCTGACTCAAGGTTTCAACGATGCCAATGGCCTTCTGAACATCCTCAATCAATGAACTTTCCGTAATTTCAAGCTCTAAACTTTCTGGCGGAAGCCCTGTTTCGTCAAGAATCTGCTCAATTTTGTGGACCAAATCTTGATCGTGAAACTGCCTTGCAGAAAGGTTAATCGATATCGGAGTGTGAGCAACACCTGCATCCCACCAGAGCATATTTTGAGCACAGGCGGTTTTCAGAACCCATTCCCCCACTGAGACAATCATCCCTGTTTCTTCCAGAATCGGGATAAAAACTGAAGGGGGAATCAACTCCGAGGTCCCACAATCCCAACGAAGCAGCGCTTCATGGCCACTCACACCGCCCTCCTGAAGATCAATTTGAGGTTGGTAATACAGAATAAATTCTTGACGCGCCAAAGCCCGACGCAGCTGCGTCTCCAAAGTCAGACGAGAAAATACACGCTTCCCCATCTCTTCGGAATAAAATTTATAAATATTTCTCCCCCGATCCTTTGCCAGGTACATCGCCGCATCGGCATTTTTAATCAAGGTATTTGGGTTATCGCCATCTTTTGGAAACACGCTAATACCCAGACTTCCCGTCACAATGAGTTCATGATCCTGTATAAAAATCGGGTTTAACAAGGTATCCAGTAATTTTTTTGCAATGGAGGATACATCGGCTTGAGAGGAACTATACTCAAGCAAGATTACAAACTCATCCCCACCAAAACGCGCAACCGTATCCCCGACACGCACACATTTAACCAAGTGTTGTGCAATGACCTTTAATAATTGGTCGCCTAATTCGTGTCCTAAGGTGTCATTAATGTTTTTGAATCGGTCAAGATCCAAAAACAGGACTGCGAGTCGATCTCCCGCATTTCTCGATCTTTTGATGGCGTGTTCTAGGCGCTCCAAAAATAAGGTGCGGTTTGGCAAATGCGTCAGCAAATCGTGATAAGCGAGAAACTCAAGCCGCTCCTGAGACAAAGTCCGTGCAGTGACATCCTTCCCTGTTGAAATATAATGTGTCGTATGACCATATTCATCTTTTAAAGGGCTAATCGTTTTTTCCTCGTAGAAAATCTCACCCGTTTTTTTCCGGTTAATCAGAACGCCTCGGAATGTTTCCCCTCTTTTAAGCATCGTCCACATTTTTTTGTAAAACGCCTGGTCGTGACGACCCGACCTCAAAAGGTTTGGGGTTTTGCCCATCGCCTCCGAACGCTTAAATCCTGTAATGGCTTCAAAAGCGGGATTCAAATATTCGATACGCCCCGAAGGGTTCGTAATAAAAACAGAATCCCCTGTTTGTTCAACCGCCCCCGAAAGTTTTTTCATTTTCGCTTGTGACGACTTCCGTTCCGAAACATCTCTCAGCGTCAGCATCAGGGCACTCTGCCCCAACCATTGGACTTCAGCTTCAAGCACTTCAAGGGGGAGCTGCGTGCCGTCTTTTCTGCAAACCAGTATTTCGTGGATATCTAAAAGTTGGCGCTTCTTTTTAGAACCCTCTTCTTTTTTAGAAAGATGAGCAACAAAAAATGGCATCAAATCACAGGTCTTTCGCCCCATAAAATCATCCGCTTCAAAACCAAAAATCTCGATTGCGCTGCTATTTGCAAAAACACATAAACCATCGACAGCAACCCAAATACCATCACTTGCGTTTTGGGCCATCGACATCAGGTTTTTCTCTCGAGCCTCAGTCAATGTTTTCGATTGTTGAATTGAGGAAAAAAGGGGACGAATCAGGGCAATGCCAAGCGCCATCAAGAAAGAAATAAAAAGGGCGACAAGCTCAATATTGAGCGGAGGCAAATGAACAAAATCCCCCGTTGCGATATGAAAAAAGGTAATCGAGCGCCGAACGGCCATCAACAAAATAGCACAGGCAATCAAAATCCATGCAATTTGAACCCCCGTCACCCGAATCAGGCGCACAGCCATAATTGCGGCAGCCACCTGCAACGCAACTGAAACGGAAAGGACGAACAGTGAAAGCGTGGTTTCATCCATCATCTTTTGCAATCAATCCTAGAACCTGTCGGAGAAATAGGCTCCTACAATGCACTTCAGTATGGACAGAACAAAAAAACACGGAACCTACAACAGAGAGAAAAGAAAAAAGAGGAATCAATACAAGTCAAAAGATCGGATGATTAGAGTCCCCTTATAGAAGGTATCGCTTTCCCCAGAATTGGGTCAAGCAGATAAACAAGAAACAAGGCTCAAAACCCTGTGACTTCATCGCCTAAAAGCCCTGAAACAAAGGCTTCGGCGTCAAAAGGAATCAAGTCCTCCATGCTCTCACCCACACCGACATATAAAACCGGCACAGATAAAGATTCCACAATCGGCACAATGATCCCGCCTTTACCACTGCCATCAAGCTTGCTCAGGACAATTCCGGTGAGGCTTGTCGCTTTTTGAAAATGTTCGGCTTGTGAAAGCGCATTTTGACCTGTGGTCGCATCAAGCACGAGGATTTTTCGATGCGGCGCATCCGGGATCTGCTTTGAGATAACACGGATCATTTTTTTGAGCTCTTCCATCAAATTATGTTTTGTTTGCAGACGGCCCGCCGTGTCAATCAACAAATGATCAACCTTTCGTGCAAGTGCTGCACTCACTGCATCATAAGCCACAGCCGAAGGATCGGCGTCGGTGCCAGGGTGTTGAATCACCTCTGCCCCCACACGTTCACCCCAAATGGATAACTGTTTTGCAGCACCCGCCCGAAAGGTATCAGCCGCTGCAAGCAAAACCGTCTTATGCTCGGACTTGAGTTGTGCAGCCATCTTGCCGATGGAGGTTGTTTTTCCAACCCCATTCACTCCCACAAAAAGCGTTACAAGCGGTGCCTGAAAATTCGCTGAGGGGACGATGGCCGTATTTAAAATCTCGAGCAGGGTTTCACGCAGCTTGGCTTTGAGTGCCACAAGGTCTGAAACTTCTTTACGATCAACGGAGGCACTAAGGGCTTCTATCAGACGACGTGTGACAGTCACTCCCAGATCTGCGCCAATAAGTAAGGCCTCCAAGTCATCCAGCGTCTCGGCATCAATTTTGGTTTTTCGGGAAAAAAGGGCGTCTAGCCCTGAAGAAAAATAGGCGCGGGTTTTTGAAAGCGCATCCCCTGTCTTTTTCCAAAATTTAAATCCCACGAGAGCGATCCTGTATTTTTTTTAAAATAAAACGCTCTCGGCGTATCATTTTCTTCTCTTCGGCTTCCGAGCCTTCGTGGTCATAACCCATGAGATGTAAGATGCCATGAATCAATAAAATTAACAATTGTTCATCCATTTCACGCGCATATGACTTTGCCTCGGCTTCGGTCATTTCAAGCGAAATCATGACATCTCCCAAAAAATCTGGATGCAAATCACCGCCAAAACCTTCTCGCATTGGAAAGGACAGGACATCGGTCGCACGGTCGATTTTACGATAATCGCGGTTGTAGTCTCGAATCCGCCGATTATTCACAAAAATGACATTGACTTCCCCATTTTCAAATTTTTGCAGCAATAAAATCTGACGTGTCCAATTTCTAACCTGGATCATATTGAGAGGGTACTTCCGTTGTTTATTTAATATAGAGATATCCATAACAGGGCTTTCAGGGGAGGGCTAAGCTTTTCCCGTCTCGCGTTTTTTCTCAGAAAAATCGTCATAGGCATTGATGATTTCCTGAACGAGATGATGGCGAACAACATCTTTACCCGTAAAATAAGTAAACTGCACACCGCGCACTTCTTCTAAAACCTTCTGAATTTCGACCAGTCCTGAGACCTGTGACTTCGGCAAATCAATCTGTGTCACATCTCCGGTAATCACCGCTTTTGAATGATAGCCCAGACGCGTTAAAAACATTTTCATCTGCATAGAGGTCGTATTCTGCGCCTCATCCAAAATAATAAAGGCATCGTTCAAAGTTCGACCACGCATAAAAGCCAAGGGCGCAATTTCAATATCACCACGCTCAAGCAAACGCGTCACCTGCTCGACTTCCATCATGTCATGAAGCGCATCATAAAGCGGGCGTAAATAAGGATTGACTTTTTCAACCAAAGTCCCCGGTAAAAACCCCAGACTTTCACCCGCCTCGACTGCAGGACGCACAAGGATAATGCGCTCCACTTCTTTTTTTAAATACGCAGAAACCGCCATTGCCATCGCCAAATAGGTTTTGCCCGTCCCCGCAGGACCAATACCCACCACAACATCAAAATCTCTAATATGCGTAATATAGCGTTTTTGAGCGACGGACTTCGGAACAATGGATCGTCTTTTACCAGAAACAATGATTTTGTCTGCTTGAGAATCGGACGCGGATAGCGGGGCTTCATCACCATCAGCCATTGAAAGGGCCGCCTGGGCCATACGGCTGACTTCTTCCGTCGTCAAATGGGAATCTTCACCGGAACGTGCCATCAGTTGGAGAATGACCTGCTCTGCTTGCTCTACCTCATCCAGCACGCCGACAACACGCATTTCTGAACCACGAGCCGTGATTTCGACAGAAAAGGCGTCCTCGATGATTTTGATATGTTGGTCGTAGCTACCAAAAAGTGCAAGTTTGTTCACACCCGCTTGAATGGCGATTTTTTTAAGATAGGGACGATTCACGAACTTGGATTCTCTTGCTCTAAAACAGAAACAGCAGGTTCACTAGAATTTTCAGAGGGAGGGGCTTCTCCACCTGTTTCGGTATAAAGCAAGGTCTGTTTTGTTCCGGTAATCCAGCCACGTTTTTCATCGCTGAAATGAACCGCCGTTAAAAACTGCAAAGTCCCCGTTGTCTGTTGCTCCCAGCTTTCACCCCCGTCACGTGTGCGCAGCACCATGCCACCCGCGCCAACAAGCCACCCTGTATTTTCATCCACAAATGAAAGTCCGGCGAATAAAGAACTCACCCCGCTTTTCTGACGAAACCAGCTTTTACCACCGTCCACGGTCTTAAGGACAAGACCTGCGGAGCCTACAATCCAACCCACCTTGTCATTCACAAAGTCAATTTTTAATAAATCAATAACCGTGTCGATTTTCCGCAGCGCCCAGTTTTTTCCGCCATTTTCGGTATAAAGCAGCTTACCTTTCTGAGCAACGATCCAACCCTTATCCGCACTCGTAAAGAGGATTTGGTTCATCGTCATCTGAGAATCCCCCTTTACACGTGTCCAGCGCAAGCCCCCGTCATCAGTCGAAAGGAGAATCCCTTTTACACCCGTCACCCAGCCCTGCTTTTCATTGAGAAAAAAAATGTGGGTCAGGTCTTTTTCCACACCGCTGCCCTGTGGGCCCCAAGTCAGGCCGCCATCCTTTGTATGGGCGATTAAACCGCTATCACCCACAGCCCAACCCAGTTTTTCATTGACAAAAAAGATGGACACAAGGAGCATTTCTGTCCCCGTCTCCTGAACGAGCCAATTTTTCCCACCATCTTTGGTATGCAGAATCACGCCTTTATTCCCAGTGGCCCAACCCTTTTGTTCATCCAAAAAAAACAAACCGCCCAGGGATATATCCACTGGAATTTCTTGCAGGTCATATCCCGTAGAGATCTCAGAACGATCCGGCATCTCCGGGGTTTTAAGACAAGCCGTAATAAAAAAACTCAAAAACAATATCAGAAAAATACGAAGTCGCAAACAGGGGGTTTTCATAGCAGTCTCATCTCTCATTTCGTGCAAAAATAATCGTCATTTCAAGTTTAAGTGGGTCCAGTTTTTGCCCGCATCCGTACTTTTGTAGAGCCCTTTCATTGTGCCGGCAAAAAGCGTTCCGGGTTTTTTGGGATAAAGAGAAACCGTCAGAACTGACTTGGGCGTGTTCGCAAGCAACTGCCATGTGTCCCCACCATCCTGAGACTGATAAACACCATCACCATTACCTGCATAAACCTGGGTTGAATCTTCGCGGTCAATAGTAATTGAAGAAATAAACAGACTGGAAAGCCCCTTATTTCGTGTTTGCCAAGTCTGTCCCAGATCCATCGATTTGAAAATACCCTGATTGGTACCCACATAAATTGTACCGGGATGCATCGGATCAAACTGCACCGTATTGACGGCCCATTCTCTTGATGTAGAAGGTACTCTGCGCCATTGTCGTGTCCCGTTTATTGTTATAAAAAGACCTCCATTTGTCCCTGCAACAAGAATCTTTCGATTTTTTGGATGAAAAGCCAGTGCAATCACAAAACGATTCGCCAGCCCTGTATTCACAGAAGACCACTGCCCCCCGCCATCAGTCGTAAGATAGACACCATGGTTTGTCCCGATATAAACCCGTCTGGATTCTTTCGGGTCAACAAGCACTGCATTGACCGCTTGTGTGCCGACATTGTCATCCAGTCCACGACTTGCCATATTCCAAGTCAAACCACTATCGACGCTGCGATAAACGCTGTCTCCATAGACGCCCGCATAAATAACCGAGGAGAGCGAGGGATTTACAGCGATTGCGGCAATATTATAGCTCGTTCCTGTTTCAGATTTTACAAACACATTTCCGCCGTCTGTACTTTTATAAAAACGGCCTCCCGCGCCCCCAATATACACATTCTCGGGGTTATGGTGACTATAAGCAATTGACAGTACATTGCCTTGCCGTTCACATGCCGTCAGCAGTACAAAAAAGATCAAAAAAAGCCGACTCAAAATACGATAAGAATGTGCCATTTTAGATCCTAAAAAATTGATCCGAATCCTACCACATCCCATGCATAGAGACAAACGAGACAAGAACAAAAAAACCGACTCAAGACACTCAGACCCGCGCTGGTCTCCTCATCAAATGAGACACTCATCCTTGCGTTGACATCATTTTATGGGGCAGATAGAATACCTCTTTAAGCTGAGACAAAGAATAAAATGGCCGTACCCATAAAAACAACACCCCAAACAAAGACACCTATACGTCTCGGAGAATTCCTTTCTCAAAGAGGGCATCTCAGCAAACGACAAGTGACCTGGGCACTTGAAGAACAAAAGAAGACAGGGAAACGTCTTGGAGAAATCTTGAGCGGGCTTAAACTCATCTCCGAAGATTTAGTGGCCCAATCCCTTTCAACCATCAACAACATTCCCTACGCCACCCCACACACCATGACCATTGACCCCGACCTTTTCTTGCTGATTCCCGAATGGCTCGCACGTCGCCACTTGGCCGTCCCTCTGGGAATAGAAGAAAAAGAACTGCGTATGGCCATGGCCGATCCACTGGATTATGAAAATTTAAATGACCTGCGTTTTTATGCCGGCATGGCAATTACCCCCGTCATCGCAACACGAAAAAATATTCTTGAAACGATAGAACAAAGCTATCACTTCGATACCTCCTCCGTTGAAAAAATTGTACAGGCCTCTGCAAAAGATTTTGACGGTGGCACCTTTCAAGTCATTCCCGATTTGGGAGAGGCGAGCCTGCTTCAGACCGACAAACACGCGCTCGAAGAAAAAAGTCGCCTGGGCCCGGTGGTACAACTCACCAATGTCATTATTGGAAAAGCCATCAAAATGCGCGCGAGCGACATACATATCGAACCGGGACAAAAAGAATTTCGTGTCCGCTACCGCATCGACGGCCTGCTCAGAGAAGAAATGCGCTTGCCCAAGTGGGTGCAAAATCCACTGGTCTCCCGAATCAAAATTCTGGCCACACTCGATATTTCCGAACGCCGTCTGCCCCAGGACGGGGCCGTACGGGTCATGGCCGAAGGCCGCGCGGTCGATTTACGTGTCTCAACACTTCCCGCGACAAATGGGGAAAAAGTCGTGCTACGGATTTTAGATCAATCCAAAGTGCTCATCGACATTGATCAAGTCGGCTTTCAGGAGAAAGATGCCGAAATCATACGCAAAATGATCCGCAAACAAAAAGGCATTATCCTCGTAACCGGGCCAACAGGCAGTGGAAAAACAACCACGCTCTATGCCTTGATTCAAGAACTGAAATCCGTCACAAACAACCTGACCACGGTCGAAGACCCTGTGGAATATACAATCGACGGCATCAACCAAATCCAAATCAACACCGAAGTCGGACTTAGTTTTTCAAAAGTCCTCCGGGCCATCCTGCGTCAAGATCCAAATATCATATTGATTGGAGAAATCCGAGATAAAGAAACCGCAGAAATTGCCTTTCGCGCCGCCATGACAGGCCATTTGGTACTTTCAACCCTCCACACAAATGATGCCCCTGCGACCATTACCCGACTGGTGGACATTGGTGTGCCGCCTTATTTGATCTCCTCCTGTCTTATTGGTGTCATTGCACAGCGGCTTGTGAGAAAGCGCTGCGCCCGCTGTATGGAACTTTTAAGGGAAGGGGAAATTGACGAAAAAAAACATGAAATCGGGTGCTCTGTTTGTAATCACACCGGTTTTAGCGGACGGATCGGGGTTTTTGAAGTCATGGCCATCACCCCTAAAACGCGGGAGCTTATTTCTTCTCGGGCCACAGATGAAGAAGTCCGCGCCGCAAGCACCTCCGCAGGCATGACTTCGATGGAAGCCGATGGACTTATCAAGGCGCAAACTGGGATCACCACCCTTGAGGAAGTCACCCGTGTTGTCGAAAAAGACGATGTGTTTAAAAGTGCATGTCCAAAATGCCATCAGGCCATCCGTATCGACTTTTTGATTTGTCCCTATTGTGCGGAAGCCTCCCCTTATGTCTGTGCAGGTTGCGGAAAGTTACTGCAACCTGACTGGTTTCTCTGCCCCTACTGCCGTCACCAAACGACGAAGGATCACAAACCACAGCCCTAAGGGCTTACACCCATGTCCTAAAAAAGATAGGATGAATAATGTATACCATCACCCGTGAAATCGACTTTTGTTATGGACACCGCCTCGTCAATCACCCCGGAAAATGTCGTCACTTACATGGTCACAACGGCACAGTAGAGATCGTGCTTTTTGCCGAGCAATTGAACATACAAGGCATGGTGCGCGATTTTGAAGAAATCAAAACCTTAGTGGCATCCTGGATTGAAGACCACCTCGACCACAAAATGATCCTCTGCAAAACAGACCCTATCATCCCCGCCCTACAATCCCTCGGAGAAACCTACCTGCTCATCGACGATCCGCCAACAGCCGAAGTCCTTGCAAAAATGATTTACGACTATTGTATGACGCAAAATCTACCGATTTATGAAGTGGGGCTATGGGAAAACAAAAAATCGCGCGCAAGCTACCGGAGGGATTGAAGTGATGTAGAAAGAGGATGAATACGGATTTAGAAAAAAGAGAGCACTTGGATCAAGGTCTCTCGCATGGCTTTTCTTTCAACCACCATGTCAATCATGCCGTGCTCCAAAAGAAATTCGGCACGCTGAAAACCTTTTGGCAGTTGCGCTTTAATGGTTTGCTGAATCACACGCGGCCCCGCAAAACCAATCAAAGACTTGGGTTCTGCAATAATGATATCGCCCAACATCGCAAAACTTGCGGTCACACCCCCAAAAGTCGGGTCGGTCAGTATCGAAATAAAAAGCAAATTCTCTGCTTGAAAACGGGCAATTGCCGCCGAAGTTTTAGCCATCTGCATCAAAGAAAGCACCCCTTCCTGCATCCGTGCACCACCGGAAGCAGAAAACAAAACAAAGGGGATTTTTTCTTCCGTCGCACGCTCCAGTGCACGGGTCAGTTTTTCCCCCACAACAGAGCCCATGCTTCCCGCCATAAAACTAAAGTTGAGCAGTCCTAAGACCAGGGGCTGACAATTTATTTTCGCAGCACCAATCAATAAAGCATCGGGGGACCCTGTCTTTTCCCGATTCTTTTTTAGACGCTCTGTATAACGCATCGTATCTTTGAATTTCAGGGGATCTTTTGGCGAGAGTGCTGCATCCCATTCCCGAAAACTCCCCTCATCAGCAATCAGAGCCATACGTTCATTGACAGAAATGGGGAAATGATAATCACACTTTGGACACACTTTGTCCGAGCGCACCAATTCCTTTCGGTAGATGGTGCCACGACAATTATTACACTTTACCCAAAGCCCCTCAGGAAATTTTACCTTTCGAGGGTCGGGCAGTAGATGCCTTTCTTTTTTGAACCAAGGCATGGGACTCCTAAAAATTTTCCATATAAAAACCGCTTAAAACCGACAAGTCGTCTGAAAGACAAGGTCAGAGGTCAACCTTTAAGCCCTCACCGTACAATCCTGTACGGTGAGGCGCCTTATGGCTGACAACCCAGCATTTCAGGTGAATCGGCGGGACAATTTAGTAGCGGTAGTGATCGGCTTTATACGGCCCTTCCACAGGAACGCCGAGATAATCCGCCTGTACTTTTGTTAAGGTACTTAATTTCACACCAATCTGCTCTAGATGAAGTCGTGCAACCTCTTCATCCAGTGCTTTTGGTAAACGATAGACATCGACTTTGAGTTTTTCTTTCCAAAGTTCGATTTGAGCCAATGTTTGATTGGTAAAGGAATTACTCATCACAAAAGAAGGATGGCCCGTTGCACAACCCAAATTCACAAGTCGCCCTTCCGCCAACAAAATGATCGAATGCCCATCGGCAAAAGTATATTCATCAACCTGGTCTTTGATATTAACCTTTTTCATCCCCGGAAGATTATTCAATTCGGCGACTTGGATCTCGTTGTCAAAATGACCAATGTTACACACAATCGCTTTGTCTCGCATTTGCGTCATGTGTTCTGCCGTAATCACACCGAGGTTCCCTGTCGTCGTGACATAGATATTGCCCTCGCTCAAGGCCTCTTCCATGGTCTTGACTTCATAACCTTCCATCGCCGCCTGCAAGGCGCAAATCGGGTCAATTTCGGTTACAATCACACGCGCACCATAGCTTTTCATGGAATGTGCACAACCCTTACCGACATCACCATAACCTGCAACAACAACCACCTTACCCGCAATCATAATATCCGTCGCACGTTTAATGCCATCGGCGAGTGACTCACGACAACCGTACAAATTATCAAACTTTGACTTCGTCACTGAATCATTGACGTTATAGGCTGGGAAACGGAGTTTCCCTTCGGCCATCATGTGATAAAGACGATGTACGCCTGTCGTGGTTTCTTCCGAAACCCCTTGAATGCCATCGGCAATTTTATGCCAGCGTTGACTGTCTTCCGCATAGGATCCTTTAAGCGAAGCCAAGAGTTCAACTTCGTCTTCCGCTTCAACCTGGGCATCTAAACCTGAAGGATCATCCTCAATATCGCAGCCTTGATGCACCATCATCGTGGCATCTCCCCCATCGTCCACAATCAAGTCCGGGCCTTTGCCATCAGGAAATATCAGTGCTTTTTTTGTACACCACCAATATTCGGCAAGTGTTTCCCCCTTCCAAGCAAAGACGGGGACTCCTAGATCAGCGATCGCCGCAGCAGCGTGATCCTGGGTCGAAAATATATTACAACTGGCCCAACGCACATCGGCTCCAAGTGCAACTAATGTTTTAATCAAGACCGCCGTTTGAATCGTCATGTGCAGGGAACCCATGATACGCGCACCTTGTAGCGGTTTACTTTCCCCGTACTTTTTTTGCAGGGCCATAAGTCCGGGCATTTCTGCTTCACCCAGCGCAATTTCTTTATGTCCCCAATCGACAAGGGACATATCTTTTACCTTAAAATCCTCTTTAGTACCCGTTCTTTCTGTCATTCTTCTCCCCATACATGGCTTGGCCTTTACCCGAGTTAATATTTTAGGTGGATTTTTGAGATCCGCCCCTAGGGTTATTGTAGCCGATTTTTAGCTTTTTGATTCAGGAAGCCGCAGCACTTTTTAAAGACACGGCGATATCCGTGTTCTCCCAAGTAAACTCAGGCTCATTTCGACCAAAATGACCATAGGCTGCCGTTTTTTTGTAAATTGGACGTTTGAGTTTGAGATGATCGATAATCCCTCTGGGCGACAGAGGAAAATGCTCCCGCACCAGTTTTACCAATTTTTCCTGGGAAATATTACCTGTCCCCTGGGTATCAATCAGGATAGAAACAGGGTCACTCACACCAATGGCATAAGCAAGTTGCACTTCACACTG
>UOGF01000039.1_pt1 | contig 15650 bp, 16 predicted proteins | sample 1989081 | NCBI WGS metagenome assembly UOGF01 (sample SAMEA4712195, study PRJEB27164) | hydrothermal vent metagenome | biome: marine basaltic hydrothermal vent biome; feature: marine hydrothermal vent; material: mineral | place: Pacific Ocean | collected 2011-06-14/2011-07-23 | depth 1719 m
ATGGGCCGTGAATTGAAAGAACAAGACAATCTTGTGATTTGAGCGGAACGATATGGCTATTATTGTTAATGTCGACGTCATCCTTGCAAAGCGAAAGATGAAACAAAAGGATCTCGCAGAGGCAATTGGAATTACGGTCCAGAATCTCTCTGTCCTGAAAACAGGAAAGGCTCGGGCTATCCGTTTCTCTACACTGGATGCTATCTGCAAACACTTGGATTGCCAGCCAGGTGACATCCTTGAGTATCGAGCTGACCAGAAGAGAGAAATTGTCTAGTATAAAACGTATAACAATCTTTGAAGTTAATTTACTTACTATTTCGAAATCTAAAAATGCAATTTGTCTTTATGATGTTTGACCGTCTTTAAAAAAACATGTCCAAAATGGATTTAGGTCGAAAGTTATTGGGCCACCCCCCTCAAAAGAGGGGATTGACGAGTGAAAATCGCTGTGTTAAAAAACCACATCATTAGAAAATAAGAAACACATTTGTGGCCTCCCACGTGGTATTTCTTCCCATTGCCACTTATTTTGAAGCTGGGGCTTTAGAGTACTTTGAGACTATTTTGATCCGGGTCAGTTCAAATAGAAGCTGGTTCAGAAAAGCTCAAAAAAACAGTTCAAAAACAAGCAGAGTTTTATCAGTTGAGACTATTTGAAAGTTGGGTGGTTATAGTTGTCCAACCCGACCGCAGAAACACGCGCTTTTGTTTTATTGTTTGTCTGTTTCAACTTTGGGGTCCACTTCAGTATTTCAGATAATAATGAATTTTGTGCTCCTGATAATGGATACGAAATTCCAGCAACAAATGAGGTTATCAAGTTTTTGACTTCTATAGATAGAACAAAAATAGTAAAGGAAAGTTCATTCGTATGTCCTAACTGATCTATGAGTTCGGCATACCTAAGAAAAACATCCAGCAGACAGTCAAAAGCGTCGCGATTTTTGCGGAGCAAAAATACGCGCCCCATTCGCCTGCCGCTGATGCTGGCGTTAGGCGTTACTGAAATCCAGAGTTATAGCAATATTTATGAGTAAAGAAACGACATTACATTTTTTTTGCGGGAAAATGGCGTCTGGAAAATCCACATTAGCTAAAAATCTAGCAAATAAACAGGGTGCAATACTTATACAAGAGGACAATTGGCTCTCTCAGCTTTATCCTGAAGAAATAACTGATATTCCGGGGTATATTAAGTATTCGGATCGATTGAAAAATGTAATATCAGGACACATCCAATCACTACTTTCTCATGGTATATCCGTAGTTTTAGATTTTCCTGGAAATACTATAAATCAACGTCGTTGGTTTCGAACTATGTACGAACAAGTAAATGTCTCGCATCTTCTTCACTTTGTGGATGTGAGGGATGATATCTGTAAGAAACAATTAAAAGAGAGAAGTAAAGGTAAGCCTGTAGGAACAGCATTTACTTCGGCAGAAGAATTTGATGAAATAACTAAATATTTTGAGGCACCTTCAGAGAAAGAGGGTTTTAATATTATGAGGTACTAGAGAAAAATCGTCTAAGGTCGTGAATCAGCGGATTGCCAAAACCGTGTCGATAGGCCAGCGTCAAAAGTTTCAGATTCCCTCCTTTTGGAATAATTTTCCCGCGTTCCCATTTTGACTGTAAGGCCTAAGTTTTTATTTTGACTTGTCTTTCAATACATCCAAGGCCACCGCTTCGGCGACTTTAATGCCATCCACCGCTGCCGAAAGAATACCGCCCGCATATCCTGCCCCTTCACCTGCCGGATAAAGTCCTATTGTATTGACGCTTTGAAAATTCTCTAAGCGTTTGATACAAATAGGGGAGGAAGTACGCGTTTCAACTGCCGTGAGCAAGGCATCGTCTCTTGCAAAACCCTTTATTTTTCTGTCGAAAACAGGTAGAGCCTCTCGAATGGCTTCAATGGCATAATCAGGTAGGCTCTTGTTGAGGTCACACAAATACACCCCTGGGGTGTATGAAGGTTGCACGGTGCCCAAGGCACTTGAGGGGTTTTTTTTGAGAAAATCTCCGACCTTCTGCCCTGGCGCGGCATACTTTCCCCCGCCCAATTTAAAAGCAAGTTTTTCCCAATGGCGTTGAAAATCAATCCCTGCGAGCGGGTTTTCAGGGTAGTCTTCGGGTGTAAGTCCCACAACGATGGCGCTGTTGGCGTTTCTTTCGTGACGGGAATATTGGCTCATGCCGTTGGTGACGATGCCGCCGACTTCGGAAGCGGCCGCAACGACGGTGCCGCCCGGACACATGCAAAAACTGTAAACGGATCGGCCGTTTTTACAGTGATGCACGAGTTTATAATCGGCCGCGCCTAAAAGCGGATGTCCGGCCTGTGGCCCAAAACGGTCTTTGTCAATGAGGGACTGAGGATGTTCGATACGAAACCCGATGGAAAAGGCTTTGGCTTCGATAAAAACCCCTTGTTCAAACAAAGTCTGAAAGGTATCGCGGGCGCTGTGGCCTAAGGCTAAGATGATGTGTGTGCTTTTGATGAATTCCCCATTGGCCAATTGAAGTCCAAGAACTTGTCCTTTTTCGATGAGAAGGCCTTCAACACGGCTTTTAAAGCGTATTTCGCCGCCGAGCGATTCAATGTTTGCCCGCATTTTTTCAACAATACCGACGAGTTTGAGTGTGCCGATGTGGGGTTTGTTGATGTAAAGAATTTCGGGCGGCGCACCTGTCTTTATAAATTCCTGAAGGACTTTTCGTGCGCGATATTGCGGATCTTTGATTTGGCTGTAGAGTTTACCATCCGAAAAAGTGCCGGCCCCGCCTTCGCCAAATTGCACGTTGGATTCGGGATTGAGCTGGCCTTTTCGCCAAAAACCAAAGGTATCCATCGTGCGTTCTCGCACGGCTTTGCCCCGCTCGAACAGAATAGGGCGAAAGCCCATTTGCGCCAAAGTCAGGGCTGCAAAAAGACCGCAGGGCCCTGCACCGACGATGAGGGGACGTGCATTGAAGCCCGATGGCGCTTTTGCGACAAAGTGGTAGTTCATGTCGGGTGTTTTACGAATGTGTGAATCTAAATGATGCGACTTGAGGATGGATGTTTCCTCCTGCACTTGCACGTCTACTGTATAAATAAAGGCGATTGAACCTTGTTTCCGGGCATCTGAGCTGCGCTTAAAGATGGTGTAGTCCAAGAGTGCATCGGGAGAGATGACGAGTTTTTTGAGAATGGCGTGTTTGAATTCATCCTCATTGTGATCAATAGGAAGTTTGATGTTACTGAGTCGAATCATGGTTTTCCCAGAGCCCGCCGATTTACCTGGGTTTTGAAGGCGTGTGCATTACGAAAAAATATCCAACCACTGTTCAAAAGAGGTTCTTTCTGCGGGTTTTGAAATACCTAAAAAAATGCCTTTTTTTTCTGTGGCGATCCAAAGCGCTTTTGAATTTGTCGTGATGACCTGATTGATTTGGGACTCAAAGGGCATGCCTTGTGTATCTTTGGCCTGTTGCCAGCTTGATCCGTCATTATCGCTCCAATAAAGACCTTGTTTTGTGCCTGCATAGAGAATGTTGTTGTTATGCGGGTCACTGGCCAAAGAGCTTATCTCTGTCCCACTTGGCCCATCTGATTTGAATCTTTGCCAGGTGCCTGTTAGATCTCGCTGCCAAAGCTGATGATCGCTAAGGGCAAGCAGACCTTTTTGCGGACGCCACAACATCAGGCGAAATATCCCTTCCTCTTTGCTCAGAATTTTTTCCCAAGGGCCATCAGATGTTTTTGCCCAAATCTGATGGGCATTTGCAGCGTAGACACTTGTATCAGAAACGACAATGGACTGAATCGCCTCTGAGCCGAGGGCTTCAATTTTTTGCCAGGTGTCTCCGTGATCGGGAGAATGATATAAACCGTCTGCGAGACCCAAATAGACATGGCTCTGTGTATCGGCTGCAATGGCTTTGCCCTCGGTGGAGGATGGGGTTTTGAGTGTGAACCATTGATGACGCTCGATTTGCCGACGAGAAAGCCCCGTATTAGTGAGGGCAAAGATGTAAGTGTGACTGCGGGCCAGCGCACGGATGTTGAGATTAACCAAACCCATGTTGTCTGACATCCAGTGTTCATCTTGGTAGTTGATATAGGTTCCTTTGCCTCTTGTTCCGATGGTAATCTGGTTTTCACCATAAGAAAGGGTGGACATGGGAGAAATGATGAGGGTGTCATGTAAGGATTGCCAGTCACTGCCAATTTTTCCAGAATAGAGGCTGTCTGAAGCGCCAATAAGAAGTGTTCCGCTGGGACTGACCGAAAAAGAGTGGGTTTGAAGATCGTTCATCCCATTTTGTAGTGTTTGCCAGTCTGCACCTTCGTTTTTACTGTAATAAACCCCTAAGCCCGTTCCGGCGTAGAGGACCCCGTTGCTGTCAGTGGCCAGTCCTCGAATCGAATAATTTCTCAGTCCGGTATTGACGTGTTGCCATGTGGCACCACGATCGGCACTCCGAAAAATTCCCGCGGCCATGGTGCCAGCAAAAAGCACTTCATTCTGATTAAAAAGCAAGGTGCGAATGACACGCTCTTCAAGGCCTTTAAAGGCAAAGCCATTGACGATGGAAAACCACTGATCCCCCTGAGCCTCACGTTTGAAGACGCCGAGGCCTTGTGTGCCGACGTAAAGGTTTTGATCGTTGTCAATGACGATGCTTTTGATTTGTGTATGCTCAAGACCTGTGTTGAAGGCTTCCCAGGATTGTCCTTGGTTTTGGCTTTTGTAGACTCCTTTTCCCGTACCGGCTAAAAGATCACCGGAGGGAAGGATGGCGAGGGTTGTGACATCCGTTTTTTCCAGACCTTTGTTGACCGATATCCAGGTATCGCCGTGATTTTTGCTCATAAAGAGGCCTGCCCGGATGGTTCCTGCAAATATTTTTCCGTCTTTTAATACAAAGAGGGTTGAGATAAATTTATCACGCAGACCTCGATTGACGGGCCGCCAGCTTATTCCCTGATTGTCTGATTTAAAAAGCCCTCCGCCAAAGGTCCCGACATAAATGCCGCCGTCGGTGCCTGTGACCGTGGCTTCAATGGGATCAACACCAAAAGGCCCCTCCGTGCTGTAAAGCGTCACCCCTTCTCCGGGCAGCAAGTGACCAGGGCGTAATGTAAGGGATTGTTCAAAGGGAACAGGCAGGCTTTTGGGTGGATTAAAAATCGTTCCGACGAGGACCAAAATGGAGACAAGAATAAGTCCTAAAAATGCTTTTTTGACAGTCATGGTTGGCTTTCTTCAGGGGGTTCGGTTTCTGTTTCAGCTTTTTTTGGTTTTTCTGGTTTTTTTCCTAAGACTCGAATGACGAAGATGCCGATTTCGTACAATAGAATCAAAGGCAGGGCCATCAAAAACTGGTTAAACATATCGGGGGTCGGTGTGGCAATGGCGGCCACGACAAAGGCCCCAAGTATTGCAAATTTTCTATTTTTTCTTAAGAAATCTTCTGTGAGCAGCCCCAGTTTAGAAAGCAATACCATGACCAGCGGCAATTCAAAAATCAAACCAAAAGCCAAAAGAATTTTGAGATTGAAGTCAATGTAGTTTGAGACTGAGAGCATGGGAATAATGCCAGAGTCTCGACCATAGTTCACCAAAAATCGAATGGCGAAGGGCAGCGCGATAAAATAAGAAAAGGCAATGCCGACAAAAAAGAAAATGACTCCAAATCCAAAAAAAGGCCAAAGGATTTTGCGTTCCCGTTTGACCAATCCAGGGGAGACAAAAAGCCATATTTCATAAAGGATAAACGGGAAGGCGCAAAGAAGACCAAAAAACAGTGCGATTTTAAGGTCGGCCCAAAAGGCTTCGGCGGGAGAGAGAAAGACCAGGTCGATATCAATTGGACGCTTGATCCAGGCAATGAGGGTTCCCGCAAAATAAAAAGCGGTTCCCGCTGCAATGACCAAGACGGCAACTGATCGGACCAGTCTTGAACGAATTTCCTGCAGGTGCCCGGACATCGGCATTTCTGCCGCGTCGTTAGGCGCTTTCTTCTTTCGCACCTGCGTCTTCCTTTTCAGTCTCTTTTTTTATGGGGAGCATTTCCCCAGAAGAAACATCCTCTTTTTCAAATTCTTCACGAAGCCCCTCGGTTGCACGACGTAATTCATAAAATCCCTTGCCCAGGGAGCGCGCCAGTTTGGGCAGTTTTTCCGGACCGACAACAACAAAAGCAATCACTAAAATAACGAGCAGTTCTGGAATACCGATGCCAAACATTTAGGACGTCCTGCTCAGTCCCTTGAGAAATGGGGGTGTTTCTTTCATTTGAAATTGACTTCTCCGGTGTCCTGGTAGCGTCTGAGCATTTCTTCCATCATATCTTTTGCAGCGAGTTTTTCTTTTTGGACCGTTTTTTTCTGGATTTCTTCTTTTGGGCTTAGGAGTTCTCTCCGTGCAAAGCCTTCGAGCGTTTCTTCCAGTTGTAAGTGTGATGCTTCCAAACTGCGAAAACGGTAGTTTTTTTCACGTAAAATAGTGCTGGCATTTGAATCTTGTGTCATCATTTCCCCTCCATCGTTGAGATCTGACTTTCATTCATATTGCCTTCAGTTAACCTATGGCGTGTTTATTATGTTGCATGCATTTATTTTAATTTTTCCCTGATTCTCAATTTCTTGTTTTGTTTCTGTCTCAGAAAACGCTTGAATATCTTCAAGCGTGCACCCTAATAATAAGGCGTTTTCTGTTGGTTTACAATAATAGTTTTTCCGAAGGCCGATCTGGCGAAACCCCATTTTTTGATAAAGCCCCTGTGCAGCTTCATTAGAAGCACGGACTTCAAGGATAACGCGCTCAGTTCCTTTTTCTGTTGCTGTTTTGAGCACATGTTGAATCAGTTTTGTCCCCAGTCCATGTCGTCGCCATCTGGGATGTACCCCCAGATTGAGCAGATGCAGCTCGTCCAGCATGAGACGCATAAAAACCTGCGCAACGATTTTTTCATCTTCTCCAGCCCGAACCACCATCGAAAAGGCAACAGGGTTGTTAAAGAGCTCGGCGAGCATCATACCTTCTGTCCAAGGACGAGAAAAAGAGGCGTGTTCAATTACCATCATTTCGTCCAGGTCTGATATTTCGCCTGTGGAAAAGTGAAGTTGTGTTAATAAGCTGTCCATTGATGCGTTCTATTTTACCCTCAGTGAGCTTCCTTTTCAACACCGTCCAAACGTCGTTTTTAGGAGGGCTTTGCTGAAACGGTATCGTATATTGTTATATGGGATGTATTTAGACCCTTGATTAATATTGCTTCTATCCGTACCAAGGGCTTGACAGTTTTTATGTGCTGGCCTAGTATACGCGTGATTTTTGATTCTAGTATTTCCAGTTAGTATACGTCTAGGGCATTTACAGAGTTGTAGGTACCCTAAGAAGGCAAAGATGCCATAACCCGACTTTAAGTCTAGGGCTATGGCATTTTTTTTTGTTTTATCGCAGCTTTTACCAAATGAGGAGAAGAAAATAAAAATGGGAAAGAATAAGAGGAATTTTCGTTTTATTTTATCCGCCATGCTGGTGTTTCAAGTGGCGATGTTTGCAAGCCTTTCTTCAAAGGCCCATGCGGGTGGAAAGATTGATCTGGGTGATAACCGCTTTCTGAACATTGGCATGGGGCTGAGGAGTAGTATCAGTACCGCAGAAAATGCCGCGCCAAATGGCACAAGTAATTCAAAAAATTTTTCGCTTGAAAACATGCGTCTCTACATGAGCGGTCAACTTTACGACAATATTACTTTTGAATTTAATACGGATTATGAATCCGGCACCTCAGAAGATCTGCGTGTTTTGGATGCCGTTATTAAATTTGCATTCAGCGAGACCTTCAATATTTGGGCGGGACGATTCTTACCACCCAGTGATCGCTCAAACTTAGATGGTCCCTATTATCTGAATGCCTGGGATTTCCCCTTTGTTCAGAAATATCCCGCCATCTTCGCAGGTCGTGACGACGGTTTGGCGATTTGGGGGCAGACAGGTGGTGGCATGTTTAAATATCAAATGGGTGTTTTTGAAGGAAAAGGAACGGCCCCGGTTTCTGCGCAGACTGGAACGATTCCGTTTACACCCACTGGAGGAGCACCAACCACGCTGCCTGTTTTAGGCGCAGTTTCTGGTCCCAATCAAGATGACAACCCTCTCTTCGCAGGTCGCCTCACACTAAACCTCCTTGATCCCGAACCCGGTTACTACAACAGCAGCACCTATTACGGCGGAAAAGATATCGCAGCCATTGGTCTTGTGGGTATGTATCAAGAAGATGCCGTGGGCACAGCCGGAGCCGCTGGAGACTTCACCGGTTGGAATATTGATCTCTTACTTGAAAAAGATCTTGGAGGATCGGGTGTTGCGACCTTGGAAGGCGCTTATTATGACTACGATGGGGATGGAAAAGCGCTTGCACCTTCCTCTGGAGATGGATCTGAGGGCAAGGGTTTCTTTGCATTAGCCAGCTTCCTGCTTCCAAATAAAGTCGGCTCTGGTTCCTACGCGGGCCAGCTTCAACCCATGGTGCGGTATCAGAAGTTTGAAAATGAAGGCATGGTCACGGGAGAACACACCCGCACAGATATCGGCCTCAGCCACATCATGGATGGTCACAATGCACGTCTTACATTGACCTATAGCATGGATGATCCAGCCAGTGGTCCAGATGCTGATATCGTCAAACTCGGTTTTCAATTTCAGATTTAATGTATAAGAGTTAAGGTGGTTTAAAGAGACGTGCATGGACGACTTGAGGTGCAATTTGAACGGCGGGGGGATAAAACCCTTGCACGCATCTTGCGACAAGCTGCGCCGCTCAAAGTGCTCAAGGCTTTTTATCCCGAAGACGAATCAATCGCACATCTCTACATCCTCAATAGCACAGGCGGGATTTTGCAAGGCGACCGGATGGAGATCAAAATCCATCTGGCCGCGAATGCAGAAGCGGTGGTGCTCATGCCCGCCGCCACAAAAATCCACCCCTGTCCTTCAGGTGATGCAAGACAGACAATGCGATTTCGTCTGGATGCGGGGGCGGTACTCGAATATCTGCCCGAGCCGCTCTTGCCTTTTTCCGAAGCGGTCTTTTTTCAGGAGACCGACATCTTTCTCGAAGCGGGTGCAAGCCTTTTTTTTGGCGATATCTTGGGTCCGGGCCGATTGGCAAAAGGAGAGTCTTTTGCCTATCGACTGTTTGAAAATCGCATGAAAATTCGAGATGTCAAAGGCTTGATTGTCCAAGAATCTTTTCAAATCAATCCTGCGATCAGAGCGGTCAATGGTTTGGGGGTGATGGCGGATAAGAGCCATCTCGGATCACTTTATGTGATCTGCCCAGACAATAAAATTGAGGCCTTGCTCAAGGCTTTTCGGGGCGTTGAACAAAATCCCGTTGATTGGGGGACTTCTCTTTTGTCGCGTCGCGGATTGTTTGTCCGGGCCTTGGCCTTTGAAACCCCCTTGCTTCAAGCACTTTTTTCAAAATTGTGGGGCATCTTTCGGGAAATTGTCCTCGGACGATCTTTGCCCCCCGTCAGGAGATATTGAGCATCAATCGATCTAAGATCAATTACGTTCATTAACAAATGAGGAGACAATCAATGTCAGAAGAAAAGAAAGAAAATCTGAATAATGAACTTGAAGAAACAGCCCCGTCCGAAATGGATAGACGGAAATTTTTAAAACTTTCAGGGGTTGGCGCATTGGGCATCGCCGCAAGTGGCTTAGTCGGTGGACTTGCTTTTTCAAATGCCGCGCAGGCCAGCGATAAAAAAGGTCCGATTAAAATCGGCATCCTTCATTCCTTGAGTGGCACAATGGCGATCAGTGAAGTTTCATTACGTGACGTCGTACTCATGGCGATTGAAGAAATTAACGCAAAAGGTGGTGTCATGGGGCGGAAACTCGAAGCCGTCGTGGTCGATCCGGCATCAAACTGGGATCTCTTTGCAGAAAAAGCCAAAGAGCTGCTCTTAAAATCAAAAGTAGATGTGACCTTTGGTTGCTGGACTTCCGTCAGCCGAAAATCGGTGTTGCCGGTTTATGAAAAAAACAACGGTCTGCTTTTTTATCCCGTGCAATACGAAGGGGAAGAATGTTCCCGCAATGTCTTTTACACGGGGGCCGCAGTGAATCAGCAAGCCATTCCCGCCGTGGAATATCTCATGAGCAAGGATGGCGGCGAGTACAAAAAATTCTACCTCTTGGGGACCGACTACGTTTATCCACGCACGACAAATAAAATTCTACGGGCCATGCTTTTGGCAAAAGGGGTACCTGCAAAAAATATCAAAGAGGAATACACTCCCTTCCATCATCAGGACTATCAAACCATCGTGCAAAAAATAAAAGCCTTTTCACGGGGTGGCGGTGCTTGTGTCATCAGTACCATCAATGGGGACAGCAACGTGCCTTTCTACAAAGAGTTTTCAAATCAGGGTTTGACTTCCGGTGATGTCCCGATCATGGCCTTTAGCGTGGCAGAGGACGAATTACGTGGGATGGATACCTCATCTTTGGTTGGGCACTTGGCCGCGTGGAATTATTACCAATCCGTTAAAACACCGCAAAATAAAAAATTTGTGGCAGCTTTCAAGGCCTATTGTGAGAAAAATAAATTGCCGGGTGGGAAAGACCGCGTGACGGATGATCCCATCGAAGCGGCTTATTTTGGTGTTTATCTTTGGAAACAAGCCGTTGAAAAAGCAAAAACAACGGATGTGGATGCTGTGCGTAAGGCCGCCTACGGTCAGGAATTTTTAGCCCCGGGTGGAAAAGTGAAATTGGATGAGCGAAATCATCATACCCATAAACCGATTTTGATTGGGGAGATTCTCAAAAATGGTCAATTTGATGTGATCTGGAAATCCAAAGGACTTGTCAAACCGGAGCCTTGGAGTGAATATACCAGTCCCGATAAAGGCTGTGACTGGGTTGATCACAAAGGAACGTATAAAAAAGCCTAAGTGATGAGACTTTTTTTGTTCATGCTTCGCACAATCAGGGTCGGTCTCACGCTTGTGTTACCGGCTTTGATTGTCACGGTGTTTTGCGTGCAAAAAACTGCGGCACAAGCCTTTCCTCGGATGTCTACGGCCGCATCGATGGATCAATTGATTTTGACCTTGGCCGAGGAAGAGCGCGATCTTGTTGAAAAAGCAGTTTTTGATCTTGGAAATTTGGGCGATGTAAAGCTGCTGCCCACACTCGAAGCCTTGCGTGAAGGCAGCCTCTACCTGTGGGTCAAACCGGATAAAACCCGCAGTGTTGTCATCGGTCGTGAATCTATTGTGCGCGATGAAGTGTCGGGTTTTCTTGTTCTGAAAGCCTATGGTGCGGACCCGATTTCCGGTTCCGATGGGGCACCTCTTTTTTTGCCTGAAGAGGATCTTGAATCCATCCGAATCAGCCGAAGGCTGCGGATCAAAATTACACCACTGCTGAATCGTTTACGGCTTTTTAGCCCGGAGGCGGTGATACGTGAGTCTGCCGCGACAAAAGTCGGGCTTTCAGGAAATCATGAAGCCTTGCCCCTGCTTTCAAAAGCCTTGGCAAAAGAGAAGGATCGTTGGGTACGGTTTGCACTCACGGAGGCCATTGGTTTGGTGCGTTTAACAGACGCTGACCCCGCAGTACGCAAGGCTGCGGCGGAAACCCTGGGGCAAATTCATGCGATGGATTCTGTGCCGACCTTGGAGGCGCGTATCGAAGCCGATGCCTCAGGTGTGTCAGAAGAAACCGATATTGCCGTCAAAGCCGCCGTTACAGAAGCCATTCAAAAAATCAAGGCCTGGGAAGTGTGGACACGCACGGTTGAAACGATTTTTAGTGGTATCAGTCTCAGTTCTATTTTACTCTTGGTTGCCTTAGGGCTTGCGATTACTTTTGGACTCATGGGTGTGATCAACATGGCCCATGGTGAGCTTATGATGTTAGGCGCTTACACGACTTACATCATACAAGAATTTTTTGTTGCCTATCTTCCTGACGATATCAGAGATTTTTATTTTATTTTGGCCATTCCTTTTGCTTTTGCTGTCTCGGCGCTCTTTGGTTATTGTCTTGAAAAATCGATTATAAAAAAACTGTATGGACGACCGCTCGAAACCCTGCTGGCAACATGGGGGATCAGTCTCATTTTACAACAAGCTGTGCGTCAGGTTTTTGGAGCAGCCAATGTGGATGTCGCAAGCCCTGCGTGGTTATCAGGCGGACTGCGTCTTGCCGTCGGGATTCAATTCCCTTTTAACCGTATTTTTATTATTTTCTTAAGTCTATTTGCCGTGGGTTCAGTCTATTTTTTAGTCCTGCGTTCTCCTATTGGTCTTAAAATCCGGGCTGTGACCCAAAATCGAAGCATGAGTGCTTGTATGGGCATTGCCACAGAACGAGTGGATGCCTTAACCTTTGCTTTAGGTGCGGGACTTGCCGGAATGGCAGGTGCAGCACTGACTCTCATTGGAAATGTTGGCCCGGATTTAGGCCAAAATTACATCGTGGATTCTTTTTTGGTGGTCGTCACAGGCGGGGTGGGCAAGATAGCCGGAACGGTCGGTGCAGCCTTTGGCATCGGGGGATTGAATAAACTGCTGGAGCCGGGTTTTGGCGCGATTTACGCTAAAGTGTTGATCCTACTCATCGTCATCTTATTTTTACAGAAACGACCCTCCGGTCTATTTCCAGCCAAAGGACGCAGCATTGATTTATAGTCTATCGATTGCCCGTTTCCAGTTTTCAGTCCCCGACTTAGAAAAAGGGGGGCGAGGGGGGATTTGAATTTTAAGGCAACAATGAAAAAAAGCACAACCACAACAACAAAGAGTCGTAAGGAAACCCTGCTTTGGGCACTCTTGCTTTGCAGTGTTTGGATTGTGCTTTTGTTGATGAACACGCTTCCACCGAAAGACTCCTTTTTTTACTTGACCGACTTCAATCTCAATACCGCAGGAAAATATATGGCCTATGCCATTTTAGCTTTGGGCATTGATTTACTTTGGGGTTACACGGGGATCTTAAGTCTCGGGCAAGGCATCTTTTTCGGTTTGGGCGCTTATTGTATGGGCATGCACCTCATGCTCTCTATTGGTGGCGAGGGAGCCTATCAAAGTGAGTTACCGGATTTCATGGTCTGGAACCAGTTGGAGGCGCTTCCATTTTTCTGGAAACCTTTTGACTCTTTTGTCTTTTCAATGCTGGCGGTTGTTTTTGTTCCTGGGTTTTTTGCATTTGTATTTGGTTTTTTAACCTTTCGCAGTCGCATCAAAGGCGTCTATTTTTCAATCATTACACAGGCATTGGCACTCACGGTTTGGTTGCTTTTTAATCAAAATACAATGAACCTCGGCGGCACAAACGGCCTCACCGATTTTAAATCCATCCTCGGTTTTTCTTTAGGGGAAGCTTCAACACAACGCATGCTGTTTGTGGCAACAGGTGTTTGTCTGGTTTTGGCTTTTTTGCTGTGTCGATATATCACAGAATCCCGTTTGGGAAAAGTCCTCATCGCAATCAGAGACAATGAAGGCCGTATCCGTTTTTCAGGCTATTCGGCCTCTCAATACAAGTTGTTTGTTTTTGTGATTTCTGCGGCCTTGGCAGGTATTGCCGGGGCTTTGTATGTGCCGCAGGTCGGGATCATTACACCGGGACAAATCGGCGTGCTGCCCTCGATTGAAATGATTGTTTGGGTGGCTGTGGGTGGACGGGGCACATTGATCGGTGCAATTTTAGGTGCCGTTGGTGTCAATTGGGCACGTAGTTTTCTGACCAGCAATTATCCCGATTTATGGCTTTATTTTTTAGGCGCGCTTTTTGTGGGCGTTGTGCTTTATTTTCCCAAAGGTATGTGGGAAGTATCAGCTCGGATTAAAGCCCTTTTTTCACGGCGATTCAAAAAACAAGGTTTTGTGGAGCATTAGAGGTTTTCAGATGGACGGCACAATCCTATATGTCGAAGGCGTCACCGTCAGCTTTGACGGGTTTAAAGCCCTGCACGATCTAAATTTTATGATGGAAACAGGTGAGCTGCGTGTTGTCATCGGCCCCAATGGCGCGGGTAAAACGACCTTGTTGGATGTGATTTGCGGCAAGGTCAAACCCACACTGGGCCGTGTGGTTTTTAAAGAATATACTGACCTTTTGCCTTTACGGGAGTCGGCGATTGCAAACTTAGGCATTGGCCGAAAATTTCAAACACCCACGGTTTACACCAGCCTCAGTGTGTTTGAAAATCTGGAGCTTTCACTGAATCGTAAAAAAGGGGTATTCAATGCCCTTTTTTATCGCCTGACGGCAGAGCAGAGAGATAAAATTTTAGAATCCTTGCAGACCATCGGATTACTTCACAAAAAGGACGAGATTGCTGGATTATTGTCCCACGGTGAAAAACAATGGCTCGAAATTGGGATGGTCATGGTGCAGGAGCCCGAGGTCATGCTGGTGGACGAACCCGTCGCAGGCATGACCGATCACGAAACGGAAAAAACAGGGGAGCTTCTGAAAAAAATCTCAACAGAACGCTCTGTTTTGGTTATCGAACACGACATGGCTTTTGTGCGTCAAATCGCAAAAAAAGTGACGGTCTTACATGAAGGCACCGTGCTTTTTGAAGGTACGGTCGATGAAGTACAAAATCATGCCAAAGTCCGAGAAGTTTATTTGGGAAGAGGTGAACATTGAAAGAACCTCTGCTCAAACTCGAAAAATTGAATGTGGCTTATGGCGAAAGTCTGATCCTGAGGGATGTAGATTTGAATGTCACAGCGGGTGAAGCGGTTTGTCTTTTGGGGCGAAATGGTGTCGGAAAGACGACCCTGCTCAAAAGTATCATGGGTTTGTTGAAACCCAAATCAGGGAAAGTGCTTTTTGGCGATGATGACTTTACGCATCATCGACCCGATGTGCGCGCACAAAGTGGCATCGGGTATGTGCCGCAGGGACGTGAAATCTTTCCGCAATTGTCGGTACGAGATAATTTGATTCTGGGTCTCGCTGCGAGAGGAGAGGCTTTTGATGTTGTTCCTGAAGAAGTCTACGAATTGTTTCCCGCACTGAAAGACTTACTTCATAGAAAGGGAGGCGATTTGAGCGGCGGACAGCAGCAGCAACTCGCCATTGCCCGCATTTTGTTGACCCAACCAACGCTCCTGCTTTTGGATGAACCCACCGAAGGCATTCAACCCTCCATTATTGATGAAATTGAAGACGCCATCCACAAAATCAAAGCGAGGGGTGTGGCCATTTTATTGGTCGAACAATATCTCCAATTTGCGTGGCGTCTCGCAGATCATTATTATGTGATGGAAAAAGGCACGATTATTTCAAGTGGATCAACCGAATCCATCAGTGAAGAAGAGGTTCAACAGCATTTGACGGTGTAGAAATCCCCCTAACCCCCTTTGCTAAAGGGGGTTAGGTTTTAAAGCGCTACGAAGACAAAGGAATATCCATGCACTTAACACCACGTGAACAAGACAAACTCATGATTTATTTGGCGGGTCAGCTTGCGCGAGATCGCAGAGGACGTGGGCTAAAGTTGAATTATCCTGAAGCGATTGCACTCATTACCTCAGAAGTGCTTGAAAAAATTCGTGAAGGCATGTCTGTTTCGGACTTAATGACTTACGGCGCACAAATTTTGACATGCG
>UOGF01000064.1_pt1 | contig 14934 bp, 14 predicted proteins | sample 1989081 | NCBI WGS metagenome assembly UOGF01 (sample SAMEA4712195, study PRJEB27164) | hydrothermal vent metagenome | biome: marine basaltic hydrothermal vent biome; feature: marine hydrothermal vent; material: mineral | place: Pacific Ocean | collected 2011-06-14/2011-07-23 | depth 1719 m
TGGTTAATTCAACCGTTCCCAAACTGGCCCCCAGATGGCCTCCTTTTTCGGAAACGGTTTCCAGAATCAAGGCACGGATATCTTTTGCAAGTTCAGGAAGAGCCTCTCTCGGGATTTTTTTTAGATCTTGGGGTGAATTAATTTTACGGAGTAAAGACATTTAAATTTTCCTGTTTATTTTTCGCGATCAATGATAAAGGCCGCGATGTGACGGATAGGATCAGCCTCCGGACCAAAATATTTGATGCCAGCCAAAGCGTCTTCAATGAGCACGACCGCCTCTTTTTTTGCAAGGGAAAGCCCCATCAAGGCAGGATAGGTTGCTCGCCCCCTGCTATGGTCACGCCCCACCGATTTGCCAAGATTTTTAGCCTCACCCTCGACGTCTAGAACATCGTCCGCAATCTGAAACGCAAGACCCACTTTTTCTCCAAATGCTGTGAGCTGAGATAATTTTTTGGGACCCGCTCCTCCTAAAATACCACCGATACGAATGGAAGCACGTATTAAAACACCCGTCTTATGTGTATGCATGCGTTTAAGAGATTCAAGCGAGATATCGTTTTGACCCTGAGCTTCTATATCATTGAGTTGACCACCCACCATACCGGTACTGCCCGATGCAGCTCCTAATTCCAAGGTCACACGCAGTATTTTTTTGGGGGAAATCCTACTGGCAAGACCTTTTTCAGCCAGCATGGTAAAAGCTGCCGTCAAGAGTGCATCCCCTGTCAAAATTGCAGTGCTTTCTCCAAACATCTTGTGACTGGTTAATTTACCACGACGGTACTCATCATCATCCATCGCAGGCAAGTCGTCATGCACGAGAGAATAAGTATGAATCAATTCAATGGCTGCGGCAAAAGGAAGGACCAGATCACGTCGTCCACCCACCGATTCACAAGCCGCCAAACAAAGAATGGGTCGAATGCGTTTTCCACCGGCAAAAAGAGAATAGCGCATTGCTTCATGAATGAGTGGAGGTTCACATTTTGGACCGGGCAAATAGGAATGAAGCATGCGATCCACATCAGCACGTCTCTCCGCCAAATAATCGCTCAACTCAGACCGATGCATGCTCTGTCTCACCTTCCTCGGCATCAAACCTAAAGGCTTGAGCCTTTTTTTTACCGTCTTTTCCTTCAATCAAAACGTCTATTTTTCTCTCGGCCTCTGAGAGTGTTTTCATACAGCTTTTGGAAAGACGAATCCCTTCTTCAAAGATTTTTAACGCCTCCTCCAAAGGGAGATCTCCTTTTTCCAGCACACTGACCGTCTCTTCCAAACGAGAGAGGGCTGTCTCAAATTTTAGCTGGGCCACCACAACTCCTAAACCTTAGAGATCGGAAAATCTGTTTATTATACAAAAGACCACAAACAGGTCAAGCCCTTTATTCTGAGGCAAAACGCTGAGAGACTGAGATTTGAAGTCTCCATTTGCGAAATGAAGATGCTGGAGCAATTATCGATCTAGACCCGACTTTAAGCTCTCTGCTGTAAAGTCTTTATCTCTAAGACCAATGTTGACTTGAAGACCACTGACATCAAAAACGGTACGATGGCCATTCTGAATGTTGGTCACAATGGTGCGCTTCCAAACACGAAGCCCCTTCACCAACTGCCATTCAAGCGTCTGTCGTTTTAGCAGCTTCTGCCCTTGGTCATAATAATCCACCCTGAGTAGCGTCCAATCCTTTTGAGAGATCCAAGAGATTTTTTTGCTATAGATACTCTCTTTTTCTTTTGGAACACTTTCGACAACATAAGTGTCCGTTTTTCGATAGACCTCTTGTTTTGATAAGCGATGTCGATCTTCATCCAGACGACGCTGCCCCATATCGGCAAAGGTCAAATCCGAACCCAAAAAAGCATCGTTTAAATCTTGACCAGAAATGCGACGCACCATATCCAAGGCAGGAAGATACAGACGCAAATCATCCGGCTCATCAGGGTTGTCATAATCCCAAACCAAGAAAGCGACACCGCGCGAATCCGTCGGGAACTCGGTCACAAGCAACATCTTGCTATCAATGCCTTCCTCAGAGCGATAATTTTTCCAATAGCGAGACACAACGATCCGTTTCATGGCGCCATCCCGTTCAATCAGCCACAGCGTCACCGTGCTTTTTTGATCGTCAATTTGATAGAGCAAGGCTCTTGATTTTTTGACGATCTCCACTCCCGTCAAGGCGCTTACCTGGGCAAAAGCAGGGACACTTAGAGGGATACTTAGATAGAAATATAGGGTAATAAAGAAAAAGACGGCGCGAGCAAGCACACTCAAATTCACAGATAATCGGATTACCGGTCGAGGAAAAAGAATAGACAAACTCCCAACACGTCAAATAAATCAGCGCATCCTTCGCACAATACGCAAGGAAGCGCCGAGAGATTAGAAAACCAAGGGAGAAAAGGATCTTATTTCGGTTTCTCTCCCAATAAAACCACAAAAGGACTGGGCTCGGAAAGTTTCACCGTTTTCACTTTTTTAAATCCGCTTGTAGTCATCCATTCAGAAACTTCTTTTTCCGAATAGGCCGCACCTCCTGGGGTATGAATGAGTTGATTCACGCCAATCAAAGCAGATAAAGTGGGCCCCGTTTTTGTACGATTGAGCATTTGATCCTGCACCAAGATCTTCCCACCCGGCTCAAGGGCATTAAATGATTTTTTGAGAATTTTGCAAACAACCTTGGGCGATTCCTGATTAAACATTGAAGAAAGCAGTACTGCATCATAACCTTTTCCAAAGGTTTTATCAGTCAAATAATTTCCCGGACGGCGACTAATGCGTTTTTCTAAACCAAAAGACTTCACAATTTCGCTTGTAATTTCGAGCGTCTGAGGTAAATCCAAAACCGTCGCCGAGAGCCCTTTATTTTTCTGACAAAATTTCATATCGAAAGTTCCGGGGCCGCCCGCAACATCCAACAGATGTTTGCGATCTGAAAAATCAATATCGCGCGCCAGGATATCCCCTTGCGCCAGTGCGCGATAGTGCATGCCATAAATATAGTTTCTGAGTGCCTCAGGGCCTTGATCATGCGGCTTGCCGACGACAGGGGCACCTTTCACCACGGCATCATATAAATCACCCCAGGCCCCGTACCAACTGTCAAACATGGAAACAATTCCGCCTTGAAACTTTTTACTGTCTTTGACCAAAAAGGTCTTTGAGAGACGCGTATTTCGGTATTTTCCGCCCGTTTGATTCAACAGACCCAGAGACACGGTTGCGATGAGGAGGATCTCTAAACCACGCTTGTCTGCCTTACATTTTGTCGCAAGTTGATTCACGGTCAAAGCCTTGTCAGACAAAAGCGTAAAGAGGTCAAGCCGAACCGCCGTGTGTAAGACCTTCGACTGCCAATAGGAAGACGCAATACCCATTACCTTCATCGGATCAAGCGCCGTCCCACTCATAGCCACCGTCTTTTTTGGCGGGGCCTTCTTTTTAGCAATCTTCTTTTTCACAGTTTCTTTTTTTTTCATAAAGTCTCCTCATTTAAGATCTCTGGGGTATAAGAAAAAGCATGTAGATTCGGCCAACGATCCGTATAGGCAATCTTGGTCACTGAAGCATGTGCAATCACCAGACGTTTAAAATTAAGCAAAGGCATCTCAAGTGCTGCGGCAACAATCATTCGGATCACGCCTGCATGTGTCACCATGAGCAGTGTTTGTTGGGGATGACGGCTCACGAGTTCTGCAACCGTCGCATTGGCACGTTTCGCAAAATGATCTAAAGATTCTCCCCCCGAAGGCGTAAAATTCAGCATGTCGCCTCGCCAAGCGGTCCATTCCTCCGCATACTCCGTTTTGATCTGCTCAGCAGTCAATCCACCCCATCTTCCAAAACGCCACTCCTGCAAACCCTCAACGACTTGAGGACTTAAGCCTAAAGTCTTCATGGCAATCTTCGCCGTCTCTTGAGTCCGGCAGGAGGGACTCACATACACCGCGGAAATTTTATGGGGATAGGATTCAAAGAAGGCTGACCAAGGCGCAGCCTCTCTGAGTCCCACTGTATTTAAAGACGGATCTTCTATCCTATCATCGTAATAACGACTTTTGGGATAATCTGTTTTTCCGTGGCGAAGAAAAAGTACGGTGGTCGCCTTTTTTTCAGAATTGGAATGCATCGGGCTATTCGGCCCTTTGGAAAGTCATAATCGCTGCGATAAAAGAGACCCCCGCAAAAACGACAAGAATCCCGAGGCTCATCCAAAAAGGTTGCAAAAAAACACCCTCATAACACGCTCGAACGGCCTCGACCCCATAAGTCACCGGGTTAAAACGGCTGATCAATTGCATCCAAGCCGGCATAAAATCAGCGGGAACAAGGGCCGACGAAAAAAAGAGCAGGGGCAAGGTCAACATATTGCCCATTACAACCAAAGGCTCTTCCTCTTTTAGAAACATCGCCAAGGCATTGGAAATGGCCGAGAACCCCACAGCCAAAAGTAAAACAACCACCCAAATCCAAAAAAAGCCCTGACCTGATGGCATACCCGCACCAATAAGCGCAGACACAATCACCAAGAGAAAGACCTGAACAAGTACCGTAAAAGCATTATGAAGCAGACGACTTAAAACGATGGAAGAACGAAGAATCGGGGAAACCAATAATTTTTCCATTACCCCGTGACGCAAATCACGCAACAAACTCACACCCGACCAGGATGCACCAAACAAAACAGTCATGACAATCACACCGGGGGCCAGAAACTGTGTATAGTCTCCTGTCGGAAACTGAGGCAGTTCCGCAAAACCTCTGAAGAGTTGTCCAAAAATGAGAAGCCAAAGCAAGGGCTGGATGAGACCAAAAAAAGTCCACATCGGCATACGCCAAGTAAGCTTGAGGTATTTGAAAAAAAGATAGCGTGTATCGGAAATAAAATGAAGTATCAAGTCACTCACTCTTTCCAGTTTTTATCAGAAGACTCGTCGGAGGGCCACTGAGACGGGGCATCGTTCTCCCCTTCGGGTTTATCTTCCGAAGATTTGTCTTCCGAAGACCCATTCGCATCGCCTTGGCCTTGCCATTTTTTCCAAGGTTCATCTGGCACATTCTCGGCATCCTTGTTTTCAACAGTTTTTTTGGTTTCATCAGATTTTGTAGACTCAGACACTTCTTCTGAGGGCGTGTCTTTCGATTTTTCTACAGATTTTTTTTCTGCTGACCAGTCGCCCTGGGCTTGATCGCCCCATTTTTTCCAAGGTTCCTCTTCCGCTTGTCCAGCACCAGAAACGTCGGATTGATCCGATTCAGAAGCTGCCTCCGCAGAATTTGATTCTAATTTTTCGGGGATATTTTTTTCTTCAGACCAACTTCCTTGCGCCTGATCCCCCCATTTTTTCCATGCTTCGTCGCCACCTGTGTCCGAGTCACCCGACTTCTTCCACTTCTTTGCCCACTTGTTATTTTTACCACCCCATTCATCTTCTGAGGATTCACCCGCAAGCAGCCAGTTTTTTCCGGTATATTTTAAATAAACATCATCAAAAGTAGGCCGTGCAAGTAAGACTGACTTTGCCGTAAGACCCAGGGTTTCGAGCCATTGCATGACTTTCGGCAGGTAGGTCTGACCGTTTTCTAAATAAAGCCTAAGAGATAAACCTTCTTGAATGACCTCTTTGAACCATTCTTTTTTACGAAAAACTTCAAGCATCGCCGTATCAACAGCCCGATCAAAAGTGAGGTGAATCGTATCTTCGCCTAAACTGTCTTTCAATTCATCAGGCGTACCGATCACCCGGATACGACCGCTGTCGAGTATACCCACACGGTTTGCCAACTGATCGACTTCATCTAAATGGTGAGTCGTCAAAAAGAGCGTCATGCCTTCTTGATTCAGGCGTCTTAAATAAGCCCACAAATCCGCGCGACTCTTAGGATCCAGACCAATCGTTGGCTCATCTAAAAAAAGGAGTTTGGGTTCGTGAATCAAGGCTGTCGCGATATCCAGCCTGCGTTTCAAACCACCGGAAAGAGAACCGACCCATTGCCCACTGCGTTCACTCATGTCAAAGAGTGAAAGCAGTGCCTCCATCCGTTCTTCAATCTTTTTTTTGGGAAGGTGGTAGAGACGGCCTTGCAGTAACATATTTTCGGAGACCGTAAATGCGGGGTCAACACCACTCTGTTGCCCCACATACCCAAAAGACATGCGAACGGCCAAAGGATCTTGACTTACGTCATGTCCTGCAATGCGCACAGTACCGGAAGTGGGATGTAAGAGTGTTGTCAAGATTTTGATGGTTGTGGTTTTTCCGGCACCGTTCGGCCCTAAAAAACCGAAAACCTCACCTGCTTGCACATGCAGGGAAATGTCATCCACCGCACGCACACCACCATCAAACTCTTTAATGAGATGATCAATTTTGATCATGGAATAGGCTCAGAACGTGTGTAAACGCCTGATTTTCCACCACTTTTCCTGAGCAATCCAATTTTGCCAAAACTGATGCCCTTGTCGATTGCCTTGCACATATCATAGATGGTCAAGGCGGCCACGCTGACTGCAGTAATCGCCTCCATCTCAACCCCTGTTTGACCGGAGGTTTTGGCCGTGCCAATCACTTCAATCGCAGCAATCTGGTCTTCTCCTGCCGGGAAGATCTTAAATCTGATATCGACACTCGTAATAAGCAGTGGATGACACATAGGGATCAAATCCGGGGTTTTTTTTGCACCCATTACGCCTGCAACCTGAGCAACCGCAAGCACATCCCCCTTTGCAATTTCTCCTTCTTCAATCCGTTTTAACGTTCCTGGTTTCATGTAGACGGTTCCGGTCGCAATCGCTTCCCGGGGTGTATCTTTCTTGCCGGAAACATCGACCATTCTGGCCCGTCCCTCTTCGTTAAAATGTGTCAATCCATCAGTCATCTTTTTCCTCCAAAATGATGAAAAAAGCTTAGCATAGGGTCTCGGAATGTGTCAATGAAGACAAGGACTATCGTCTTGGAAATAAAAACCAGGCAGGGGGTCACCCTGCCTGGTTTAGGCAGATCACCTTTTAAGGATAATGAAGATAGGGATTCATTAAAAATCGCTGAACGGAAAAACTAAAAATTAACCAACAGGGATACGGCAAGCATTGTATCCGTTTTTTTATTCAGCCTCGCCCCAATGGGATCATTATCAAACTTAACTTCATAACTTGTTTTAAGAGAAAAATTTTGACTCAAAACCGTCACCATGGCAGAAACAGTATTAATATTATAATTTGTGGCATTATCAAAATCATAAAGGTATTCGAGTGACTGTGTAAATTTGTTCAAGTCTGTCAGATGAAATTCATACGCACCAAAAGCACGGCCCCGCAAAAAATTAGATGAGGTGTTATTGGTGTAGTCTTCACTCACATAATCCAAGCCCGCTTCGGTTTTTAGAAAATGTTTTGGCCCATGCAATACTCTATATCCCGCGACAGGACCCACATAATATCGCGCATCAATACCTGCAAATTTATCCTTTAACCAACCAACAGAGAGTCCCGCATAAATGTGTTCAGAGAAGAGATGATCGCCACGCAATTCTGAAGCATAGCGCTCAGCGGTCTTGATGCCTTCAGTTTTACTGTTGAGCGCCGAGACCTTCCAATTTCCTTCTATTTTTTCACTGAATTTATACTTGACAATATTTTTAGCTGCAAAGGTGGAAACATTGGTGTTTCCACCAGTATTGACAGAGGAGAGCTCTCCTTCGTCGCTCCATTTTTTTTCCGCCGCACCGACTGAAATCACCTCCAGTAATAGCAGTATGACCAATAAGGGTATCATTTTTAGTAACTTCAATATTTCCTCCATTTAATATAATATTTGCAATCAAACAACATAGAAAGACCAAGGATACTTAGATTTAGAAAGAATCGAAATATCTCAAAATCTGTGTTATCTATACAGCGGCTTATCCCTGAGGATCAAGCTATTTCTATAAAAAATTGGACGCGTTGTAGGCCGTTTAATTTTTATTAGCAACCTAAATATTGCACCGATTAAGGAGATCACAAATGAACATCGAAAAAATCATCGAGAGCATGACTTTAATCATCACCACTTACTCACTTAAGATACTTGCGGCCCTCGCGGTCTACATCATTGGGAAGTGGATCTCGCTAAAAGCTTCAAATATTCTCGGAAAAATCCTCGAAAAAAAGCAGGTTGACCCCATACTGCTCAACTTTCTAAAAAATATGTCCTATTACACACTATTGATTCTGGTCGTTATTGCGGCAGCGGGACAACTGGGGGTCAACACGACGTCTTTTTTGACCATCGTAGGCGCGGCAGGTTTAGCCATCGGTCTGGCATTAAAAGACTCGCTTTCAAACTTTGCCTCAGGCGTCATGCTCGTTCTTTTTAGACCCTTTCGAGAGGGCGATGTGGTCACGGCAGCCGGCACAACCGGAAAAGTCACAAGCCTCGCCATTTTTAACACAACCCTGACAACACCAGACAATCAACGGGTCATCGTTCCCAATAGTGCCATTACTGCGAACATCATCACCAATATCACCGCCAATACAACAAGACGCATTGATATGGTCATCGGCATCGGCTACAACGATGACATTGCTAAAGCCAAAGCCATCATGATGCGCCTCATCGAAGCCGATTCTCGTATCTTAAAAGAGCCCGCACCGACGGTCGCACTCGTAGAACTTGCTGACAGCAGCGTGAATTTAAATGTACGCCCCTGGGTCAAGACAGAAGACTACTGGCCTGTGCGTAGCGATTTAACGGAAAAAATCAAAATAACGTTTGATGAAGAAGGCATCAGTATCCCCTACCCACAACAGGACGTACATCTTTTTTCGGAAGAAGCGCAAAAACTCACCAGCGTTTAAAAACAAGAAATTCAGTCAAAAAAACGGAGACCAAGGATCACCCAGATCGAATATGATCCCAATTAAACCATAAAATCCCACAGGGAATCATGCTATCTTTGTATCTTATGGCCTTGATTTTTTAAATAAATTCGGTAGACTGGTAACTACACTTTATGAAAACATTCGTCGAAAAAATAGTCCGTTTCCCTTACTTAGTTATCTTTTCTATTCTGCTCATTACGTTCTTTTTCCTGACCCAAATCTTTAATATCGAACTAAAATTCGATCCAAAAGCCATTCTGCCGCAAGACGACCCCATCGTCCAACGCAACAACCGCATTGAAGAAACCTTCGGCGGCAGCCGGGTCGTGGTCATTGGCGTTCACAGTAGAGATGGCAATATCTTCAATACCGAGTCCCTCGCAAAAATTAAGGCGATTACCGACGAGGTCAAACTTATCTCCGGCATCAAAGAAGAAAATGTCATCAGCATCGCAGATCGAAAAATTAAATACATCGTCGGCACCGAAGGGGAAATTGACATTACGCAACTCATGCCTGAAGTCCCCACCACCCCTGAGGGTTTGGCGGCGTTGAGAAAACGTGTTTTCTCAAACGAGCTTTTTTTAGATGGCCTGGTTTCGCGTGATGGTTCGTCCGCTGCCATCGTGCTCGATTTTACTCAAAATGTCCCCCTGGATACTTTCGACGATTCGGACTTGCCCGAAGGCGCTTTTGGAGATCTCTCCGAAATGACTCAGGAGGGCGAGTGGTCAGAGGGAGCTTCGACTCAAGCCCCCAATCAAGCCCCCGAAAAAATGGACACAGAAAAATCCGAGAGCACTCCAGATTGGGAAAAATGGCAGGATAAAAAAGAAACGGTCGTAGAGACCTCAGAACCCGAGGAAGAAGACTGGCGAAAATGGCAAAATACAAGTTCAAATTGCGAAGCCTGGCAAATCAGTGAACCGGGCACATCCTTACGCGACTCTTACATTCACTGTCAGCTTCTAGACATTATTGACAAACAACGTGATGACAAACACAACTTCTACCTGGGGGGCATGCCCGTTGTCTTAACCTATTTTGAAGCGGATGCCTTTCAAATGCTGGTCGTGCTTTTCCCGCTCGCCGTACTCATCATCGGCATCCTGCACTACGTCGCTTTTCGCACCTGGCAAGGCCTCATCATCCCCCTCGTAACCTCTCTTTTATCTGTCGCTTGGGCCATGGGCATCATGGGCGTCACCGGAACGCATTTAGATCCCTGGAATGCGATGACCCCGATACTCATCCTTGCCATTGCGGCGGGACATTCTGTACAGATTTTAAAACGGTACTATGAAGAATACGAGCGTTTGGGCGATAACAAAGCTGCGGTCATCGAATCGACAACTCAAGTCGGAACCGCGATGATCACTGCGGGCCTTATCGCCTCGGCAAGCTTCGCATCACTCATTACCTTTCAACTTAAAACCTTTCAAGCCTTTGGTCTTTTCATCGCCTTTGGTGTACTGAGTGCTCTCTTCTTAGAACTCACCTTTATTCCAGCACTGCGTACCGTGCTCAAACCCTCTAAAAAGAAAGCAAAAAAAGCCTTAAAACCAGACCTCATTGACCGTTTTTTAAGCCGTCTGGCCACAACAATCAATGATCCAGGTGGACGCAAAAAAATCCTGATCGGCGGCGTCATTTTTTTTATCGTCTCCATTTTTGGCGCAACCTTGATGAAAGTGAGTAATAGCAACCGCTCTCAATTTTTTGAGTCCACCCAACTGAGAAAAGACGACAAAGCCCTCAATGAAAAATTTGCTGGAACATCCACTTTTTACATCTTGCTTGAGGAAACAAAAAAAGGGGCACTCAAAGAACCTGAGGTTGCCTCAGCCATAAACCGACTCCAGCGCCGCCTGGAAGAGGTCCAGGAAGTGGGTAAAACCGAATCCTATGTGGATTATGTCAAGCAAATGAATCAAACCATAAAAGGCGGTGATCCAGCTTTTCTGAAGGTCCCTGAATCCCGTGAAGAAATCAGTCAATTTTTGTTTCTTTATTCCATTTCAGGCAACCCCGCTGACTTTGCCCGCTTGATGCGCCCTCAGCAGGACGAAGCCATTATCTGGGTTTTCATGCGAACGGATGACACCCTATTGGCAGAAACACTGATTGGTATTGTGGACGAAGCCAAGGCGACAGATTTCAACCAGCTCGGTGTCGAGGTCGGTGTTGCAGGAAGCACGCCGGTTGTCGTCGCCTTAAATAAAGAGATGGTGCGCGGCAAAGCCCAAAATATGCTACAAATTACCGCCATCACTTTTTTGATGACGGCCTTTTTTAGACGCTCTTTACTCGGTGGACTTTTTGTCATCATCCCGCTCGGCCTCTCTGTATTGATTAATTTTGGGGTGATGGGCTTCACGGGTATTCACTTGGGGATCGGCACGGCGGCGATTTCAGCCATGGCCGTCGGCATTGGAGCCGATTACGAAATTTACCTCATCTTCCGTCTGCGTGAAGAAATCCGAAAACGTCGAAACGTCGCCGAAGCCGTGAGGACCACGCTGCTCACATCAGGTAAGGCCATCATTTTTGTCGCAATTGCCGTCTCATCAGGCTACGGCATGTTGGCCTTTACAGGGTACTACCTCCACATGGAAGGCATCTTGGTCCCACTCGCCATGCTCACCAGTTGTTTGGGTGCTTTGGCGATCCTGCCCTCCTTGGTCCTCGTTTTTCGACCAAAGTTTGTTTTCGGTGGGCTTGAGTTTGACTCCCCACAAAACACCAGCACCGACAGATAGCAGCAATCTCGTAGCGCCGCTCCTGACCCGCATCTCGCTTTATTTTGGATAACATGGATCAAAAATCACTCAATAAAAAAATTGCAACACTGATCGAAGAAGTCTCACACGAAGGCCAACACCCTGGGATCGTGCGTGAACTCATCATCACCGCCCTCCGTCTTTCAGAAAACCATGTCACAGAAAATGATCTCCAAATCATTAATACCGCGCTCAAAGAGATGCGCTACGGCATTAAATTTTTCACCCCTTACCGGGACATCAGAAAAATCAGTATCTTTGGTTCCGCACGCACACACCCCAATCAAGAAACCTACAAATATTCCGCTGAGTTTTCCCGGCAAATGGTCAAAAAAGGTTTCATGGTGATTACGGGGGCGGGAGCAGGGATCATGCAAGCCGCGCAAGAAGGTGCAGGGCGTCAAAACAGCTTTGGCATCAACATCCTCCTGCCCTTCGAACAAAGCGCCAATGCGTTTATCGAAAACGATCCGAAGCTCATGACCTTTAAATATTTTTTTACACGTAAGCTCTTTTTTGTAAAAGAAGCAGATGCGATCGCCCTCTTCCCCGGTGGCTTCGGCACCCATGACGAAGGCTTTGAATCTTTAACCTTGCTGCAAACAGGAAAGACCGAACCCATGCCCATCGTTTTCATTGACGTGCCCGGTGGGACTTACTGGCGCTCCTGGCTCAATTACGTCAAAGAAGAACTCCTGGGACAAGGACTCATCTCTCCAGAAGATCTCTCCCTTTTTAAAGTGACCGACAAAATTGATGTGGCTGTTAATGAAATTACAAATTTCTATCACAATTATAATTCAAGTTGTTTTATGAAAGACCGCACCATCATCCGTCTGCATCATCCCGTCGAGGACATTTTTCTTGAGCAACTCAATGATCATTTTTCAGATATCATCCTTCGCGGCAAAATAGAGAAAACAGAAGCCCTGCCCGAAGAATGCTGCGAACCGCAGAAAAATGCCCTTCATCGAATTTTGTTCAATTTCAATCAAAAGAGTTTTGGACGCTACAGACAAATGATCAACATGATCAACAAATATCATCCGCACACCGTATAAAAATCCATTGGAAAATCCATGAAAAAGTCAGTCACCATTTTTGCACCAGCTTCCGTTGGAAACCTTGGTCCCGGTTTTGATGTGCTTGGCATGGCCCTCTCTGGCATGGGCGATACCCTCCGTGCAGAAATACGGAAGGAACCCGGCATTGTCATCAAAAAAATTACCGGAGACAAAGGCCAACTCCCCTCAGACGCAACAGAAAACACCGCAGGTATCGCAGCACAAGCCGTGCTCACCCATCTCGAAATAAAAGACGGAATAAGCCTTAGCCTGCATAAAGAAATTCCAGGAACCGGGCTGGGCAGTAGCGCCGCCAGTGCCGTGGCGGGAGCCTATGCAGCCAATCTCTTATTTGACGCGCCCCTTTCGAAATTAGAACTCATCCCCCTTGCGGCCGTCGCCGAAGAAAAAGTCAGCGGGGGTTTTTTTCTGGATAACGTCGGCCCTTCATTCTTGGGTGGGGTCACTTGGAACAACCCTTTCAGCAAAGAAGTCGTGAGACTGGGCGCCATCGAAAATGCCGTCATTGTGATCGTAACCCCTAATTTCCGCGTTTTAACAAAAGACTCACGCGAGGTCTTGCCAGCATCGGTCCCCATGGCCGACTTTATTGCCAATATGTCACAGACCAGCATGATCTCATGGGCCGTGTCTCAAAAAGACTTAAAGCGCTTTGGAGAGTCTATCCAAGATCACATTATCGAACCCGCACGCGCACCACTGATCAAGGGTTTTGACGATGTCAAAAATGCCGCACTCAGCACAGGTGCACTGGGATGTTCTATTTCGGGTGCAGGCTCTACAATATTTGCCGTGGCTGAGGATAAAATACAGGGGGAGAAAATTGCCCTGGCAATGAAAACCGCCTTTGCGGTACATGACATTGATTCCGAAATCCGAATCACCACAATGGATCTTGAAGGGGCGCGGGAAATTCAACCGCAATAAAAATACTGCAACTTTGAAGTATTTTAGGGTATAAAGAAAACCACCTTAACCGACAAAAAATGAAAGAACCGCACATATGGCATTAGGCACCACACTCACCCGATTTCTAATTGAAGAACAACGCAAATATCCTGGGGCTTCAGGAGAATTCACCAGCCTGCTCTCAGGCATTGCCACGGCCGGAAAAGTCATCTCCCGTGAGGTGAATAAGGCCGGGCTCATCGACATCTTAGGCTACAAGGGCAAAAAAAATGTCCACGGGGAAGACGTTCAGAAACTGGATGACTACGCCAATGCCATCTTTATCCAAACCCTCTGTCATATTGGACATTTGGCGGGCATCGCCTCAGAAGAAATGGAGGATATCTATCACATCCCCGAAGACTGCCCCACCGGGAACTACGTCTTTTTGATGGACCCGCTCGACGGCTCGTCCAATATCGATGTCAATATCAGCATCGGGTCGATCTTTTCCATTTATCGCAGGGAAAGCAAAGGCAAGAAGGCGACAATGGCCGATTTTCTTCAACCGGGCCGTAAGCTCGTGGCAGCAGGATATCTCATCTATGGATCAAGCACCATGCTGGTCTACAGCACCGGTCACGGCGTGCACGGATTTACACTCGACCCCAGCATCGGAGAATTTATCCTTTCTCACGAAAAAATACAGACCCCTAAACAAGGGAAAATATATAGCATCAATGAAGCCTATCGAAGCAACTGGACAGAAAACATCCGGGCCTATGTAGACGCGGCCAGAAAAGAAAACAAAACCGCACGTTACGTGGGCTCGCTCGTCGCTGACTTTCATCGCAATCTTTTAAAGGGAGGCATTTTTCTCTACCCTGCGGACAAAAAAAACCCGGATGGAAAATTGAGACTCCTTTATGAAGCCGCCCCACTCGCTTTTATTGTAGAACAAGCTGGGGGACGGGCCAGCACCGGGAAAATCCCACTGCTTGATGTCATACCCGAAAAAATTCATCACCGCGTCCCGCTCATTATCGGCAGCGAAGAAGATGTGTTGATGGCAGAAAAATGCATCTCAAAAATTGACAAGTGATTTAAAATGTTTTATATCTTCCCTCCTTCGTTCCATAAAAAAGTCTAGATGGGGCTGTAGCTCAATTGGGAGAGCGCCTGGTTCGCAATCAGGAGGTAGGGGGTTCAATCCCCCCCAGCTCCACCAAATAAAATCAAAGACTTATACAACTTTCCTCCTCAGCATTATCTATCACTGTGATAAAATTGTGATAGATTTGT
>UOGF01000086.1_pt1 | contig 14848 bp, 16 predicted proteins | sample 1989081 | NCBI WGS metagenome assembly UOGF01 (sample SAMEA4712195, study PRJEB27164) | hydrothermal vent metagenome | biome: marine basaltic hydrothermal vent biome; feature: marine hydrothermal vent; material: mineral | place: Pacific Ocean | collected 2011-06-14/2011-07-23 | depth 1719 m
CTAGATAATCCTGGAAGAGGTGCTATCGCGGCCCCAACATCAGGAGGTACATCGTTTGAGGGAGTTCAAGCCCCCGGATTTGTGTATGACCCCGTCATCAAAAAATTTGTTGGATGGGGAGGAGGAAGCTCTGTTTATGTCTTAGATCCCGACACATGGGTTTGGACTGAAATCAGCCCTGCTGACGGAAACACGGTAAATCCCGGCAAATAAAATGATAGCGGCACCTATGGACGTTTTCGATATATTCCATCAAAAAATGCGTATATCGTCGTGAATCGCACCAATGAAAATGCTTTTATCTACAAACTGCCGGAATAAATATTTGTAACCAGCAAGAATCGAAAACACGAAAAAAAGAGACTTACAAATCAATCTCCGGTACTTCGAGAGAAATCCGCCCTAAGGCCCCGCTTCTAAAATCGTGAAGCAGTACCTCCGAGGCCTGATGGATATCAATCACTCCCCCCGGACCGAGACAGCCTCTTTTGCGTCCGATGGACTCTAAAAGAGCCGTTTCATCTTCAGGCAAGGCTTTCAGACGATATCGTGTCATGAGTGCATCGGCTGCGTTTTTTAATAAAAATGTCGCAGCAAAATGGGCGACACTTTCAAAATCAAAGGCGGTGTTTTTAATCGCCCCGGTCATGGCCAGACAATAGCCGTTTCTTTCGTTTTCAATCTGGGGCCACAAAATACCGGGACTGTCATTGAGCAATATCCCGTTGCCCAGTTTGATTTGTTGCTGGTGTCGTGTCACAGCAGGCTCGTCTCGTACCTTTGTGATGGCCTTTCCGGCCAGGGTATTGATCAAAGTCGATTTTCCGCAATTAGGGATGCCGACCACCATTGCACGAAGGGGCAAGGCCTTTTCGTTTCGCCCGGGAAAAAAACTGCGACAGCGTGCGATCAGTTTGCGGGTTAAGGGCAAGGACTTAGCATTGATTGCCAAGGCTTCGGTCGCTGGCGCTCCCGCCCAGTGACGTGCCCAAAGTTGTGTGACTTTTGGATCGGCCAAATCACTTTTATTTAAGACTTTGATGACGGGCCGGGGGCCGCGTAATTCTGAAACCAAGGGGTTTTCACTGCTGAAGGGAATCCGTGCATCCAAGACCTCTATCACGAGATCCATATCGGACATTGCTTTTTTGATTTCCCGCCGGGCCTTTTGCATGTGCCCCGGATACCATTGAATCGCCATAAAATCCCTAGAACGTGAGTTAGCCCACTATAGAAAAAAATGCACTAAAAAACAAATACAGGCACAGATTCCAAACTGAGCTATAATATAGGGTATAAGGCATTGAAGTTTTTACGAATATAGGATTATTTTTTCAAATTTTGCATCCGACAACATAAAGCAGGAGTCACTCATGTACGCTGATTTATCGGTTGAAAACTTTATGAACGGTTTGATTAAAAGGAATCCTGGGGAACTGGAATTTCACCAGGCTGTTCGGGAAGTTGCCGAATCAGTCATTCCCTATATTCTGAGTCATTCAAAATATGAACATGCAGGGATATTCCAACGCATGACAGAGCCAGACCGAAGCATTATTTTTCGTGTGGTTTGGGAAGATGACAAAAAAAACATACGGATCAACAAAGGATATCGGGTACAGTTCAATAACGCGATTGGCCCTTACAAGGGCGGCCTGCGCTTTCATCCTTCGGTCAACTTAAGCATCCTCAAATTTCTGGGTTTTGAGCAAACCTTTAAAAATAGCTTAACGACACTCCCCTTGGGTGCGGGAAAAGGCGGCTCCGACTTCAATCCAAAAGGGAAATCTGAACGCGAGATTATGCGTTTTTGCCAAGCCTTTATGACGGAGCTCTCTCACCACATTGGCCCACATTTAGACGTGCCCGCAGGAGATATCGGTGTCGGTTCCAGAGAAATCAGTTTTATGTTTGGTCAATATAAACGTCTAAAACATGAGTTTTCCGGCACAATGACGGGCAAACCTTTAGAGTTTGGCGGAAGCCTGATTCGCAAAGAAGCAACAGGTTACGGTTGTGCCTTTTTTATGGAGGAAATGCTCAAAAATGTCGGAGATTCCATTCAAGGAAAAACCTGTTTGGTTTCAGGATCCGGCAATGTTGCACAATATTGCACAGAAAAAATCATCCAGTTGGGTGGTAAAGTCGTCACACTTTCAGATTCTTCTGGCTTTATTTATGACCCGGAGGGTATCAATGAAGAGAAACTGGCTTTTGTCATTGACCTCAAGGTGATCAAACGCGGCCGAATTTCAGAATATGCCAAAAAATTCAACTGTGAATTCCACGAAGGCAAAAAACCTTGGCATCTGCCTTGTGACTTGGCCTTTCCCTGCGCCACACAAAATGAAATTGATGAAAAAGATGCAATTGCACTGGCTTCAAATGGGATCAAGGCCATCGCCGAAGGGGCCAATATGCCCACAACAATTGATGCCATAAAATTGTTTGAAAAATCCAAAGTACTCTATGCGCCGGGCAAGGCTTCTAATGCGGGCGGGGTTGCCGTCTCAGGTCTTGAAATGACTCAAAACAGTATGCGCATGGCCTGGACGGAAGTAGAACTCGAAGACCGACTCAGGGTCATCATGACCAATATCCATAGCCAATGTGTCGCACACGGCGGAGAAAATGGCTACACCAATTATGTAAAAGGCGCGAATCTCGCGGGATTTATCAAAGTTGCCAATGCGATGTTAGCTTATGGGGTGGTTTGAGAGAAAAAGAAAACAAACTTAAAACAAAAAAATCACTTATTTTTCTTGGCGGTAAAACCATTGTCCAGTTTTGCTAATTTCGGCTTTCAAAGGAAGATGCTTAAGGGTTCTGTAGTCCAACACATCAAACAAATATGGTCTTGGTAACTCATCCAATTCGGTCAATAGTTGTCCGGTCAAATCTCTATTTCCGCTCTGGTAAATTGCAAAATCGATGTCTGAGCCTTCTTCATCACTTTTTACGCTCACTCAAAAAAAGAAACCACCGTTTTAAAATCTTCCGTCCTTGGTGCATTGGGCAAATTGTCCAAAAAAGCTTTACCGTAGGATTTTTTGGTGATGCGGTGATCGAGGATGGCGATGAGGCCTCGGTCTCGACGGCTTCGAATGAGTCGTCCGATGCCCTGTCTGAGCGAAAGCATGGCGAGTGGGATTTGATATTCAACGAATGCGGGTTTGCCTTGTTGTCCTAAGGCATCAATACGTGCGGAGGTTAAAGGATCGCCGGGAGAGGCAAAGGGCAGTTTATCAATAATGACGCAAGAGAGGGCTTCTCCCGCAACATCAACGCCTTGCCAAAAGCTGGTGGTGCCAAAGAGTACAGAGGAGATGTCTTTTCTAAAAGACTCAATTAAAACCTGCTTGGGCTGTGTGCCTTGTTTGAGCAGACGATAGGGCAAACGCTCAGAGAGATTTTGATAGACCGCTTCGAGATTGCGCCAACTGGTAAAAAGCAGAAAGGCACGGCCTTCACTTTTCTGTAAAATTCGAACGATTTCATCCGAAATGGCGGTCGTAAAACGCGGAGAAGACGGCGGTGGCAAGTGCCCCGGCAAATAAAGTAAAGCCTGTTTTTCGTAGTCAAATGCGGTTTCTAGTTTCATTTCTTCTGCATCGTCAATCCCGAGTCTGCTTTTGACAAAATCAAAATGTCCCTGTGTGGAAAGGGTCGCGGAAGTCAGAATAATGGGGCTGTCTCCCCGAAAAAGTTTTTCACGCAAAATAGCAGAAACATCCAGCGGAGAGGTGTGTAAAAAAACGGTGCTTCCCCGGTTTTCACCCCAATACACGACATCTCGATCGACCTTATTTCCGGCTAAAAAAACAGAAAGGTCCGCTAATAATGGCGCGATGCGTTCGGAAATGTGTTTGATATCGTCACTTTTAAAAGGCAGTTTTTCAATGAGTCGCTCCATTTGTTTGAAAGACTGAAATAAATCGGCCCCGGCGGATAGTACCTCCGGATGAAAATCACGTGCTTTCAAACGATAGCGTTCATTCTCTTTACGAAAATATTTAAAAAATTGAGTGGCATAACGTGGCAGGATACGACATTGCTCAATACAGGCCGGATCGATTTTTTGACCGTAACGCAGAGCGCGCTCGGCATCTCGGACAAAATCGTCAATGCGATGGGTGCTAAAAGAAATCCCAAAAAACTGCGTAGCAACCTCTTCGAGCAGATGGGCTTCATCAAAAATGACAACACCGTAGCGCGGCAAAATTTCGCCGTAACCATTATTTTTTAGGGATAAATCCGAAAAAAAGAGATGATGATTGACCACAACAACGTCAGCCGCCGCAGCCTCTTGCTTCAGTCGTGTGAGGTAACAACGGCTAAACTCAGGACATTGCCCTCCGAGACAGGCATCACCTTTAATCGAAACCTCGGCCCAAAGCGGTGAATGTTCTGAAAGACTGGCAATTTCGGCGCGATCACCCGTCTTTGTCGTCATCGCCCAATCCTGAACCATTTGAAGGTCGGATGACACACCTATGCCCGACAGGGTTGTTTGCTGGAGCGATTGATAAAAACGGTGTAAACAAAGATAGTTGGACTTGCCCTTCATCATACAGGCATTAAAAGGACGCGGCAGGGTTTTCGACAAAAGCGCTAAATCTTTAAAAAAGAGTTGGTCTTGAAGGTTTTTTGTCCCGGTAGAAACGATGACTTTTTTCCCACTTAGAATAGCAGGCAAAAGGTAGGCCCATGTTTTACCCGTCCCCGTGGCCGCTTCCACAAGAAGTGTTCCGCCTGAGACGATTGTCGCATCAACAGCCTTTGCCATTTGCAACTGTGCGGGGCGGTATTCGTAGTGTTTCAGAACCTTTGAAAAAGCCCCATCCGGCATCAAATATTTTTGACAATCCACGAATTGTCCGTTACCTTTTATGGTGACCTCTTAAGTGTTTTATCTATCATGATGAGGAAATATGGCGGGACAACAGATTAAAGGAAGGGGAATCGTTGCGGTCGTGAATGATATTGCAGACGGCTTTCTCTATCTGAATACGATCGTACTTAAAAAATATGATGTCGAAACCTACAAAACCCTCTATCACGGTCTCAAGAAAGTTCAAAAAACAATCCGTTCAGAAGCTTTTCCCTCAAACGACACACTCAAAATCCGAAAAAGAAACATCCGCTTGCAACGCCTGCACACGGCTGTCATGATATTAGAACACGCTGCAAAGATAAAGCGCATGTCTATTTTTTAAACGCCGTAAAATTGCATCCTATTCTGTAGTAACAAACGAGTCCAGATTCTCCATTCTTTTAATGCGTGCCGCCATCTGCTTTGCAGCTTTCCGACTTTTAAAACTACCCACACGCACACGATAAACGTCGTTTGGCATGACTAAAACAAAGGAATCATAACCGTTATTCCTAAGCTGGTCATCTAATTTATCTGCACCGGAACGTCCCTTAAAAGCCCCCAGTTGAATGGTAAAAACGTCCGCCGCCATCTTTCTGGTTTTGAGCACCCTTGGTTTTTGCTTGGGTTTCGCTTTTGGAGCTGCAGGTTTTACTGACACAGGTTTTGGTGTTTCAGCCTTCACTAAAGCCATTTCTTCGGACTGAGAAGGGGCACGATCCTCTTCTGTGTCGGATAATGGGTCAAAAAAAGCAAGCTCTTCTTTCGGGATGGGCACGATGCTTTTTTCTTGCCCTTGCCCTGATTCAGCGTCTTTCTCTCCATCGGCAATCAGTATTTTGCCCGCATTCGGCTCAGGCGCAACTTCGACCTCCTCAAAGAGATCCTCCGAAGGGGGCGTGATATTTTCGGTCATCGGGGGCTGAAGATCCAAATCCGCATCAGGACTTGGCGCATCTTCACCTTTGAAAAAGATAAATAGGGCTAAAAAAATGACAAGACTTAATGCGGCAATGAGCATCTTGTTTGATTTTCTGGGGGGCAGAATTTCGTCTTCGTCATCTTCGTCTTTTTCGATTTCTCTCAATAAACTTTCAGGCTCATGCTCTGCCTCCGCTTCAGCACCTTCAGTAAGCCCATCGTGTTTGTCATCCATCTCTTCATTGTCCGGCATTTTGAATCCCTCCTGCTCAAGCAATCCCTCGGCTTGATCGGTCGATGAATCTCATCAGAAAATTCTTTTTAAATAGTATACCAAAAAGTTGAAGACTTAAAGTCTCCTCATCCCTTAGAAAGCTAAGCGTCTCATCCTACAAAATCAACATTGCGTCACCGTAACTATAGAAACGATATTGATACCGTATGGCTTCGGCGTAAATATGCTTGACGGTATCAAGACCTGCAAAGGCAGCGATCATCACAAGTAAAGTGGATTTGGGAAGATGAAAATTGGTAATGAGTGCATCAATCCCCTTAAAAACATGTCCGGGTTTGATAAAAATATCGGTATCCCCTTCCATCGCACATGGCATTTCATGACCGCGTGCGGCACTTTCCAAAGCACGTGTAACGGTTGTCCCTACAGCAAAAACCTTGCCGCCCTGAGCACGGGCTTGTTTTATTTTTTCAACGGTTTCGCTTGAAACCTGAATCCATTCGCTGTGCATACGGTGTTCGGTAATCGTCTCCGTCCGAATCGGTAAAAAAGTATCTAATCCAATATGGAGTGTCGTTGTCGCAGTTTCAGTTCCCCCTGTTTTTATCTTGTGAATAAGAGCATCCGTAAAATGAAGCCCGGCCGTGGGTGCTGCGGCAGAACCCCATTCATCGGCGTAGACCGTTTGGTATCGCCCTTTATCCGTCTTTTGAAGGATCTTCTCTGCATTTCGTCTTTTCACAATGTAAGGTGGAAGCGGGACCTCACCCCATTTTTCCAAAAAGGAAAAGAGGTCTTTATAACGATCGGGAGACAACGCGATCATGACTTCTTTGCGGCCTCCTTCAAGATCACGGGTAATCCTCCCACTCACCCCCTCTGGAAACAGTAAGTCGGTCTGAGGCGCGCTCTTGCCGCGAACCAAGGCCTCCCAATAATGGAAGCCCGCCTGGGTCTGATGATTTTGTTTTGGGGCAGGCCGAAGAAATAAAAACTCCGTTTTCCCTCCATTTTTTTTCTCACCATAAAGACGTGCAGGAAATACACGTGAATTATTAAACACAAGTAAGTCACGGGGGCTGAGATACTCTGAAATATCAGAAAAATGACGGTGTTCGATTCGTTGGCGTTTTCGATGATAAACGAGTAAACGAGATTCATCGCGTTTGGCTTTGGGTTCCACAGCAATCAATGCAGGATCCAAAGGGTAATCAAAAGAAGAAAGATCCAGGGGGTAAACATGATCCGTCATTACAGCATCCTATAAATTTTGGGCGACTTATCTATTGAATTAGGATTCTTAACGTTTTCCGATAAACCAAAAGAGGAGCGAAAGCAGGAGACTGACAATAATCGAGGTCGCAAGCGGAAAATAGAAGGTAAAGTTTTTACGTTCTATCAGGATATCCCCTGGTAATTTACCGACACCAGGGACTTTGTTGAGCAGCATTAAAAGCCCACCGATCACTAAGAGCAGAAAACCAATTGAAACGAGGGTGCGCCCCAAATTGAACATGAGCATCACTCACCGACTAATCTCCAGCATCCGATCAATCGCGCTTTTTGCACGCACCCGAATAGATGCCGGAACTTCAACCGGATACCGCATCTCTTCCAAAGACCAGAGCACTTTCTCTAAATTGTTGACTTTCATATGGGCACAATCACACCAGCTACATGCGGGCACAAAAGATTTTGTCGGATTTTCTTTTTGCAAACGATGCAATATTCCCGTTTCAGTTGCGACAATGATTTCTTTTTTTTGTGTCTTCTGCGATTCAAGACAAATGCCACTGGTGGAAAGCACTTGGTCCGCCAAAGCACTGACTTCAGGTGTACATTCTGGATGCGCCAAAACAAGTGCATCGGGGTGCGCCTTTTTGGAGGCTTCCAACTCTGAAGCCATAATCCGAAAATGTGTCGGGCAATAGCCGTTGAATAAAATCAGCTTTCGTCCGGTCTTGCGTGTCACATAGTCGCCCAAATATTGATCGGGAATAAAAATAATCTCTCGATCTTCAGGGATTGAGCGTACCACATTGACCGCATTGGAGGACGTGCAGCAAATATCCGACTCGGCCTTTACCGCCGCACTGGAATTAACATAACACACCACAACAGCACCTGGGTGTTCGGCTTTCATGTTCCGCACTTCTTCGGCCGTAATCATCTCGGACATACCACAGCCGGCCGAAAGATCAGGTAATAAAACGGTTTGATCAGGACAAAGCACAGCAGCGGTTTCGGCCATAAAATGCACGCCACAAAAAACAATCACTTTCGCATCCGTTTGAGCGGCTTTTTGCGAGAGTTCCAGGGAATCGCCCAAAAAATCGGCAACATCCTGAATTTCACCCACCTGATAGTTATGCGCCAGAATAATCGCCTGTCGCTCAGTTTTTAAACGCTTGATTTGTGCAACAAGTCTGTCTTCTGTTGTCAGTACAGGCATTTCCGTTTTCCCTAAAAAATTAAGGGTTCATTTTAGCATAGGCATTACACCGCTTCAAGATTGAAGGAAAGCAACATCTTAAAAACCTCGGTACTTATAGAACTTTCTTGTAATAGATGACGGAATTGACTCATCAATGAATGATTTGTTACCCTCGGCACATGCCCACAGCTAAGAAAATTGACTTCAAAAAATTATCCTTTCCTGGAATTGCGATCACTGGCGTCACAGGAGGTATTATTGGCTCATTTATTGGTGGCATCATCCCCATTGTGATGATGGCTCTGGCAGGTGCCATGATTGGAAATGTCGTCTGGGCCTTGGGGGGGCAGCGTTTTTTTGTCTTGATTACCATTGGCATTTTTCTGGGTTCAGCTTTGGCCATCTATATCACCGGCATGGAGGCAGCGCTGCTCGGTGCAGGAACAGGAGGCGCTATCGGGGGGTTTGTGAGCGTCAACCTCAACATGCTTCGCCCCAGAGACCGCGAATGAGTCCTCAGCAACCCACACTTTAATGCAAAACAAAGCACACAAAGACACTTCAACTTGGCAGAGTCCTTTCATTTGGTTTCTCTTGCTATGTGCTGCCTTCTTTGCACTCTACCTCTCAAAAAGCATTCTCGTTCCTCTTCTCATCGCCCTACTCCTGGCCTATGCCTTTGACCCCGTGGTTGACGTGATGGAGGCAAAAGGGCTTCCGAGATCGGCGGTGATTTGGACGATCTTTTTTGCCATTGTCAGCAGTCTGTTTTTAATTATTATTTTCATCATCCCAACAGTGCAAGATCAGTTCACCAAGACATTTAACCAACTTCCTGCTTATTTAACACAACTCCATAAAGATGTCGTCCCGGCACTTGAAAAGCGCTTTGGCGTGGAATTCCCCAAAACCTTTGACGAGACACTTCAATCTGTATTGGGGCAATTAAAAGAGGGCGCACCCGACCTTTTTAAACCTGTAACCACTTTTACACTCACCTTTTTTACCAATACCTTTGGCGTACTTGCAGCGCTCGCAAACCTTGTCGTCATTCCCTTTATGTTTTATTACCTCTTGAAAGACTTTGACCAAATTAAGACACAAGTCGCCAGCTATATTCCGCTCAGACTTCGGGAAGCATTTTTTAAACGTTTTCGAGAAATTGACGTTTCTTTAAGTGGTTTTATTCGCGGACAATTATTGGTCATCTTTTTTCTCACGATTTTATATGTCGGGGGTTTAAGCTGGATCGGCCTGGATCTTTCTTTTGCCCTAGGACTCATTGCCGCCGCAGGCGAAATCGTCCCCTATATTGGTTTTGCCTTTGGGCTTATTCTGGCCTTGGCCGTCGGCTTTTTGCAATTTCAGGATCTACTGCATCCCTTCTACATCATCCTACTTTTTGGGGCGATTCAAGCCATACAAGGCATGGCCATCGCACCACTGGTGATGGGCAAACAGGTGGGCATTCATCCTTTGGTTATCGTGGCAGCCGTTTATATTGGCGGAGATCTTTTTGGGTTTGTCGGGGTCTTACTGGCGGTTCCAGGGGCAGCCATTCTTGTTGTGCTCTTGAAAGCCCTTGCAGAAGTCTATCGAAACTCAGCCCTGTTTCAGGGCGCATCAAAAAATTCGGGTTCCAGTCGCATCGAAAAATGATGACTGGCAATCTTCAGACCTTCTCTCAAATAAAATTTATGTGCTGAAAAACGCTGAACACCAGAATCAAGATGAACCGTATCACAAGCACGCTCTTTTGCGTACTCAAGCAAGTCTTGAAACAAACAAGCACCGTGACCGTGACCGCGTTTATTTTTATCAGAAACAAAGTCGTCAATGTAGAGGTATTTCCCCCAAGCCAAGTTTTCTCCAAAACGAAAACCAGCCACAGAAACCACCACATCATCAACTGCGATATAAGCAAGACGATAACCTGAACGCATTTGCGATTTAACCCGAAGAAGCAGTTCAGGCTCCGTAATCGCTGTGCGTAATTGCACGAGTACGCGACAACAGCGCTTTAAGCTTTCATCCGTCTCCGCCAATTGAATCACTGAATAAACACCATCACGGAAAATACTCGGCAAAACCGTGCACACGTTCCCCCTCCCCGTCCTCACCTTCTTTTTTGATCACGCCTTCAATCGCCATCATGAGATAGCCACCAAAAACCCAGTTAATGGAGGTCTTTCCACGTGTCCAAAGAAACAGTGATCCAAAATCAGGGTTGATGGGAACTTCCCAACGCTCCGGCACGGAGTAGAAAGCAAAAGGCGGTGTCACACGGTTTGTGGCACTCAAGGCAATGGGTGTTTTTAAGGTATATACTGTTTTTAAGCCTTCCAGCACAACGCCGCCTTCGGTTTTTAATGTATCCGCCAGACTATATTTCTTTAAAAAAGCGTGACGATCTGCGCGGTTTTTATGAAAAAAAATCTGCTGTCCTGACTCGGTTTTAAGATAAAATGCCTCATAGTCTTTATAGAGCCCCTTATGACGGTCTAAACCCTCAAAGCCCTTCCAGGAAAGGGTTTCGTGCACAAGGTCACCCCAATATTCCTTACCCTTAAGCGTGACAACAGCCTCGGTAATTCCAATTTTTTTGTTGAGGGTCTCCCCTTTATGAACGTTGTAAACAGACTGAAGGGGTCCACTTGAGAGCCTTAGAGTATAGTCTCCGCCATCATAGGTCACCACAAACCCTGAAACCGCAGAACCTTCAACCTTGGCATAATAGGAGGGGAAAATCGTCTCTAAATTGGACGATGCATAAGAGTATTTGTCGTTTCCCTCCAAAAAAGACCACTGGGCCTGCTCAAAAACTGCCCCAAAAAATTCCCCATAATATCCTTCTTTTTGTCTTCCCCGCTCAAAAGCAAAAATGAGAATAAAAAGATCGTCCACATTCTTGGTTCTAAAAATGAAGCGGTCTTGATAAAAGATGGTCTCGTCCAGAGAAATATTTCCGTCATCCAAGACAGCCCGGGATGCCTCAGGGCTTTCTACTTCGTCTGCAACTGCCTGCCTCTTTCCTCCAAAAAAAACAAGAAAAACAAGCAGGAATATAATCGCAAAATACCGAGATAGAATCATAAAACAATGGTGACAGATGCCACTATAAGTGTCAACCAAACCACAGTCCCCATACACTTGAAAATACAAGGATTTAATGCAATAAAAGTTCTTAAATCGATCTACTGGGTTTATAGATCCTGGCTCTGATATACTCTCCTTCTAAATACAGGGCTCAATAATGAGGACTTCAAATGTTTAATGACCCCAGCCGATTTATCGAAGAAAAATTACAGAAAAAATGTCTATCCATCAACACCATACGTGACGGCATCATGGCAGCCTTGCTTCTGAGTCTCCAAAAGACAGTAAATGAGAAAGAAGAACCCTCAGCTTACGAAGCATGGTGTAAGAAAAAATCGAGCGAAATTCGGGCAAGGGCCGACGAGGCCTTTGCGGCAATTGACGCCCCTTCTGAATACCCCAGCCTGAAACAACTGAAAGAGGTCACAGCATCACTCAAAATCTCCTATAATCTTGAGCAACTGCCGGAGACACAAAAAACCGATTTTGAAAAACGATGTCGAGCACTCTTCGAAAAATTTGAAGACGACCTTTAAAGTCCTTTGGCGGAACTGAAAAGAGAAGACACGGACGGCCTTACAGCTTCAGGTGCAGCCTACATTTTCAAAGGCAGAGGCGATAATGCGGGTGTAGCCTACATTGTGCAAGGATTTTTTTGCTTTAGGAAATTGTTTCCGCACCTCCTTAGCCCCTATCGGCAACAAGCGGGGGAAGGAGATGCGAAAAATGGTGCCGAGAGGCGGAATCGAACCGCCGACACAAGGCTTTTCAGGCCTCTGCTCTGCCGACTGAGCTATCTCGGCAACGGCGCAGAAAGTAACAAACGGGCTGGGCATTGTCAAGCAGAAGAAACCCATCTGTCTCGCGATTTTTTTCAATCAATCAAATTGAATTTAATCAGTACGGCTGGTGATTTCAATCAAATGGTAACCAAACTGTGTCTTGATGGGGCCGTGTACTTCGTTGATCGCTTCTGTAAAGACAACGTCATTAAATTCTTTCACCATCTGGCCTGGGCCAAATTCGCCCAAGTCGCCACCCTGCTTCCCGGAAGGACAAGTGGAATGCGATTTTGCCGCAGACACAAAATCAGTCTCCCCCAAATTGATTTGATTTTTTAAGACTTCACATTCTTCTGAAGTCTTCACTAAAATATGTCTTGCTTTTGCCTTTGCCATTCATTTCTCCTTTATTTATTAAATATTTATATCGATTTAGCTCATGTAAGTATTTAGTTTATTTTATCGTCATTCCCGAATGTTTCTAGCGGGAATCTAGCGTTTTAAATGACATAGATTCCTGCTTAAAAATTGCCGGAATAACGACATCGCCCATAAGGTTTCTAAGATTCCTTCAACACAAATTACAGAGTTTGTCGATAATCATCTCCGCGCCCTTTTTCCCCGAAAGCAGCATCGAACCAAAAGCGGGCCCCATGCGCGGACTGCCATAGGTGGCTGCCACAGAGAGGCCCACCATAAAGACGTTGGCGTAGGCCTCCCCTGTTTTTTTCATGACCATCTCTTCCGAGCGCTCCACCCACATAGCCCCATTTCCAGGGACTTTGTCGTAAAGCCCCCGTTTACTTAATATCTGGAGTGCAACGGCATCGTGTCCTGTGGCATCCACCAAGATCTTGCTTTCCAGTGCGATGGGATCAACATGGGCGAGGTCATGATTCATGACTTCGAGCGGATACCAATTAACGACAACACCTTCCACATGATTGCCTTCCCCGCGAATCACCAGATCAACGACCTTGGTCATATTTAAGACTTTCACCCCTGCGTCATAGGCCGCCCCGACCAATTTCCCAGTGGCGTGGGGTGGATCAACAATGCTCATATCATCCGTGATTTTTTTACAAGGCACCCCCAGTCCTTCCAGAATTTTCTCTGCAGGATGGGCAATGGTGGCCTTGTTCATCAAATAACCACCATTCCAAAAACCACCGCCCAAGTGATTCATTTGCTCGACGATAACGACGTTAAGACCAGATTTGGCAAGCTCTGTCCCGCAAACGAGCCCCGAAGGGCCGGAGCCGATAATCAAGACATCAGAGGAGATCATCTGGTCAAAGCTTGCCTGCCACTCGCGCATGATGGCACGCGTGATTTCCGCCTCATGCGTTGCTGCAATTTCACGTGTTTCCATGGTTTTACTCCTAATGTGCTACTTTAGCTTTGACAAAGGGCTATTTTATTTTTGAATAGATCTGCGCACCTTTTTCTGTGAATTCCTTTGATTTTTCAATCATGCCCAGCTCCAAAGCCTTTTCTTCATCCAAAGCTTTTTTTGCTGCATATTCACGCACATCTTCTGTAATTTTCATCGAACAGAAATGCGGGCCGCACATGGAGCAAAAGTGCGCAACCTTGGCCGAATCCGCAGGCAGGGTTTCGTCGTGATAGGCGTTTGCCGTTTCTGGATCAAGCGAAAGATTAAACTGATCCTGCCAGCGAAACTCAAAACGGGCCTTTGAAAGTGCATTGTCTCGCGCCTGAGCACCTGGGTGCCCCTTGGCCAAATCGGCGGCATGGGCGGCGATTTTGTAGGTAATCACACCCTGTTTGACGTCTTCTCTGTTCGGTAAACCCAAATGTTCTTTGGGCGTGACGTAACACAACATGGCACAGCCGTACCAGCCAATCATCGCGGCACCGATGCCGGATGTAATATGATCATATCCCGGTGCGATATCGGTCACCAGCGGCCCAAGCGTGTAAAAGGGTGCTTCGTCACATTCTTGAAGCTGTTTTTCCATATTAACTTTAATCATGTGCATGGGCACGTGTCCCGGCCCTTCGATCATGGTTTGCACATCATGTCGCCATGCGATTTTTGTCAATTCGCCCAAAGTCTCCAATTCGCCGAATTGGGCCTCGTCGTTGGCATCAGCGAGTGATCCTGGGCGAAGCCCGTCGCCCAGGCTGAAAGAAACATCGTAGGCTTTCATGATTTCGCAAATATCTTCAAAGTGGGTATACAAAAAGTTTTCTTGATGATGGGCCAGACACCACTTGGCCAAGATCGCCCCCCCGCGTGAAACAATGCCCGTAAGTCGTTTTGCAGTCATGGGCACATACCGCAGCAACACACCCGCATGAATGGTGAAATAATCCACGCCCTGCTCAGCTTGTTCAATGAGCGTGTCTTTGAAAATCTCCCAAGTCAGTTCTTCGGCTTTACCATTTACTTTTTCCAGCGCTTGATAAATCGGGACGGTACCAATGGGTACAGGTGAATTGCGGATGATCCATTCGCGTGTTTCGTGGATATTTTCCCCGGT
>UOGF01000047.1_pt1 | contig 14778 bp, 17 predicted proteins | sample 1989081 | NCBI WGS metagenome assembly UOGF01 (sample SAMEA4712195, study PRJEB27164) | hydrothermal vent metagenome | biome: marine basaltic hydrothermal vent biome; feature: marine hydrothermal vent; material: mineral | place: Pacific Ocean | collected 2011-06-14/2011-07-23 | depth 1719 m
TCCTAGAAAAGTAAATCCATTTATTTTTAAAAGGAATATCCCCCTTTGAATCAGAATAAGAAACAACAAACCATTGTTTTTGTCTGCACTGAAAATGCCTGTCGCAGCCAAATGGCTGAGGCCTTTGCAAAAATATTAAAAAACAGTGGGATTGAAGTTTACAGTGCTGGCTCAAAACCCACAGGAAAAATAAATCAACAAACCATCCTTTCAATGAAAGCCCTCAATTACGATATGGGCAAACACAGCTCAAGTGGCATGGATGCTCTCCCAGAAATCACATTTGATTGGCTCGTCACAATGGGATGCGGGGAGCAGTGTCCTTCCATTCAAGCAAAATATCGTGTGGTTTGGAATATCCCTGACCCAAAAAATATGGATCCGGCGGACTTCGACTGGGTGCGTGACCTAATTCAAGAAAATGTCACACACCTCATCAAAGCAATTCAAAACAACTCGACGGACACATAAGACGGATTATTTTAGCAAGGGGCAAGGGGATAGAAAGGACATTACACCGGAAAAAAAACAAAAGGATACGTCACGACAATCGTCCCGCTAAATAATTTTGGGAATTTCCACATTTTGATACGGCGAGCGAGAGATTTTTCCAGACGCGCGTGATCCATGGTGCTGGTCGTGATATGAGCATCCACAACCCTTCCGTTTTCATCAATGGAAAACTCAACCGTCACCGTGCCCTTTAAGGTGGGGTTGGAGCGTAGTTCTTTGTTGTACAAATAAACAAGACCGCCCTTGTATTTATCCACAACACGAGCAATGGCATCATAGTCGATCCGGGTCGTGCCTGAACCACGGCCCTTGACCTGAAGTCCGACATCTGTGCCCAAACCGTGTCCACTGCCCCCTGCACCCCCTCCTGATGAGGTAATTTGCGTTACGGTCACGGCCTCTCGTTTCGCTAACTTGACCCCTTCCCCTTTTTCGAGGCTGCCAATGGAAGCAATTTTTTTATTGGCGACTTTACTTTTTTGCGGACGACTCATCGTGCGTAAAACTTTACGGTCTTTTGTCTTTTTCGGCGCTGCCGAAACCACTTTCACCTGCGAAAGGGCCTCTTCAAGCCGATTGTCTTCCATAATTTCGTTTAAAGCCCCAAAAGTTTCATCATCTACAAACGAAGCAAGCAAACCACTTTTTTGTACAATCTCACGGTTTTGCGCTGCGGTCGGCGGTGGCACCACCTCTTTTTTCACGATTTTTTTCTGAGGGGCCACTTTCTTATTGGCTTTCACTTTTGGCTTTTCTTTTGGCTTGGCCTTCTCTTTTTTCATGGCTTCTTTTTTAAGCATAGGCGGAGATACAGGCGGTGGGGTCACCTTGATTTTCGGTGGTTCCAGAATAAGTTTTGCCACCCGATCAGAAAGATGATTCACATCCAATTGTTTCAAAGGCGGCAATTGAATCACGGTCAGCATAATCCCCAACAAGAGGTAAAACCCTATAGAATATTTCAGGGTTTTCCGAAAAAGCACTTCCTCTTGATTCGCCAAATAAGCCATGATTTAAATCTCCTCGTTACCCAAACACCTAAATCCAAAATTTGAAACAATTTGAAACAATTTGAAACCGTCAAGTCGATTGAAAGACAAGGCCAGAGGTCATTTTTTAGCCCGAGTCGTACTCACTGTACGGCGAGGGATAAAAAATACCGATAACGCAGTATTTCAAGCGAATCGACGGTTTCATCATCCGAGCTGGTCTTTTTGCATCACTCCTAAAGAAATATTCGGATACGCAGCTTGCGCCGCGGTGCTCATGATTTTTTTGAGCAAACGAAAGGGAATCTTTTTATCCCCCATCACCGTAATTTTCCCCGTAAATTTCACCGATGCGTTTAAACGCGCCAAACTTTTGGTGCGCTCTGCCAAACGCGTCAGTTCCTTTTTCACGAGGGGCAAAATAAGGGACTTCTCTTTTAAAGCCTCGGCCACGCCCATAATACGATTACCTTCAACTAAAATATCCTTTTCCGTCACCATGAGCGTAATGGTCGATTTTGGCATGGTCTTAGAGGTAGACGCGGGCAAACTAAGCGCTGCAGTTGAAGGCAAAGCAATGGCGTCATCTCCTGCATGCACCAGTAAAAAAAGCAGTAAAATAGTAAAAATATCCATGAGACTAATCACCGTCAGCGACACGACAGCGTTTTTTCTGGATTTTCCTTGGCGACGTCTGGCACGGCTCATAAGACTTTGACCTCCCCGATGGAGATATCAGGAAAGAGAGCCAGACCTTCTTTTTCGCGACAGGCATCCATGACAGCAATTAAGGCTTCGTAAGGAATTTCAGGCTCACTCAATAAAATAAGCGCACTTTCCTGTGGATGTTTGGCCTTCACTTGTTCCAGCAAATCGGATAAACCTTCCAAGGCATAAACCGATTCCTTTTTTGGAAATTGTGCCCGTTTGATATCCGAGCCCAAGACAGTCACGCCGTTTTGACGAAGCGTCACGACCAAACGAAAAGGATCTTTCGCAGGATTTGAAGCTGCGGCCTGTGTCTGGCTTGTGGGCAATTTCATTTCCAAAATCGCCAAACGGGAAAAGACCACCCCACTCAGCAAAAAAGGAATCAGCACCACCATCAAATTCATAAAGGGGGTGATATTGAGTTCCGTGGCGTCGATAGATCGTCGCCCTTTTCTCCGTCTATTGGGCATGACCCATTCCCTCTGTGCTCGTACCCGGAGTGACGCGCCATTTTTCGCGTGTATCGCTCTCGACTGCATTTCCGCTGGTTTCGCGTGAGGGCTTAGACCCGCCACCCTCTACCGTTACGGATGCTCCTGAAAAGTTCAGCAGTTTTAGGGCATATTCGTCCAGTCGATCAATCGAACGGTTTGTCCAGGCCTGCAAAAAGGTATAGATCAACATCAAAGGAATCGCGACGACCAAACCAAAAGCGGTCGTATTCATAGCCAGTGAAATCCCTTTTGCAAGCAAAGCCGCCTTTTGTGCCGGATCTGCGGCACCCACCGCAGTAAATGCATCAATTAGACCCATAATCGTGCCTAAGAGACCGACTAAGGTCGCAACGTTGGCAAGGTTGGGTAAATAATGCAGCCGGGCTTCCAAACGCGGCATGACTTCCATAACCGCCTCGTCTGTCATCCCTTGAATCTCTTCACGGGAGCGGGCCATCTGCATCCCTTGAATCCCTGTTTTCATGACATGATGCAGCGGTTTATTAAAATGAGGGCCGGAACAGGCTTTTAAGGCCTCGTCGAATTTTTTACTGGACAAATTGGACGAAAGTTTACGCCAGAGCGCGATGGGATCCACACGGGATCGCATTAAAATCATCACCCGCTCGACAACGATGGCTGTCCCCAAAGCCAAGATAAACATCAGCGGGTACATAAATACCCCGCCGGATTGAAAAAATCGAATAATGCCTTCTAAACTACTCATTGCTTTTCGCCTCCTTCTCTGGCTTCTGGGGCACTTCCCCATTTACTTTGAAACCGAGCAAAATCAACTGGTGTCAGTATTTCTTCTCTAAAACTGCGTTCAAATGGAATTTCACGTTCCATGCCGTCTCCCCCTTCTTTCCAGGGCACAATGTAAACCACATGGGGTTTTTCAATCGTTCCCTGAATCTCCGTGCCGCCCATAAAAAGACGTTCGACATCAGGCCCGCCTTCTTTTTGTTCTTCTAATAAGGATTCGCCAGAAACAGGCGCTGTGATCACAAATAGTCCGATCCATAAAAAGAATAAGATAAAAATACCGCTTCGTTTCATGGTTGTCCTTTCTCTATCTTCAATCGTTTTTCAAGCGCCGCGATCCAGATACTGATTTCCTCGTCTGCGCCTTTTTTGAGTGCAATATGTCTTTGATAATGGTGAATTCCTCGCTCAGGTTCATTCAAATAAAGGTCATAAAGGACGGCCAGATTAAAATGGGCATCCTGAAAATCAGGGTCGATTGATAAAGCACGGAGATAAGCCGTCTCGGCTTCCTTAAAAAGCCCCTGCTCCCTAAGCACAATTGCCAAATTGTAATAGGCTTCGGCATAATCCCCACTGGGGCTTTGCGCTGCAATGGAAATGGCTTGTCGATAGGCATGCATCGCATCTTCAAATCGTCCCAAGCGTTTGTAAACCACACCCAAATTCGAATGAAAAACGGAGACACCCGGATAATCATTTCTAAGGGTTTCAAACAATGTTTTGGCTTTCTGCACTTTGTCCTGTGCTAAAAGCCGAATCCCTCTTTGAAACTGCTGTATGACAAGATCCAAGCGAGGATCTTTTGAGGGATCTTTTGAGGGATCTTTTGAGGGATCTTTTGAGGGATCTTTTGAAACATTCGGTTTAGGAGATTCAGACTGCGTTTTTTTTTCAAGCGCAACAGGCTGTTCGAGGGGGCGTTTTGTTGTGACACAAGCACTCATCACCAAAATCACGAACAAGAAGAACAGCAAGGGCATTTTTTTGAAGAAAACCAACACTATTTTCTCCCCGCGATACGCTTGTCACTAGAGTCAGCAGAAAACATGTGAGGCAAAACGACAGCATCAAGATTTGCAACAACGCGTTCAGCGCGTTCTTTTCTACGATAGCGTGAAGGCCGAAGGGTCGCCAAACGCTCAAAACTTTTTTTCACCCATTTATTGTAAAGCCCGACGGATTGCCTGGCCCGATGCACATTGCTCTCGTAGGCTTTAATGGCCTTCTCTTCAAAAGGGTAGGCTTTTTCTTCCAACTGAAAGGCGTATTCTTCAAGTTGCTCCGCATTCAAATTTTTAGGCCGTTCAGCCTCTAAAATGGCCAACTGAAAATGCTCAAAAACCTCACCCAAACGAAAGGCCGAAACCGTCACGACTTCGACATGCCCCGTCTGAACGGCTTTGCTATAAAGATCGACCACATTTTTTAAGGCCTGGGTTTTCTTTTTTAAATTTTTTGCAAAAGGGGCTTTGAGACGAATGGCTTTAAAAGCAATAAAAACATGCTCGGCTTGTTTAAAGCGCGCCTTTGCAGCAAAAAACGTCTTTGGGCCTCTATCGATCACCGACTGATAGAGCTTGTCCGCAGCTTTTTGACGACCCTGCTTTTCCCGGGCATGGGCCATTTTAAAGAGGGCTTCGGGCGCGTCTACATGTCGGGGGAAACGCTGGATAAAAGACAAAAAAGTGGCAATGACTTTGGCCCAGCTTTCTTCATCTTCGTAATAACCTGCGGCATTCCAAAGCAGTTTTTGCGCCTGTGCTTCGTCTTTTGTGGTTTTGGCTGCCACGGCAAAAACCGCCGCGGCCTGAAGGCGTTCTCCAAGCTGCTCATAAAGCAGGCCTGCATGCACATAAGATTTTTCAGCCAGCGGCGATTTTGCATAAACCTGTGAGAGTTTACGATAGACCCGAACGGCGTCTCTGGGTTGTTCTTGTTTTTCATAGAGCAGGGCCGCTTCAAAGAGGGCGGCAGGAGCCAGTTCACTTTGGGGCACCTCCTGCGCGACGGACTGAAAGAGATCCGCAGCTTCGGCAAATTCTCCTTTTTCTTTCAGGATTTCAGCTTCTTTGTAAATCGCGGTTGCCATCAAATCTGAAAATAATGCCTGGTCTTTTTTGTCCTTTTTGGAAAGATGGCTTAAGGCTTCGCCATAGGCCATGCGTGCCTTTTTAAAATCACCGACTTTCATATAACTGTGCGCGATCAGTTTACGTGCTGCCGGAATATTTTTGTGTTTGGCATACCGTGTCACAAAATCGCCTAAAATTGACGCTGACTCCGTGTAAACCGCTTTTGCAAAAAGAAACTCCGCGACATTAAAGAGTACGATAGGAGCCTGGGCATCTTTGGGGAAATCTTTGGTAAAACGTAAGGAAATGGCGGTAAAGCGTTTTTCACCTTCTATCGTTTTCACTTTTTCGAAGGCCACAACTGCGGCATAAGCCGCCTTACGATTGGGGGTCTCTTCCTTGTCCTTGTCCTGATCCACACCTGCCCACGCTGCGGCCTCAAAAGCTTCCCCCGCATCTTGATATACCTCAAGCGCCATCAAGGTTTCGCCCAAAAGAAACTGAATTTCAGAGCGGTCTTTGTCCTCAGGAAATTCCAATAAAAACTGACGATACCAGGCAGCCGTACTGCGATAGTCAATCGCAGCTTTACTCTTCTGAGCTTGTGCATGAGACGCAAGTGCCAAACGATGCAGCTCTGTTTTAATCAATTTACGAGGACGTGCACGATCTGCTTCGGTATTGGCCTTAAACCAAAGACTGTTTGAGGCATAATCCTGCACAAGACGAATACGCGCCGCCTCAGTGGCGATAACATCGCCCTGTTTTTTTAAGGCTTCAATCACATAGGATGCAAAAAAAGGCGCCATCGGAGCCAGAGGGTGCACTGCAATAAAGGCGCGGTAGGTTTCAATCCCCTGCAAAGCTTCGCCTTCGACCATGTAGTGATTGCCCATCATCAAATAAAGATCTTTTTCATAAGGGCGGGGGCCATTTTGCTGAAAATACAAGGCAACGGCAGGCGGACCACCGAGACGACGAAAAGAAGTACTCACATAGCTTAAGGCCTCCCAAACCAGGGAACCTTCTTCCGGTTCAAAAGTCGTCATGTCTTCCGTCTTCTGATCCACAACCTTCAAAAAAACCTTAATCGCCTCGGGATAACGTTTTAGATTAAAATGCGTCCAAGCCAGTTTATAAAGGGCCTTGTCTTGAAAAAAAGGATCTTCCCAGGAGGCCGCGTCCGCATAAGCAAGCCCTGCTTTTTCAAATTCGGCGCGGTCAAAATAATATTCACCCAGACGAAAAGAAGCTTCCAAACGGTAGGGACTTAAAGCGTATTCTTTGACCAACCATTCCAGCAAGGGCAAGGCTTGATCTCTTTCACCTATTTCGTCGTAGGCCCTAGAGAGTGCATAAAGCACTTGATCATTTTCGCGATAATCATGATGATCTCGTAAAAGTGCCGTATAGGTTTTAATGGCCTGCTTGTAATCAACCAGAGGCAGCGGGCCGCTCGGGTCAATTTCAAAAGCTTCCATCTCTCGCAAAAAACGGGTGTGCGCTTCTTTCATATAGAGGTCACCCAGACGTTTTAGGGCCGGGGCACGTACGGCGCTTCCGGGGTCGGGATGACGCGCTAACAGCGCTTGATAGCCTCTCAGTGCTTCTCCTTTTTTTGAGACCACTGCAACATCACGCAGGACCTTAACTTCCTCTTTTAAGACGAGTTTACGTTCTTCCAGGCTTTCCTCGGAAAGCAAGGACGGGGTAAGGTTTTTTTGTCCGCCACCACAGCCTGCAAGCACAAGCAGAGAGAAGAACACCCCTATATTCCCAAAACGGAAGGCCTCCGCAGGGGCTTTCTTCAAAGCCACCCAAAAAGATAACTCAGATTTTAGGGTCTTCTTCATCATTGCGTTTCTTCCGCCTGAATATCCAAAATTTGAATCTGGCTCAACTCCGCTGTGGCCGCCAGATCCGTCAAATCTCTCAAACGTCGATCCGAAGCCGCAAGGAGCTTTGCCTTGAGCGCAGGCAAAGTTGCTGCCTGCAAAAAAAGCGTCTTCTCTTTTTTTTCGGCCAAGGCCACTTGCGCATCTGCAATCCGCGCACGGAAGGCTGCAATTTCCTGTGACACACGCGGCACCGAAAGCACTAGCGCCGCATGGGCTTCTGCCATTTGAGACAAGTCTGCATTCACACGGCGCAGTGCGCCCTGACGGTCATCCGCACGCGCTGCGATCTCTGTTCTGACTTTCCAGCTCAGTTCTCCCTCAATAATCTGAAACCAGCGTGAGACTTTTTCCCAATCTTGCTGTAGTACTCTAATCTCGCCTTGCTGTAGCGGATCGGCTTGTGTCGCTTCAAGACGCTCAAGATCCAAGGCAATTTCGGTCCGTCTTGCCTGGGAATGTTTCAACTCTCCTAAACGGACTGCCTCTTCTAGCGAAGTCAAAACACTCAAGCTTTCCAGATTTACCGCCCTTTGAATACGGAGATTAAGTTGGTCACTTTTTTGCTGTAACACCGAAACGGGATCCAGTGACAGAGAACGATCCACTTCCGGGACAAAAGAAAGAAAAACGGTTTCTCGATGATCAACCATGACCTCAAAAACAGACATATCGCGTAATTTTTGATCTAAAAAAGAGTCCAGTGATGAAAGCGCCCCATATTGCGAGACCCAATAGCGCAGCCCCTCATCCTCAGTCAATAAAACACTCAAAATGCCATCTGCGGACGCATCGTCATTATAGGCATCAATCAAAGCAATCACTTGCAAAGGATCATCCAATAGGGTCATAAAATCTCGCAGCCGTGCCTCTTCTTCTTTATATAAATCAATGGCTTCTGCGTAACGATCCAAGGCCGTTTGATACGCTTTTAGTCGATTATAAGCATGGCCCACAGCAGTCAAAGATTCCAAGGCATAGGGGTGGCTCGGGTCGAGTTTGATCAAATCTTGAAAAATCAAAATGGCTTTAAAAAAATGACGTCCTTTAAATTCGGACCAAGCCCGTGCAAAAAGGGCATCTGGAAAAAACCGACTGTCCTTCGAAATCTGCGAAAGCACAGAACGCGCCTTGCCATAGTGACCCTCCTCAATTAAAAATTGCCCCCACAGGAGACGACTTTTTTCCTGAAACGATTTTGAAGGTGCGTTTTCTTGGGGATCATATTGGCTGATTTCCTCAAAGAGGCGCAGTGCTTTAGGAGAATCTTCCAGAAAAAAATAAGACTGCGCTAAAGTAAGTTGTGCATAGGGATAATAGAGACTTTCAGGCGCAATACGTCTAAAGTTCACCACGGCCTCTTTTACAAAACCCAAGGCATAGTGACTCATGCCCGCAATGTAAACGGCCTCGTCCATTTGTGAAAAACCTTCTACCGTATCAAAAAGCCTGTAGGTTTCGAGCGCCGTTTGATAGAGACCGCGCTCATATTGCATCCGTGTCACAAAAAGGAGCAGATCATTTCGCGCCTCGCCGGACGGGAAAACACCGATCAGTTCGTTGATAATGCGTGTCGCAGGTCGATCCATGCCCCAAGCCAAATAGAGACTGCCTAGAAGCAAGCGGCTTCGGTTAATCATCTCCTCATCGTAGGGTACTTTAGCGGCATCCTCTACGAGACGTAAGTGGGTAGCAGCACTCATATAATCTTCAACAAAAAAATGAAAATAAGCCGTTTTGAGCAAGGTTTCTTGCAGCACCTTTGCACCCGCATCTACGGAAACGTCAACCACAGGAGCTTCAGACGCTAGAGGCGCTTTTTCTGCTGCACGCACGGAGGACAACAGGGAAAAAAAGACCACAAGGGTCAATATAAAATAGTCTTGTTTAATGCCAGGTCTCATAAATAAACTCAGCTTGTTTGATGACGGCGTTATCTCGCACGATCAACTTGATAAAGGTTGCCCCTTTTTCTTTTTTGATTTGAATGGTTTCGGCCCGTTTGTAATCTTTTTTCTGTGGGCCGACACCGCTGAAAATGGCTACCAATTGATGATCTCCTGATTTCAAATTGCCCTGATAAATACGCTGAATACCGCCCTTACCCAGTGCCGCCACTTCTCTATCCGTATAAAGATGACTCGCCACCAGGGTATCGTTTAAATGGAGTTTGACCGAATCGAGTGTAAAATAATGCCCCCCTTGCACACTCAAGAAAATCACGACAGAGGAATCCTCGGGAAAAAGCAAATCCTCTTGAAGCCGAAAGAGCTGGGTATTTAGCTCTAGGATTTCTTCTTTGAGGGCCTGAATTTTGGGATCAAGACTTTCAATGGACTCGGAGTCTTCTATCCCTGACGCTTCAGACACAAACGTTTCTTTCGTTTCTTGAGCAGATACTTTAGATCCTATTTCCAAGGGCTGTTCTTGCGCATCCAGGGGCGTAAACTCGGAGAAAAAAAACACGACAAGGGCCAATAAAAAAATCATTAAGCGTCTCAGTCTTTCGATCATCACATTCCTCATTTTGCTGTAGTCTCTGAATTCAAGGCCATCAGGCCCGATGAAAGATGAACCTTGCCTTGTCTGTCGATAATAATGCCATCAACATCTTCAAGTGTTTCAATCAGCGCAAGCCCCGCTTTTGGCCCTAAAACAAAAACCGAAGTAGACAAGGCATCACTGGTGGTGGCCTCCGGCGCTAAAATACTGACGCTACGGCAAGCCATCGCCGGAAAACCCGTTTTTGTATCCAGAATATGGTGGTAGCGCACACCGTCTTTAAAGAAGAAGCGTTCATAATCCCCAGAAGTTGAAATGGCCTGATCTGTCAAGGGTAAAACCGCAAGAACACCCTCGGTCTGATCGGGGTTTCTCAGACCGATTTTCCAAGGGAGATCGCCTTTTTTACCGCGAATTAAAGTGTCGCCACCTGCCATGACCATGGCATCTTTAATGCCGTGTTTTTGCAATACCTTCATGGCTTGATCCATCGCATAACCCTTGCCGATGCCGCCCAAACCAATTTCCATCCCTGTTTCTGGCAGGAAGACGCTTCTATTTTTTGTATTCAAACGGATTTTTTTATAGTTCACCTTAGGGAGTTGAGCTTTGACCGCTTCTGGCGTCGGGACATTTTTTTTACGAAAATTCCAAAGTTTCCCAACCGATGCAAAGGAAATATCAAAAGCACCCCCCGTGAGCTCAGAAAAGGTCAGCGATTTTAAGATCAAGTCATACAATTCCTGGCTCACCGGCACGGCATGTTTACCCGCATTTTGGTTAATCTGAGACAGCTCGCTTTCGGGTCTGTAATGGCTCATGAGTTTTTCCAAACGCCAGATTTCATCAAATGCGGCCGAGATTGCCATCTCGACCGCTGATTTATCGTCCCCGATAGCCTTCACGATGACTTGTGTCCCCATTAAGACCCGCTCTTCGGTGAGCAAATGCCGCCCTTGCCAGGTCTCGGACTGAATCGACGCAGCAAAGACCCCTGAAGCGCAGGGCGCTACGAGACTGAGGCTAATAAGTAGAACCGAGAGAAATCTGAAAAACATTGGCTTCCCATGAATACAATTGACCACTACGCGGATCGGAAAAATCATCATATTTAAACATCAAAAAATTATAGCCTGCCTTTAAATAAGGATTTTTAAACCATCCCCATTTTTTTTGACGTGGCTCAAAGCGAAATGAAAACCCCACACCATGACTCGAATAGGTCGAAAGCTCTTTATCCCGCGCCTTAAACAGCTGAGACGATGGCAAAACATCGCCATAAAAACTGGCAGCCGTCTGTTGATAATAGCGATAAGAAATCCCAAAGCGCTTGTTCGGCGAAAAACGGTATTGATAATATAGTTTTCCTGTGTGTGATTGCACATCAAAGGTATCCTGGTAATAGCGATAACTCACTTGAACGCTGCTTTTTAGACCGCCACCTAGGGCTAAATCTCTTAAAAATCCGTGTGTGCTGCGTACAACCCAAGCCTGCCCCGTTCTCGCATTGGGGTAAAGTTCGGGGGACTGCGCTGCGGTCTGAACAGTACTCCCCACAAGGGCACTGCGATAGGGACTGTTGATGTAGCCGTCATCAGCCGTGAGTTCGTAATTCAATTGCGCTAACCAGCGAGGACTGAACGATTGCGTTAATCCAATACGATAGGCTGTCCGGTTAAACGCTTTTTCACCAAAAGAAGGGTTTGCATTACTGCTCACATCATCGCGGGAGCGGGCAACACCTAAATTCACCGTAACATTTCGATCTAAAAAATCGTGCGTGAGTCCAAGCGACAAGGTATTTGAGGTGTAATCGGACTCGTCACTGACGCTATAGATCCCCGAAAAAAGGGAATCTCCCCAAATATGGCTGCCTCCAAGGTAAATTTCTTTGCGCTCATCTTTAAATTTACTGCCCTGCGTCACAACATCAATTGAAGCCGAGCTCACCATATCCATACGACCACCCGCCTCAATCGACATGCGCCCCATCATTTCTTTTTTTAGAATAATTGCCGGGCCTTGGACAGTAATCCCACCGCCACTAAAATAATTGTAGGCGACGGAAGCTTCGTCTTCAGGTGGATCAATCGCCATGATTGGTTTCATCGAAAAAAGCAGCAGGAACACCATCCCGGTTATGATAAAAAGGAAGCGCTTCACTTACAACCACAGCCTCCCCCTGAACCGCTAAATCCGCCACGGCTGCCTTCCAAGACCTCTTCAACATGCAAGTGCCAACTCGCTTCCTGCGCATCTACATCGAAATACATCATTTCGTCTGCCAAAAACTCACGGTCTCGGGGTTGCACCGCGGCACAAGCACTCAGACTGCTCAACAAAACAAACAAGGCCAATAATCGAATTCTATGTTTCAGTTTCATAACACGCTACTGCTTCAGCAAGTCTCGGATTTCTTTTTCATAACGGGCAGGTTCGTCAGGACCAAAACCCCAATGAATGTGATGCACCATGCCATCTTTTCCAATCACATAAGTCGTCGGCATACTGCGCACGAGATAAAGCTCAGAGATTTCACCCTTGGGATCTAACAAAACGGGAAAAGCCAGGTTGAAATCCTGACTCATTCGCCTGACCTCAGAGGTCCCTTTGTCAATATTAACCCCGAGGACTTGCAAACCGACGCCACGATATTTTTTATACAAGTCGTTAAAATAAGGCAGTTCTTTTTTACAGGGTGCACACCAGGTCGCCCAAAAATTCAGAATGACCACCCGGCCCCGTTGCTCACTCAGTTTGATATTTTTTCCGGAGAGACTCTTAACCGTAAAATCCGCAGCTGGTTTTAATGAAACATTGTTTGCGGCAAGAACAAAGTCAGGAAACAAAATGAAACTCATCAGAAATACGACTGGAACGATTTTTTTATGCCAGTTCATATCCACCTCACTTTCCACATTATCAGGCATCGCGCTTTTTAAAAGAAAAAAGCAACACTCACAATGCCTTCCAAATTAAACATCTGCTCCTTGACACCTGTTACATCAGATTCAAAGGAATGCAGACTGAGTCGAAAACCGGCATCCATCCAGTCGGTGAAGAAAATTTTGTAGCCCGTTCCAAAATTAAAGGTAAAACGACTTTTTGCATCAAACTCGGTTAAACCCGCACCACCTACAACATAAATTGTTGAATTTAAGGTGCGATTACGGGTTAAAAAAATCTGGCCGGGAAAAAGGTTGTAACCTAAATTTACATTCCAGTAAGTGAGATCCGTATCGGTAAAAATAGTAAGTCCTCCACCAAAACTATCGTCACTCACCTCGCTAATACCGTAATTCCCCTCAAAAAAAACATCCTCGGTCAGATGTAGCGCCAAATTGAGTCCCATCACATTGGAAGTACTAAAACCATCGATCCCATAAAAACCGTAATACGGTGTAATTTCAATAAATTCCTGATCAATTTTTTCCTCTTTAAAATCAATGCGTTCTGAAGGGGGAGCAATCAAAGGATCTTCACTTTTTGGAAAATCCGGGGCCTGAGCAAAAACCATCCCCACCTGATTCAAAAGACACACAAGCACAAAAAAAATCCATTTTTTGTTCATCATATAAGACTCAACTCAAACTAAAAATTAAAATTCAAAAATTAGACCCAAAGTATATTCCCGAACTTCTCGACTTCGTTTCGGGCTGAGAAAAAGGGTGTAGTTTCTCAAATCCCCGCGTAAAGAAAGTCGCCGGACAAGCGGCGCAGAAAAACCAATACCCGCGTAAGCTGTCTTAAAGTTTTCGCTCTTTGCGTTAATCAGGATGTCGGCCGGACGTGTTTCAACAAGACCTCCCCCAATCGTCCCATTCAAGGAGAACCAAGTCCCCTGCCAGGGCGTAATCACAAGACCCACGAGGTAAAGGTTGGTATCTCCAAAATCACCAGAAGCAAAACCCAAACTACTTTCAAATGAAAGACTCTCCGTAAGACGATAAGTTGTGCGAACATAGAGCGCACTGTCTTCATCAAAAACACCCCATGCAAAACCTGTTTGCAAACGACCGTCGATGTACTGGTCATAAAAACGCTCCGACCAGTCTTTTTGATACCCTGAAGCCTGAATTGTTTTATCCACCTCTTTGTAATGTACCCAACCTTCCTGACCGCTGAAAAGCCGGATTTTGAACCAATCCGTCCGCTTTTTCATGAGAAAAATTTCTTCATTTTTCTCAGCGATGTAAAAAACAGGATAACCACGACCGGGACCCGTGTGAATTTCCAGAAAGGGCTCCACAACCTTAGCCCGTGGATAATTTTTTTCTTTTGCCGAGGCAGGTTGTGCCATCAAAATAAATACAATCACGCCCATCAAAATGATCAGGCGATTTTTTATCATTAAAACACCCGTCACAACGGACTCTGGATCCAGGAAAACAACGTAAGGTAATCCGCATCCGCAGCGCTTAAAAAAATATCCCCTCCCAAGTGCTGCACGCCGCTGATCGATAAAGCCAGGGGTTTTTTCAGAAGAAGGCTGCCGCTGGGATTGACCAAGTTGGCCATACCAGCGGCAGAGTCATGGTTGGCCTGCAACTGCTCCGCCGTGCAGGGTGCAACGGTGCATTCGTAGAGACGCAAGTTTCCACCCGGCCCACCGGCAAAAGGGTCATTTTTGTCACGGATATGACAGGCCCCATTGGAACACCCCCGGTTATCCAAAACGGCTTGAATGTTGGTCTTAAAAACTTCGTGATCTAATTCGCCAAGCGTCGCTTCCTCTCCTGGCTCCACTTGACCACATCCGGTCAACAAGAGGAGAAGCAGTGCCATCAAAAACATGTGCCAAGTCCTAAAAATGGGCCATGCGATGAACTGCTTC
>UOGF01000072.1_pt1 | contig 14699 bp, 15 predicted proteins | sample 1989081 | NCBI WGS metagenome assembly UOGF01 (sample SAMEA4712195, study PRJEB27164) | hydrothermal vent metagenome | biome: marine basaltic hydrothermal vent biome; feature: marine hydrothermal vent; material: mineral | place: Pacific Ocean | collected 2011-06-14/2011-07-23 | depth 1719 m
TTCCTCCTCCCCATCCAACAAATTTTTTGATGACGGGGTCATACACAAATCCGGGGGCTTGAACTCCCTCAAACGATGTACCTCCTGATGTTGGGGCCGCGATAGCACCTCTTCCAGGATTATCTAGATCCCAATACACCATGGTATCTTCCCATCCGACGGCCACCATTAACCGACGTACGGGATCAATGGCTGCGGAGGGGCCTGAATTGCCTTCCGGTATGGGATTGGGGAAGACGGCAGACATCTTTGAATTAGGAATCTCAAGCCAAAAACCGGGTTGCAGTGAGTCAATGGTATTGATGATTGGGTTGGGTGTTGGATTTGGTTCTGGTGTCGGCGTGGGAGTTGGAGTCGGAGTCGGAGTGAGTGCGGGGACGTCTTCTAGCGTATGGGGAATTAAGGCCCATACCGGATTGTCTTGGTAGTTCGGATGTATTCCAGATGAAAAAGTGCGCGTGCCCACGCTTCGGATCCGCCAGCGACCCCCGAATCGTAAGCGGCGGCTAAGGCCGCTTGCATTTGTGCAAACCAATACGTGGTACTCTCCTGATCGCCCTGCATTTCATTCAAAGCTAATACCAAAAAATCTGCCATTTCCTGGTTACCGCAGGTGTAAGTTTGTGCTTCAGGTTTCATCTTTTCGTAAACCGTTTCAAAATCAGGATAAAAGACTGAGGTTCCTACTGGACCCACTTTCCAGGTGTACTAAGGAGCAACTTGAAAACAAAATTCATCATCATCTGGGACTTCGGTGTCATTCACCAAGGCGGGTGCGCCACTTTCTGGTGTGTTTCCACTACAGGCGCTTAATACGACAAAAGAAAAAAGAATAAAACCATATTTTATGAATGCCATTTAGAGTTTCTCCGAGAGAAAAGCGCTTACGCTTTAGAAAAAATAGGGATCTTGAGACTTTATCGTTCAACTATATAAAGAACAATTGAGCTTTTTCAAGTGTCTCAAAATTGAGATAATAGTAGGAGTAGTAAGATATTATCGTGCGTAGATCCTTGGAGTGATAAATTCGTAAACCCTCACATCAATGAGACTTTCTCGATTTAAACCTCCATTTCTGATCTTCCCAGATGATTGCTTAAAAACCCTCAATGGTTTTGAGGCGTTCTGCTTCAATTTTTTTTAACTTCCCTTCGAGGGCTTTTGCTTTGTTCAAAGAATTGATTTGAGGTTGAATGGTTATATCAAAGGTTTTTTGAATGATACTGGGGGCTTTTTCTTCTTTCATCTTCACAGTGCTGCCTTCGTTTGAACAGGCAAGCGAAATTGAAATAAAGGCTAAAATGATAAAATATTTTGTATAACACATCATTACTTCTCCTTTTTGTAACGATTCAGCTTAGGCAGCTAGGCGTGTTGGCCCCCACCCTAACCCTCCCCCGCTTCGCAGGGGAGGGAATAAAGATCTCCCCCCTGTGTTTTAACGGGGGGGGGATTAAGGGGGGAGCACTTGAGGTGCTAAACAGTTAGCTTGGCTTTAAATTTTAGAATCACTTTCTCAATTTTACCGCTAAGGAGAAGAAAATGGGGGGGAGACGATTTATTTTGTGCGATCCGCTTTGAAAGACCGCAGTCTTAAGGCATTTGTCACCACACTGACAGAGGAAAGGCCCATTGCGGCTGCGCCCAAAATAGGGGAGAGGCGGATGCCCCAAAGCGGATAGAGCGCACCCGCAGCAATGGGAATAAGGATGATATTGTAGATAAAAGCAAAGAACAGGTTTTCTTTGATATTTCTGATGGTAGCACGTGAAAGTCGAATGGCGGTGGGGATGCCGATGAGCTTGCCACCGACCAAGGTGATGTCGGCTGCGGCTAGGGCAACATCGGTTCCTGTGCCGATGGCGATGCCGACATCCGCGCGGGCTAAGGCGGGTGCATCGTTGATGCCGTCGCCGACCATGGCCACACGATGTCCTTTTTGTTGCAAGCGCGCGACCTGGTCCGCCTTTTCATTAGGGAGCACCTCGGCGATGACTTGATCTATGCCGACGGATTTTGCGATAGCTTGCGCGGTTTTTTGTTGATCGCCCGTAAGTAAGAGGACTTGGAGTCCAATTTTATGCAGGGATGCGACGACGGCTTTTGCATCTTCTTTTACGGTATCGGCTACGGCAATAATGCCCAGTAGGGTTTCATTTACAGCCACAAACAGGGGCGTTTTCCCTGCTTCTGCAAGGGTCTCTGCATCTTTTTCAAGTGCTGTCGTTTGAATCCCTTCGCATTGAAACCATCGGGCGGTGCCTAAAAGAACCATTTTTCCTTCAACCTCCGCCCGAATGCCTTTGCCGGGTACGGCCTCAAAGTGTGTTGCATTAGACAAGTTCACTGCCTCTTTTTTGGCTTGATTGACGACGGCTTCGGCGAGCGGATGTTCTGAGTTTTTTTCAGCACTGGCTGCAAAAAAGAGCAGTTTTTTTGACTCCCCTGAGGGGGAAATCAAGTCGGTGACGACGGGTTTTCCATGCGTGAGTGTGCCGGTTTTATCGAAAACGACTGCAGTAATTTGATGGGCATTTTGCAGGGCTTCACCACTTTTAATGAGGATGCCTGTTTCCGCCCCCCGGCTAATGCCGACCATGACGGATGTGGGCGTCGCCAAACCCAGTGCGCAGGGGCAGGCGACGATTAAAATGGCGACGGCGGTGAACAGGGCGTGTGTTAAAACAGGTTCGGGGCCGATGAAATACCAGATGAGAAACGAAACGGACGCGATTCCGATAACGGTCGGCACAAAGACTGCGGCGATTTTATCGGCCAATTTGGCAATTGGGGGTTTGCTGCCCTGGGCTTCTTCAACCATGCGGATGATTTGGGAAAGGGCCATCTCAGCCCCGACTTGTTTTGCGATAAAAACAAAACGGCCTGTTTGGTTCATCGTCCCGCCCACGACGGGATCTCCGACGCCTTTTTCTGTCGGCAGGCTCTCGCCTGTAATCATGGATTCATCGACTGACGAATACCCGTGGATGATTTCCCCATCCACGGGTATTTTTTCTCCGGGTTTGACAACGACACGATTTCCCACGACGACCTCGGCCAAAGGGACTTCGTGCTCTTCGCCATCCTCCTGAAGAATGCGTGCGGACTTGGCTTGAACACCCATCAATTTTCGGATGGCATCCGAGGTTTTTCGTTTTGCACGATGTTCCAGCAGGCGTCCGAGCAAAATAAGGACGATGATTGCGGCTGATGTATCAAAATAAACCGCCGTGCCGATGCCTTCGTAGGCCAGAGATTCAGGAAAAAAAACAGCGACAAGGCTGTAAAAATAGGCGGCGGAGGTGCCCACGGCAATAAGGGTATTCATGTCGCTTGTGCGGTGACGCGCTGCCGCCAAAGCCCCGCGATAAAATGACCTGCCTGCCCAAAACTGCACGGGGGTCGCGAGCAAAAATTGCAGAATTCCTCTTAGGTTTTCAGAAAGTCCGAAACGGGGGCCTAAGTGCATGACTGCAAAAATCGCAAGGGTGAGCGATGCGGCCACGGCCACTTTCTTTTTTAGCGCGGTTTCTGTTGCGGCTTCTCGGTCTTTTTCTGTTTCTTTTGTGTTTGTTTCGTCTGTTTCGATAATCTCATAACCTGCCGAGCGCACGGTGTTTTTGAGTCTTGTGGTATCGGTGAGGGTTTCTATATAGGAGATTGTTGCTTTTTCTGTTGCAAGGTTGACGCTTACCTCAAGCACCCCAGGCACTTTTTTGATGGCCCGTTCAATACGTCCCACACAGGCGGCACAACTGATTCCGCCGATTTGTAATGTACTTTCTTGCTGATGTACCTCATATCCCATTTTGTGAATAGAGGCGACTAAGTCGGGCAGGGATGCTTTTTCGTTGTATTGAATCGTGGCTTTTTTTGTGGCTAAATTCACGGTGGCGTGCATGACGCCTGTTGTTGCCGTGAGTCCTTTTTCCACACGTCGTACACAAGAGGCACAGGTCATGCCGGAGACGGGAAGATCAATGCGTTTTTCTTGTTGATGCTCAGACATTATTTTTTACTCTGCTGGACTGATTTCTTCGGATAATACCATGCGGCAAGTCCTTGGGGGGAGACACCACAAAAATAGAAAAGCAGAATCAGCATGTTTTTGAAACTATTCAAAAAATAGCCTTGTTGTTGCCAACGTCGTGCGGATGTCGTGACCGCTTCTTTAAGTAACAGCATTCGCCCTGTTTTTTTTAATTTTCGCACGAATGCAACATCTTCCATCAGTGGAAGCGCTGGATACCCACCCAGTTTTTCAAAAATAGCGCGGCGCACAAAAATGGCTTGATCCCCATAGGGCAAACCCCAATAGAAAGAGCGTAGATTTGCAAGCCAGCAGACCCAAAGCATAAAAGGATGTTTGGAATCAATCTGAAGCCGGAAAGCACCGCCAAATATATTTTTATTTTTCATGGTCTGCAAGACCCGCGCGATGCCATCGGGTGGAAGCTGTGTATCGGCGTGTAAAAAGAGCAGGATATCGCCTGTGGCTTCTTTTGCACCTGCATTCATTTGTGTCGCCCTGCCGGGTGGGGCATCCATGGCAATGCGGTGCTTGCATGCGTTTGAGTTTCTTGCCCAGGTTTGAAGCAGGGCGGGGCTTCTGTCTCTGCTTCCGCCATCGACAAGAATGATTTGGTCGATGGGCTGTCGATGGAGCATGTCGAGAAGCTTCACGAGGTAAAGAGCTTCATTTCTGAGCGGAATAATAACTGAGATTGTTTTCTCTTTCACTGTATCTACTACTTCAAGTCATTCTGTTTATTTTATTGAAAGAAAAGGAAAAACCTGATTATAATACCTTCAGTTTTCGTCTGTAAAGGGATCTGCTCATCTTGAGTCTGGATGCCAAAAGAAAGGTTTCTGTGTTGACCGTTCCGGGAGATGAGATCGAGATTCCCTCGGTTTCACCCAAAGCCAATATTCTCAATCGGTTTATTGCAAAATTTTTGGATTTGCTGATCGTTTCTGCCATTGTGCAGATTCCGTTTGATGTGAGTTTTTTGGCCGCGCTCTCTTACATTTTGATCGCGGATGGCTTTGCCGGAGGTCGAAGTCTTGGAAAACAGATGATTGGTCTCCAGGTCATGGTGCCGGAAATAGGACGAGAAATGACCTTCAAAGAATCCATTATTCGCAACATGCCCTTGGGTTTTGCTTATCTCTTGTTTCAAATTCCTTACATCGGATGGCTTTTGGGGATATGTCTGGTCGGTTTTGAATCTTTGTTGCTGATTGGTAATGTAAAAGGCTGCCGCGCGGGGGATGAACTCGCCAAAACGCAAGTGCTCGATTATACTGTTTTAGAGACCTATGAAAAATAAAGAGAAAATGGAGAGTGAAGTGAGGGGTAGATGGGTTTAACCAGTAGTATTTTAGGGTGGTTTTCAAATGATCTGGCCATTGATCTGGGAACAGCCAATACCTTGGTATATTCACGCGGTAAGGGTATTGTGATCAATGAACCTTCTGTTGTTGCGATTGAGAGACGCTCTGAAAAAGTGGTGGCCATCGGAACCGAAGCCAAACGGATGTTTGGACGAACACCGGGCAACATTATTGCCATTCGACCCATGCGTGATGGTGTAATTGCTGATTTTGAAGTGGCTGAAAAGATGTTGAGTTACTTCATTAGAAAGGCACACAATCGCACGACTTTTGTCCGACCCCGGGTGATTATTGGTATTCCCTCAAAAATTACGCAGGTCGAACAACGCGCAGTCCGAGATTCTGCTGAGCTTGCTGGAGCCCGCGAGGTTTATTTAATTGAACAGCCCATTGCTGCGGCCATCGGTGCCGGGATGCCTATTTCGGAGCCTTCGGGAAACATGGTCGTCGATATCGGTGGTGGCACAACGGATATCGCGGTCATTTCACTGGCGGGTATTGTCTATTCAGAGTCAGTCAAAACGGCGGGCGACAAGATGGATGAGGCCATCGCAAGTTACATCAAACGAAAATATAATTTGCTCATCGGTGAGCATATGGCAGAGCTAATCAAGTTTGAGGTGGGGTCGGCCTATCCTTTGAAGGAGAAACGGACCTATATGATTAAGGGGCGGGATCTTATTTCTGGGATTCCGAAGACCCTTGTCATTGAAGATGGCGAAATCCGAGAAGCCTTGGCGGGTCCGATTTCTGTGATTATCAATGCCATTCGGGTTGCGCTGGAAAATACGCCTCCCGAATTGGCCGGAGACATCATTGATCATGGTATTGTTTTGGCTGGGGGTGGTGCCCTTTTGCGTGGTTTGGATACACGGGTGCGCGAAGAAACCAATCTGCCGATTATTACTGTGGACAATCCCTTAACCACGGTGGTACTTGGTACGGGAAAAGCCTTGGATCAGCTGAGTCTGCTCCGAAAAATTGCGATTGCCTCACAATCTTCTGGGAGATAAAAAGCGCAATTTTCTTTGACAGTCGTTTCATCAAGGGGGAGAAGACTTTCTTGTTTCCCGTGCCTGCCGCAGTCTTGGCTTTTTGTCCCCTGAGTGTCTGTCTGCGGTAAGGTTTTTTAAAGATGATCTACCTCGCGAGTTTTGCAAAAAAAGGCGCAACCCTTTTTGTCCTTCTGTCAATCGTCGTTTTTATTTTTTCTCCTGAGACACAGAAAAAACCCCTGAAATTGCTCAGTCTTCCCGTCGGAACCTCCGTATATTATCTCCAGGTTGCTTCAAATGGCTTATTTGATGGCATTTTTGAGATTTGGGAAGGCTATATTGACTTGATGGATGTCCGTGAAGAAAACTTGAATCTCCTCCATAGAATTGATCGTCTGACCTTGGAAAATAGCCGATTGAGGGAAAAAGAAATTTTGACGGATCGGCTCAAGGCTTTACTCGATTATAGGGAGCATGCTGATGTCGGGATGGTCTCGGCCGAGGTGATTGGCCGCGATCCTTCTCAGTGGTTTGATACGATCATCCTTAACAAGGGCAGTGTTGATGGTATTGCGGTGGACATGGGGGTCGTCACGCCGATGGGTGTTGTCGGAAAGGTCATCCATGTTGCCCCGCGATATGCCCAGGTTTTACTCGTTTCGGATTTTAATAGTGCGATCGGGGCAAGAGTACAACGTACGCGGGATGAAGGCATTATTCAGGGAGTGAATACGGATTCATTGCAATTAAAATATCTATCGCATGATTCGAAGGTTTCTGTCGGAGACCTCCTGGTGACCTCCGGCATGGAAGGCAGTTTTATTAAAGGACTCAATATCGGACGTGTTGAAGATCTTGAACGACGCGACGGAGAAATGTTCCTGAAGATCAAGACCACAGTGGCGGTTGATTTAAGCAAGGTGGAAGAGGTCTTGATTATCCGATCCATTCAGGACGAGCAATAAAAGTGTTTATTCGCGTGATAAGGTAAGGAAACACATTGAATTGGTCTTATCGAATCCTCATTTTTCTAATGCTGATTCCGGTGCAAAGCATTTTCTTAGAGAAGGTGGAAATTGCCGGAGTCAAGCCCGACATTGCCCTGGTCTTTGTTTTTGTGATGGGTTGGACTCAGGGACGGAAAGTTGGGGGGCTTTGGGGGCTTGCATTGGGTGGCCTGATTGATCTTTTCTCCAGCGGTGTTGTAGGGCTTGCACTACTTCTTAAGGGTTTTGTGGGTTTAATTGCAGGTGGTTTGGGAAAATCTTTTCTTCATCTTTCGCTTCAGAGTTATGTCATCTTTTTTGTCGGGCTTTCTCTGCTTCATGATCTTGTGGGGATTTTTTTTCTGCATGGATTTGTTCTGGAAGACCTCGGCGCTGTGCTCACAGGAGAAATCCTCCTGCGGGCGATTTACAATACCTTACTGGCGATAATCGCCATTCTGATTGTTTGGGAAAAATCTAATCAGAAAGAAAGTTTTGCATATGGCGGGACGATATTTTCCCCAGGAAGAAAACCGGGAACTCGAAAGTAAAATCTATTGGTTTTTTGTGATCTTGGTGGCTGGATTGGTCTTGCTCTTGTTACGTGCATGGCATCTTCAGGTTTCCAAGGGAGCCTATTATTTGGAGCTTTCTGAAAATAATCGACTTCGTGTGGTGAAGACCTCGGCACCTCGTGGCCGGATTTTTGATCGTCATGGGGCCCTTCTGGTCAACAATGTCCCGAGCTTTAATCTCTATCTGGTGCTTGCAGATATTCAGGATCGCACACGTGTATTGCACCGTCTTTCAAAGATTGTTGAGATGAGTCCGGATGAAATTTCAACACGTATTGAAGAAAGAAAAAAGGGGGATCCCTACGCACCTATCAAGATCAAAGAAGATTTGAGTATGCGAGAAGTGGCGCGGATTGAGGGGCATGGTTTAGAATTACCTGGTGTTAAAATCGAGGCTGAATTCAAAAGGGACGCGGTCTCCGGTCCTCTTGCGGCCCATTTGCTGGGATATGTCGGTGAAATCACGCAGGACCAATTGAAAAAAGAAACCTATGCTGAAGTGAGAAGTGGAACCATTATCGGACAGTATGGCGTAGAGCAATCCTATGATGCCCTACTCCGAGGGACACCCGGAGAAAAAAAGATTGAGGTCGATGCTTTAGGGCATGAGCAGCAAGTGGTTCAGGAAATTTTACCTGTGCAGGGAGATGATATTTTTTTGAGTCTGGATCTTGAGGTTCAAAGGGCAGCGGAAATTGCTTTAGGCAATCGTCCCGGTGTGATTGTTGCGCTTGATCCTGCGAATGGTGATGTTCTGGCCATGGTGAGTCATCCGGCCTTTGACCCAAACCTTATGTCGGGGGGAGTTTCTTCTGAAGCATGGCAAGGTCTCATCAAAGACAAAGACCGTCCGCTCACAAATCGTGCGATTCACGGTCTATATCCGCCGGGATCGATTTTTAAAATTGTGCTTGCCGCAGCCATTTTGGAGACTGAGGTGGCTACAGCAGAGGATGAAATAAAATGCCGAGGCTTTGTTCGTTTTGGCAAGCGGGAGTTTAGGGACTGGAAGAAATGGGGACACGGTGAGGTGGACATGCATCGTTCGCTCGTAGAGTCTTGCGATGTCTACTATTATGAATTTGGACGTGAAGTGGGTGTGGACAATATCGCAAAATTTTCAGCGCTTTTTCACTTGGGAAAACCCACAGGAATAGATTTGGCCTACGAAAAGGGTGGACTTATTCCGACACGGGCTTGGAAGCGAAAACACTTTAATGAGCCTTGGTATCCAGGGGAGACGCTTTCTGTCGCCATTGGACAAGGTTTTGTGACGACGACACCGCTTCAATTGGCAGCCCTGATTGCTGCTGTGGCCGGAGATGGAGTTTGGCACACCCCTCGTCTCTTAACAAAAAGCCAGGATCACAGTACAGATGAAATTACCTTGGCTCCTGCGTCAGTCGGGGACAAAATTCCTGTTTCAAAAAAGACCCTTGAAACGATTCGCAAGGCTTTGGCGGGTGTGGTTTCTGAAAAACATGGCACAGGCAAAAAGGCGCGATCTGATTTTTTCTCCGTCGCAGGCAAAACGGGTACGGCCCAGGTGGTGGGGCGAGAAACTCACGCATTTGATGAAGTCCCGGAGGATTTAGCCGACCATGCCTGGTTTGTGGCGTTTGCTCCCTTAGATGCACCCAAAATTGCCGTAGTCGTCTTGGCCGAAAATGGTGGACACGGGGGTGCTACCGCAGCCCCTTTAGCTTTGCGTGTGATTGAAGCCGCACTTGCACCCAGCGACGACACCTTGGATGCGTCTGAAAATGTGGAGAAAAAACCCGTGTCGCAAGAGGAATTGGAAAACGACCATGGCTAATCAGCCCATGCTTTCACGTTACGACAAGCTTCTTTTTGTTGTGCTTTTTTTGATTCTTGCAATTGGTGTGCTTTCAATCTACAGTGTCACAGGCGGGACGCTCGAAAGAAGTAAGACGCCCTTTTACCTCAAACAAATTTCTTGGATTATCGTCGGTTGGATCATTTTTTTAGTGATGGCTTGGGTGGATTACAGAGAAATGGCACGTTTCGCATATCCAATCTACGGAATAACATTGTTCTTGCTGGTTCTCGTGCCTTTGATTGGGCGTACAGGTATGGGGGCACGACGTTGGCTGAGCGTGGGGGCTTTTTCTTTCCAACCTTCGGAATTGGTCAAAATCGGACTCTTGTTCGCCTTGGCAAAACATTTTTCAGATCATTATCCCAATGGGGGGCTGGACCTTAAACGGCTTCTTATTTCCGGCAGTTTTCTTTTTATTCCTTTTGTCCTTATTCTGAAACAACCGGATCTTGGTACGGCGCTCTCCGTTTCAATTATTTTTATTAGTATGCTTTTTGTCATCGGCTTACGTTCCAGGTTTCTTATTTATTCATCCCTGATTACGGCAATGCTTTCCCCTTTTATTGGGCAGTTGGTTTGGAATAATCTTAAGACGTATCAAAAGCGGCGGCTCTTTACGTTTATAAACCCCATGGAAGATCCAACCGGGACAGGGTATCAAATTATACAATCTAAAATTGCCATCGGATCAGGCGGGCTTTTTGGAAAAGGGTTTTTGGAAGGAACACAGAGCCAGTTGAAGTTCTTACCAGAGCGACATACTGATTTTATCTTTTCTGTCTTGGCAGAGCAGTGGGGGTTTGTGGGAGTGTTTGTCCTGTTTGTGCTTTTCTTTTTAGTGATCTTATGGGCAGTTGATGTCGCGGTGAAAGCAAAAGATTTACTCGGAACGCTCTTGGCTGTGGGCATTATCGGACTGATTTTTTTCTATTTTTTTGTCAATGTGGGCATGACCTTGGGGGTCATGCCCGTCGTCGGTGTACCGCTTCCTCTTGTGAGCTATGGTGGAAGCGCAATGGTAACAACACTTGGAATGCTTGGACTCTTGCTCAACATCAAAGTACGGAGACTGATGCGATAAAAATCGGGATGACATTCACCCATCACTAAAATGATTGTGTCATGTGGGAGGCTCGAATGAACAATTCCAGAAAGAGGATATGAGATGGCAACAGAGATTGTGATTAACGTCGCACGGGAGGAATCTCGTGTGGCGCTCATCGAGAATAAAGTGGTCACCGAGTTGTATTTTGACCGCAAAAAAGAACGGGGCATTGTTGGCAATGTCTACAAGGGAAAAATAGTGAAGGTGCTTCCAGGGATGCAGGCGGCTTTTATTGATATTGGTATGGAAAAAGCGGCTTTTCTCTATGTTGCTGATATCATGATCAAGAAACCGGTCGAAGTACAGCCCGTGAAAAAAGTGGTACTTACAAAAGAAAAGGTTACTGCTGTAGCGTGTGAGTTAGATCAAGAATCTGAATCACCTGAGGTGCTTGAAACATGCGAAGAACGCGATCCGGATACGGTCAAATCAGAACCCTCGGAAGGGGGCGAAATCACTGAAAATTTTGAAGGTTCTGACGTTTCTGAAGCGGGCGAAGTAAGTGAGGACGAGGAAGAAGAGCTTGATTTGGAAGAGAGCACGGAGGAAGACCCTGTCTCTGTGGTCAGACGTCCAAAAAAGAGATCTTCTCGGGCCATTGAGGACTTGATCAAAGAAGGTCAGGATATTGTTGTTCAAGTTTCAAAAGGTCCCATCGGAACAAAAGGCCCACGTGTGACGACTTATGTTTCATTGCCGGGCCGCTACTTGGTGTACATGCCGATGGTAAATCACGTGGGGGTTTCTCGTCGCATTGGAAAAGAAGGGGAGCGTCAACGCCTGAAAGAGATGATTCACCGGGTAAGAAAAAAAGGCTGTGGGTACATTGTTCGCACCGTGAGCGATGGCATTACGGATGAGGAATTCAAACAAGATGTCGATTTTTTGGAAGTCGTTTGGCAAAACATTCTGAAAAAAGGAGAGAGACAGAAGTCTCCAGCCCTGTTGCACAATGACCTTGATCTTGTTTTTCGTACGGTGCGTGATCTTTTTACGAAGGAAGTCAAGAAATTGATTATCGATTCTAAAAAAGAACACGATGGCATTATTGAGTTTGTTGGGACTTATTTGCCCTCATTTCTTTCCCGCGTTCATTTATGGGATAAAAGCGAACCTATTTTTGATGCTTATGGCATTGAGATCGAAATTTCCAAAATCAGAAACCGCCGGGTTTGGTTAAAATCAGGGGGCTATCTTGTTATTGATCATGCCGAAGCGCTCACGGTGATTGATGTGAACACGGGTCGTTATGTGGGAAAACGGGATCTGGAAGAAACCATTTTTCGCACCAATCTCGAAGCCGTGAAAGAAATTCCCGCCCAAATGCGTCTGAGGAATATCGGCGGTATTATCATCATTGATCTGATCGATATGGAAAAAGAGCGCAATCGTGAAAAGGTCATGAAATTATTGCATGAATCTTTTGTAGGCGATAAGGCCCGCGTCAATATCCTCAAAATGTCTGACTTGGGGCTGGTTCAAATTTCACGTGAACGTATTCGGGAAGACATCTTGAGTATTCTTTGTGATCCGTGTTCGTATTGTGATGGCAGGGGTTTTGTTAAATCTCCGACGACAGTCAGTTACGAACTTTTCAGGGAGATTCGTTTGATCGGTTCTTCCCCGAGGGATAAAAAAATTATTATCGGGGTGCATCCTTCGGTTGCCGCGCTGCTTTATGACGACGCGCGTCACGAGGTCGAAGCACTTGAGGCTCAATACAAAAAGAAGATTATCATCAAGGCCGATTCAAACTTACACGTTGAGCACTATGACATCGTGACTTTGTAGTGTTTTATCTCTAAGGCTATGGGTGTGGCCGATAGGGTTCTCAGTCCCTTAAAATGGAGACGAATTTTATCGACCCAGCGCGATAAGAAATATGACCTACTATCGACTCTCGTCGAAATAGGAGTGGCAGATACTTGTATCTGCCACTCCTATTTTTTGTTTTTTTCCATTAATACTGAATGTCCGTCAAACCTCATTTTCATGAGAACAGGAATCCACAATTTTGAGCGTGAGCGCTTCAGCATAAGACCTGAGGGCTGTTTTTGTTGCCTCGACATCTTCTGCTGAAGCTTGGCCTGTTTGCTCTGTTTTTTCAAAATGCAGTGAGAGCACATTTAGCGTGCCTTTTTTCCGATCCGCTTTCAAATCGTAGCGGGCGATGAGCTTTTCCCCTGCGAGCACGGGCAGACAATAGTAGCCGTAAATCCGCTGAGTCGCTGGCTTGAAAATCTCCAAAATTTGATCAAATCCAAAAAGCAATTTCACCCGGCTTCGATCCCACAAAATCGGATCAAAAGGAGAGAGCAATACACCTTTGTCTTGTCGTGGACGAATACGTTTTAGTCGTATCGCCAATTCCAAGTCTTCTGGACGAATCCAGCCGGGGCGATGTTTGCCCGCATCATCCACTAAGGTACAAGGCAGAACTTTTTCTTTTTCGACGAGACACTTTAAGGCCGCTTTGATTTCGACTTGCAGATTAGAAAGCCGCCAAGTTTGTCTGAGTGTGCCGGTGCTCGCCCAGCCGTGACCTTGCAGCGCCAGCAAAAGCAGCGTTTCAAGTGCTTCGTCTTGAGAGACTTTTTTTTCAAAAAATTCTTTTGGAATCACCCGCTCGGCAAGATCATAAGTCCGGTGAAAATTTCGACGTTCACGAATGGCAAATTCCCCTGAAGACCAGAGGGCATTTGCCACACGTTTGGCAATTTTAAAATCCCACCAACTTCGGTTGCTACCGCCTTCCATGTCGATAGAGCGCAAGGGCCCCTCGTCGCGAATACGGCGACGCAGGTCCTCCGCCACTTTCGGATGTTCACCAATGAGGTCACCCCACCAGGGATGATGCAAAAATATTTTTCGGCGAAAGGCAAAAACAGGATAAAGTGACATCGGTATCCAAGAAGCTTCATGCCCCCAATATTCAAAAAGCGCTTCACCGGGTTGAAGCAGCGTTTCTGCAAGTTGAGGATCAAACCCTTTCAGACGGGAAAGTAAAACAATCGCATGACTGCGTGCACCCGCGATGGAGACCGTATCGAGTTGCAGGTAGCCGAAGCGCTTGATGACTTGATGTGCGACTGCGCGTGATTGTTTTTCGGATTTTGGTGTGCGTGTGGGAAATCCTGTGCAATCCGCTTTGAGTAGTCCGGCGCGTGCCAGCGCGAGCCTTCGGGTTTCAGGAATGGTGATTGTCTGTGTCATAGAGTGAACGATCTTGGATTTATGGTGCTCGGTTTGCCCCCTCCCTAGCCCTTCCCCGCTTAGCAGGGGAGGGGATTTTATAGGGAATTTTATTTGGTGGTGGTTTCCACTTCCGGGGTTGATGTTCCTCTCTTCCCCTGTGAAACGGGGGCAGGGTCGGGGATGGGGGCAGCTTTTGCCTTACGCACCACTGCCTCTAAAATCTGTTCCAAGACAACTTCAATACAATCGAATACCTGATCATTGCTAAACCGAAGGACTCGAAGTGCTTTTTGTTCACACAACCACTGCGTTCGCGCAGCATCGTACTCAGCCTGCTCCAAATGTGATTCTCCATCAAGTTCAATAACCCGTTTCGCTTTAGCACAATAAAAATCAAGGATAAATCTGTCGCCTGAAATGTGCTCCCGCAAGTTGTCGATAACGGAGGTGCTGCCAAAGCTTACTTTCAGCCGGAGTCAAGACTTTCCGAAGTTCCCGCGCCCGATTCTGGATAATTGATGTTGCCCGCCAAGGCTGATGTGATTTTTGATTGTCTGTGTTCATTTTTTATTGCGTCGCTTGGCCTCTTTGGTCTGTTTTTTTCAAAAT
>UOGF01000002.1_pt1 | contig 14413 bp, 14 predicted proteins | sample 1989081 | NCBI WGS metagenome assembly UOGF01 (sample SAMEA4712195, study PRJEB27164) | hydrothermal vent metagenome | biome: marine basaltic hydrothermal vent biome; feature: marine hydrothermal vent; material: mineral | place: Pacific Ocean | collected 2011-06-14/2011-07-23 | depth 1719 m
GTACTCTCTCTCCACTGAACAAACCCAGAGTTTTGATTTATGCTTACGGTCGTTGGTCTATTGGGTGTAAATACCGTTCCGATCACACCCGCGTCTGGCCCAGAGAGATTCAGACTACCCGCAGTGGGTGGGATCGTCCCTCCCTCTGCTGCCACGCGACTTCCACTAAATATACCGGATTCACCATCATCGTCCATCCAAGTTCCAGAAACGGTACCCTCCACGCTAAAAATACCTGAAAAAGTAGAAGATCCGACGGTTCCAGAAAGGCTGGCCTGCCCATCGCTTCCAATATTTCCAGAGATCGGATCTGAGACAAATTCGTCCGAGACCGAAACCCCACTAATGATTCCCAGAGCATTAATCGTAATGTCCCAAGTCCCGGTATCGTCGCCCGAAAAAGTCCCACGATACGTTCCTGAAAATAAATCAAGCAATGCACCACGGAAATGGAGCTGAGCACCTAAGGAGGAAACCATAACTCGTGCAGGACCCAAGACAACAGTCAAATCCGAAATCACAAGCTGAATCTCTGTATTTGACTCAAAATCGACAACAGACAGCGTAAAATTAACGGATCGCCCAACAGCCGCATTCCGAACAAGCACATCAATCAAAATGCCGTTACTTGGATCCTGGTCATCATCCAATGTTTGCAAAAACCGGATTAGATTAACAACATGCGGGTGTGTTTCATCCGTCGCCCCTGAAACAAGATCCACCGGTGTGACAATCTCTTTTCCAACAGTCTCTCCAATCAGAATGTCCCCAATAAAAAACTGAACGACTTCCCCGCTTCTGTATTCAAAAATGCCATTTCCATCAGTAATGCCTGAGCTTGTCGGTGTCTGATAGCTTAAGCCAATCACAACACTATCGATAAATTTGCCCTGTTGGATTGCCGCTTCACCACCACCTCCTCCGCCACCGCTGCTCCCACATCCACTAAAACTCAATGCAAACAAGATCGCTCCGAGAGATAAAAACTTCTTCAGAAATCCGCGTTTGTGCTTTTTATTCATTTGTTCATCTCCTTAATTTAAAACTTGCTTGTGTGAAAAAATTGCCTCATCTCTGTGCGTCTAATCTGAAAAATCTCCTAACATAGAACAGAATCACCTTTAAAATATCTATTTAAAATGGAATATTTCTACATAGGACGACAAAAAAAGTCAATCTTCTTAAAATAAGCGGATTGGCCTGGCCTGTGCTTACTTGCCGCCTCCTTAGACCCAAAACAGGCCGACTGAGCACCCAAGGCGCATGCGAGAAATAGGCCTCTCTTCAACACACTCCATACAGAGTAGAGGTAGGGATATAGTTATAAGAAATAATGACAAGGGGAGTCAATCCCCTCAAATGAGGGGGGTATGGCATAAAAACTGTCTACTGGCGCACCCTTAAAAACAGATAAGAACCCACCATCAACAGCAGGATATTGGCGCTCCAGCCTGCAAGCCAAGGGGGGAGGACGTGCAGGCGTCCGAGTGAAAGGGTCATCGAATACACCAACCAATAAAAGAGTGCAACGCCCAGACTAAAAGCAATGCCCCAGGCAATACCAGAACTGCGGCTGTCTTTTAAGGCAAAGGGAACGCCCAATAAAACCATGATGAAATTCACGAAGGGCAAGGCCTGCTTTGCATGTAGATCAACGGCATAACGGGTCGGATCAAAACCTGCCGCTTTCAGTTGGGCAATGTATTCGGAAAGTGCCTTATAAGTCATTTCATTGGTTTTGATTCTGAGCTGCTGAAAGTCTCTGGGTTTGCGATCGATGGCAATGGGCTCCCGTTCAAAGGCCTTAAATTCCACGGCACCCCCCGGCAGAAAAATCCGTTTTAAACCATTCACTAAAACCCAGTTTCCATCTTCATAGATCAAGGCTGCTGCCTCGACTTCTTCCCTCACCAAATAATCGTCATCCAGGGTGTAGAGCACCACGCCTTCCATAAGCGCTTTGTCCGCTGAGACCACTTGGGCATACATTAACCTACTGCTGTCCAAGTGCATCCAGGTTTTATTCTGCACAAAACTGCCCGCAGGCTGCTTGCCTTGGATTTGAATATATTGGATGCGTTTGGATTCTTTGTAAAGCGTCGGAACCACCCCCCCCACCAAGAAATAAGAAAAAAGACTGATGAAGGCGGCCAAAAGAAGCAAGGGCGTTGTCAGCCTAAAAACGGAAACCCCCGCACTTTTGAATGCCGTAATCTCATTGTTTTTAGCCATCCCACCAAAAGTGAGCAAGGTCGACATCAAGAGCGACAAAGGCAACATCTCCATGAAAATACGGGGAAAGCGAAATAAAAAATACTTCACAAGCCATTTCAACTCAGTATCATACTGATAAAGACTTTTTATTTTTTCAAGAAAGTCAATTGAAAATACGACAAAAGCCAGCGCCGTTGCGGTCACAAAAAAAATCCGCAAAAACTCCTTCACCATATATCGGGTCATCATGGACATTGATTCAGATCTCTTCTTAAGGTCTTTTACTCGCGATCCCAAAAAACGTCGGAGAAACGGTGCTGGACACTTTTTTAAGCAGGTAGAAACACAAGGGCAAGAGCACAAAAATGGGCAGTGCTGCGGCGAAAAAAGGAGGGGCCATTTGGCTTGAAAGCAAGTAGTCTCCAAAAGACATCAACATGTAGTAGATCAGAATAATAACGATTCCGGCGACAAATCCACCCACACGCGTAATCCGCCCTGAGATAATGCCCAGTGGCATACCGATAATGCAAAAGATAAAGGAAGCCAAGGAAAACAAAAAACGCCGATAATAATCCGACAAAAGCCGTAAGGCTTCCAGATCGGGCACCTTCGCATCCGCAATACGCCGTTTGATTTCAGCATAACTCGGAGCGGGAGCCCCCTTTTTTTGTTGGGACATTTCTGAAAAATCGATCTTCAAATCGTAGCGCGCAAAATCCATTTTTTGATAACGATCATTATCACGAATATTTTGGTGCAGTGCACCATTTTCCAAATGCAGCGAAATGGTCTCCGTCTCTTCATCACTCAGCAAAAGCCCTGTTTTTGCGACGATGACCGTTGGGGCTTCGGCATTACGTTGATCAAAAATAAAAACCCCCTTGAGCTCTGACTGGGACGACACCGCATCAACATAAACCATCATGTTTGAAAAGATGCCATTAAACTGCCCGGCCTCCAAACCCGCACTGGCCCGTTTTAAGAGCAGTTTAACGGCCAAAGATTTAAATGCTTCTTTTGAGGAACCCGCCATGGAACCCATCCACAAGGTCAAAAGCGAAATGATTAACGCAAAAAGAACGACGGGTCGCATCAAACGTGCGACATTAACACCTACGGCATGGAGGGCAATAATTTCATTGTCGGCGGACAGGCGGTTAAATGTTGTCACTGTTGCCATCATCACCGCCATTGGAAAGGTCACCAAAAAAAAAGAAGGCAGCAATTGCAAAAAAAGTCCACCAACATCAACAAGATCAATGCCCTTGTCAATCACCAACTCCATCAACTTTAAAATCTGCTGCATGATCAGGATAAACAGGAGGATAAAAATCCCCAAAAAAAATGGCCCCATGAGCTCTTTTAAAATGTAGCGATCCAAGTGTTTTAACATAAGGAACCTCTGATTAAGTCTGGGTTGAATTTTTCGAGAGATAAAGTTTTCAGATTCAAGGCGCAAAGTGCAGGAAATAGCCCGCTATTTCCAAGATTTGGAACGCAGAAGCTGGAAATTTTTGCCTTGAAAAAACAATTCATGACTTATTCAGGGGTTCCATAAGGCCTCAATATACAGCGGTCTTTTATGGAATGTAAACACGGCAAAGGGATCACAATCACGCGCTTTTGCTTGACATCATTTTCTTCCCGAAATAACATGTCAAAATAGCCGCTCAAGATATTCAGGGTTCAACTTCCCCCAATTCAGGACATTTGCGCTTCGTGACACAAAAAATAACAACAGACGGCGCTGACTGCACCTCTAAAATCAGCGAAACTTCAATTCGAAATCATATTTTAAGGCTTCAGGGCGAAAAACATCCTGACCATTCTCCCTTAGCCCTCAAAAAAGCCGGCACTGATATTGCCACTCAAATGCAGTTAGCCGGGCTTCAAAGCCACAATCAGCCCATTCCTGATGTGGACGCAATGGGCGATGCTTGTTTTAACGTCATTGGGACGCTCTTTAAAGAAGACCAACAAAAACCCGTTTTACTCATTGGCGCACATTATGACACCGTTTCCGGCTCTCCCGGTGCAGACGACAATACCAGCAGCTTGGCCGTACTGCTCGAAGTGGCACGCGTTACAAGCCCTTTGTTTCAAAACAAGGCCGCGACACTTCGGCCACAGTTTGTGGCCTTTTCTCTGGAAGAGCCTGGCTTTGTGGGCAGCCGCGATTATGTGCAAAATTTAGAAAAAACCAGCGACGTTATTTTTGGAGCGATTATACTGGAGTGCGTGGGCTACACCGACCATCGATCAGGCTCGCAAAAGACCCCGCCAGGGCTCCCCATCTCACTGCCGGATCGGGGCAATTTTATAGGACTCCTGGGCAATACCCATACAGCACCCATCACCAAAGCCTTTGAAGCCGCCATAAAATATGCAGCACCTGATTTGCCCCATATCAGCCTCATTTTACCCAAAGCAGCAGAGCTTATTCCTGATGTCCGGCGCTCAGACCACGTGCCTTTTTGGGATAAAAACCTCCCGGCTGTGATGATCACAGATACGGCCAATTTTAGAAATCCACATTACCACCAAGCAAGCGATACAATAGACACATTGGACATTCCCTTTATCACAAAAATCGCACGCACACTCGCAGCCACCGTGATTGACTTGGCCGGACTGGAACGATAAAGATGTTACGAGAAATCTACAAAGGCAAGACCATCCATGTTTTTTCTGAAGAAGTCGAATTGCCCAACGGAAAAACCACCACACTGGATCTTGTCCGTCACCCGGGGGCCTCTGCGGTTGTCCCACTCAAAACAAACGGACATGTCATCTTGGTGCATCAATATCGACACGCAACGGGGGGCTATCTCTATGAAATCCCCGCAGGCAAGCTTTCAAAAAATGAAAACCCGGAAGACTGCGCCATTCGTGAAACAGAAGAAGAAGTCGGCTATCATGTTGGCAAACTACAAAAACTAAGCGCCATTTTCACCGCACCGGGATTTTGTGATGAAGTGATCCACCTTTACCTCGGCACAGAACTCACAAACACCGCTCAAAAATTAGATGAGGATGAAATCATCGAGATTATCGAAATTCCCTTTGAAGATGCCATGGCAAAAATAATAGACCAGAACATTCGAGATGCAAAAAGCATCATCGGATTGCAACTGGCCTATCGCGAGGCGAAACACCAGCGACTGATTTAAACCAGAAACACCCTTGAATCTATCAAAAAAGGAATCTTATGCCGGAACAGCTTATTTTTGAAAAATCACACTCTGGACGACGCGGACAGACCTTTCCCGCAAATCACAATGATTTTGATCTCAACAGACTGCTGCCCAAAGACCATCAGCGCCAAACGGATTTGGAACTGCCGGAAATCAGCGAGAACGAACTCATGCGTCATTACACACGACTCTCTCATGAGAGCTACGGGGTCGACGAAGGCTTCTATCCACTCGGCTCCTGTACCATGAAATACAACCCAAAAATTAACGAAGATGTCGCGCGTTTTCCAGGTTTTTCAGACATCCATCCCTTGCAGCCGGAAGAAAGCGTGCAAGGCGCGCTGAAGCTACTTTATGATTTAGAACGTCTCTTGGCCGAGATCTCAGGCATGGCGCAAGTCACTCTGCAACCCGTAGCAGGCGCGCAAGGGGAAATGACAGGCATGTTGATCGCCCGCGCCTATCATGAAAAACAGGGACGTCAGCGCAAACACGTTATTATCCCCGATTCGGCCCACGGCACGAATCCGGCCAGTGCACATTTGGCAGGTTATACCATTAAAACCGTGCACTCTACACCCGAAGGTATCATTGATGTCGATGATTTACGAAAGGTCGTGGATTCCGACACAGCCGCCCTCATGTTGACCAATCCCAATACACTCGGACTTTTTGAACGCGGCATCGGAGAAATCGTTCAAATCGTACACGATGCCGGGGCCTTGCTCTACTTTGACGGGGCAAATTTAAATGCACTTTTGGGACTTACACGGCCCGGTGACATGGCTTGTGACATCATGCATTTCAATCTGCACAAAACCTTTTCCACCCCCCATGGTGGCGGGGGACCCGGTGCAGGGCCCGTAGGCGTCTGCGAAAAACTCATTCCTTTTCTACCCGCACCACGGGTCGAAAAAGACACAGAACACTATTTTTTGAGACAGAATTTCCCTGCATCCATTGGACGTGTGCATAGCTTTTACGGCAATTTTGGCATCCTCGTCCGGGCCTACACCTACATTAGAAGACTCGGTGCAGAAGGACTTTCTGAGATCAGTCGCAATACCATTATTAACGCCAACTACTTAAAAAAACAGCTTGAAACCCTTTACGACATCCCCATGCATCGCCCCTGTATGCACGAATTTATTTTATCTGCAAAAAACCTAAAAGCAAAGGGGATCGGGGCCTGGGATATCGCAAAACGTCTCATCGACTATGGCTTTTATCCCCCAACCGTCAATTTCCCTTTAATCATCCCCGAAGCCCTCATGATTGAAGCCCCCGAAAGCGAATCACGGGAAACCCTGGATACCTTTGCGAAAGCCTTGTTTCAGATTAGAAAAGAAGTCGATGAAAATCCACAAATACTCAAAGATGCGCCGCAAAGCCAAAAACTGGGGCGATTGAATGAAGTCTTGGCGGCCAGACAATTAAATGTCCGATATGAAAACAAAAAATAACCCATAAAAGCAGGAGTGTGCCATGATCGTCCATGATGTCCTGATTGTCGGAGCAGGTCTTGCCGGGATGCGAGCCGCGATTGCCATCCCGTCTCATTTGAATGTCGGTATTATCTCAAAGGTCCATCCCGTGCGCAGTCACTCTGTCGCTGCCGAAGGGGGTATTAACGCCGCCATTCACCCCGATGATCATTGGGAAGACCATATGTACGATACGGTCAAGGGCAGTGACTGGCTCGGAGATCAGGACGCCATTGAAATCCTCTGCAAGTCGGCCCCCGAAGACATCATGACTTTAGAAAAAATGGGCGCACTCTTTTCACGCACAGCAGAGGGCCGCATTGCCCAACGGAATTTCGGCGGACTGGGATTTGCACGCACCTGTTATGTCGCCGACCGCACAGGCCATGCCCTCGTGCATCTGCTCTACGAACGACTCGTCAAAAGTGACGCCAAGGTCTACGAAGAATGGTACGTCACATCACTCATCGTCGAAGAAGGGGTCTGTTGCGGTGTTATCGCACTCAACTTATTTACAGGCGCACTTGAAGAGATTCGTGCCAAGGCCGTCATTTTAGCGACGGGGGGATATGGCCGGGTTTATTTAATCTCAACCAACGGCCTGATCAATACCGGAGACGGCATGGCCATGGCCTATGAAGCAGGCGTTCCTTTGCAAGATTTGGAATTTGTGCAATTTCACCCCACAACATTAAAAAGCACAGGCATCCTGATTACTGAAGGCGCGCGCGGAGAAGGCGGTTATCTCTTTAATGCACGTGGGGAGCGTTTCATGGAAAAATATGCACCCGATGCGATGGAGTTGGCCTGCCGCGACGTGGTCTCCCGCGCCGAATTTGAAGAAATTATCGCCGGGCGCGGGGTCGATGGCTGCGTCATGCTGGATTTGCGGCATCTGGGCAAAAAGCAAATTATGGAAAAACTCCCGCAAATTTGGGAGCTGTCACTCACGTATGCGGGCGTTGATCCCATTGAAGCCCCCATTCCCATTACACCGGGCGTCCATTATTCCATGGGCGGCATCCCCACCAATATAAACTGCGAAACCCCCATGCCGGGGCTTTTTGCGGCAGGAGAATGTGCCAGTGCCTCTGTACATGGCGCAAACCGACTCGGCGGAAATGCCCTCATGGAAACCATCGTCTTTGGCCGCCGCGCCGGAGAATATGCGGCACAATATGCCGAAACACATGAAATCAAAAGCATCTCCAATCAACACCTCAAATCCCAAGCAAAAAGAATCGAGACACTCATCTCTCAACAAGATGGAGAGAAAATCGGCAGCATCCGGGAAGAAATCGGAAAAACCATGGCAGAGCATTTTGGCATTTCACGGACACAGGAACGCATGGAAAACGGCAAAAAAAAGTTAGCCGCCATTCGCACCCGTATTCCCAATATCAGCCTGCAAGATAAGGGGAAAATCTTTAACTTGGAATTGGTCGAAGCCCTGCAACTACAATCCATCATGGATTTGGCCGAGGTACTTGCAGCAGGTGCAAGCGTGCGCTTAGAATCACGTGGCGCACATTCCCGCCCGGATTATCCCAAACGAGATGATGAAAACTGGATGAAACACACCTTGGCCTATAAATCAGAAGAAGGGCCTCGGCTAAAATATAAACCCGTTACGATTACAACAATTCCGCCAGCGGAGCGGAAATATTAGAGAAATAATGAAAGGAATATCCCATTTAAAGAATAGAATCGTGAAACGGGGCTTTGTCTTGATAGCCAGAAAGTCCGAGAAAGTACTGGAGGTAGGGGTTCTCTGAGATCTGTTCGACTAATTCCCGGTCTGTCACACCGAGCCGCTCTTTTCAGAATCAATGTCCCAAAGGCCATTTGGGATGGCTTAGCAGGCGATCCCATGTCGTCTTTTGAAAAATGAACGATATATTCGGCCTCAACCTCCTCCCAGGGAATTTATTTCGACAGAAGTACCCAAAGACAAGTTGATTCAAATCACTTTTTCTATACATGTTGGCTCCTAATACACGCTTTTGCGGGAACGAAGCTCATTATTGTTCCAATAAACAAAACACAAATTGTACTGATTGATGTATTACATTCCCCTGTCATTCTTCGTTTTGGCCCATAACTCATTCCTGTAGTATATGGACTAACAGAATTATCGTTTGGGATAGCGAAATGGATTTGCTCTAAACCGTACATTGCAACTCTGATGTTATACGGGTCAAGATGACTCGCAACGTGGCCACCATCAAATAAGATCAACACACTCGGAAAAATACCTTGAGCGTATGCTTTTATTTGAGCAGATGAATCTTTAATTTTTTTTCGAACACGATCACCCGGAATATTGGATAAAACATTCCCAAAACCAGTTTTTTGCAATTTCTTGTCTGATTCCTGCTCTTCTTTAATTTCTAGGAGCCTGTCGGACTTAGGTGATCGTAGCGAGAGAAAGCGATTTTGAGTCCATTTTTTTGATCGTTTGAGGAGAATATCCCCGATATTTAACGAAAATGACCGAAAAAATGGGCCAAAATAGATTTTTCGCAGTAGATTTATCCTAAGTCCGACAGGCTCCTAGTGATTTCTTTTATTTCCACAATTATTCGTTGCTCAGAGAGCGTTAGTTCGTAATCGGGAGTTTTATCTTTTCCTTCAAGGATTCTCTTGTTCTTAATTCTCAAGTCTTTACAGTAACTTTCAAAAACTTGTTCAGATTGTGTCAATGACAATATTAAGCCCTATCCTCAATGGTGTGAATAAATTATCCGATGAGTCCTGCCTCGTTACCTATTTCCAAATCACCTTCACGTCATATTTTCCCATCTGCTGATCTGCGCTAAGTAAGGTCAAGTTCTCTAATTCTGCCTGCACAATCAACAGCCGATCAAAAGGATCTTCGTGATGTGGAGGCAGATGATAAACATGCAGACTGTGGCTGATTTGGATCGGCAATGCCTGGATGGCATTTTGATACACCTGTTCCGCAATAAAGCGATCTGGCGGATCTGGGATTTTTAGGCGTCCGATGCGGGCTTTGATGGCAATTTCCCAAGTGCTTGCCGCACTGAGAAAGAGCGTATTTTTACCATCGCCCATGATTTCACGAGCCAGTTCGGATAATTTATCATCGTCGGTAATCCACCATAAAAAGACGTGTGTGTCTAATAGGATTTTCACCCGGCGAATGTTTTCAGTATTTCATCGGGTAGCGGGGCATCAAAATCGTCCGAGAGTACAATTTTCTCTTTTGCACTGCCGGGAAGACGCTGCTTTGGTTTTTGGACGATGGAAACCAAGCGGGCGATCGGACGGCCCGCTTTTGCAATAATCACCTCTTCGCCCTCGGAAACCCTGGCTAAAAGGCGGGAGAAATGGGTTTTGGCCTCATGAATATTGACAGTGACAGACATTTTAAACCCTCATCTTTTTGGAAGAAAAACCTTTCTCAATATGCTAGACTAAGTTCTAGACTAAGTCAATGCGTCAGGTTTGGGTTAAGGGTTAAGTCTGAGCGCATATCAGAATTTTTTGTTTCAAAAAGAGCGGATTGATGAGTGAGGAAATTTAAAGATGAACTACCAAGATGAAACGCTTCCAGAAAATGTCGTCAAAATTTCAAGTACCTCCATGATGACGGAGCAGACCATTCTTCCCGGTATTCTCAAAAACCATGAAACACGCAAGGGACGCTACGGTTTTTTGGTAGTTGAAGAGGGGGCTTTGCAGTTTGTTTGGGAGGAGGGGGGAGAAGTCCTTGATGCCGATCCCGGTCACCCCATTGTGATCTTTCCTGAGAAGCTTCACCATGTTAAGTTGACGGGTAAGGTTCAGTTTTATATCGAATTTTATGAACAAGTCCGTAAATCAGTTTGAAATGTTTTGATCCAGTTTATTGAGTAATTCCCGAATATTCCGGGCATTTTGTCCAAAGTCCCCTTTTCCCACACGAGAGGCGGAACTTATATTGACGGTCACTTCCTGAGTCCCTGTTTTGACAACCTGAATTCGCACATCATCCACAAAACGAAACAAGCGAGATTTGCGTGTTGTTGCAATCTCACCGGAGGTCTTGTCTTGAGAGAGGACTTGCCAGCGTGGAAGTTCTTTTATTGTTTCAAGTAGCTTTGAAAAAAAAGAATTGTAAGTGATAGTGTAAGTACGTGCTCTTAGTGAGAGGTCGCTATGATTTGGCTGGGTCTCAGCCTGATTGTGAGTGAGGCCTCGGCAGCTACTGAATCCCATAATCATAATGAAGAACATCGAAAATAGAAGTGGTTTTGCAATAATCACAACGGGGCCTTTTGAAGTCATTTGAGTCGTAATACAGGAGAAAGCTCCTCGTATCTTAACGTGAGTGACGTGACCTGCTCAAGCCTAAAATCGGCTCTTTTTTTACTGAAAATACAAGCCAAGTGGAATCAGACCTTTTTCCGGCCTGTACGGGAAGACGCAATCTTTGACTTCTTTTCATCGGTATGACATAAACAAATCGAGAGAATAATGTGCTGATTTTAAGGGACTCATCTTATAAAAAAAGATAAAGGAGTAGTGAGGGGTGAAAGTATTTTTCAAAGGTTCATGGGTTTTGTTTATGGTCTTTATCTTGAGCATTATTGTGGTTCCGATTTCGACTTTTGCTGGGAAATCTGATGATAATACGACAAAAGTAGAGGGCGTTATCATCATTATCAATGACCTCATCATTGCGAATGAAAAAGGCTTGCTGGTCACACATGAAACAAAACGCGATAGCAATCTGAATGTGCAGGCCGAAATAAGAGGGAATGTGCGTGTCCGCGATGACGGGTATTGGATTTATAAAAAAGGTCAGGAACTGGAATTTATAAGTGCAAAAATGTATCTCACCGATGAGATTACCGTCCCCGTCACTGTCAAAGTGCTGACCGATGAGTTGAATGAAGAAGAAACGATGGAGTTGCCTATTCTCATCAAAGGGGAAAACGATACGGTCGGTAAACGATTGCAAATGCAAATCAACGGCGGCATGATGGCTGGGATCTTTCTTCCATTGGACAGGCAAGCAAAAAGCAGCACAAAAAGATAAGGAATATCATTTTTTTGGAGAGCAGAGACTTCGTGCTGTGGGCCAGATCCCCACAATTAAAATAGGTTCTGATTTTGAGCACCTGTCCCTCGCCCATTATGAGGAGTGTTGATAAAATGGGTAAAATTATCCTGTGACTCCTATAGCAATCAGTCCGCCCAGCATCGCCATGCCGGTAGCGGAAGCCGGGGGTAAAAAACGCATGATTGGGCTAGAACGATTTGAACCTTTGAAGATACTTCCGAGGTAAACGACAGATTTGCCAACAAGCACAAGCGTCGCCGCAAGCCCGGCACCTAAAGGCGACAATCAATAACAGGCCAAAACCAACCTGATGAAAGGCCACAGCACTCAATAAAACCACCAGAGCCAAAGGGCAGGGAATGATGCCCCCGCTGATGCCGAGGCCCAGAATGCGTTTGAGTGTGTCTTTCTTTTCGTGATGATGTGCCGTGTGGTTATGCGCATGTGTATGGTTGTGGTTGTGTTTATGAGCGGACAAAGGATTTTTGAAAGCGATCCAGCGTTGTTTGAAGATATAGAGTCCAATCATCAAAATCGTTAGCCCCGATAAGCGACTCAGCCAGGGATAAAGCTGTTCCGGCAAAATATAATCGGAAAGGTAAAGTGTGACAAAGCCCAAGAGAAACACCCGGATGGTACGAGAAAAGGTGACGGTAATACCCAATCAGAGCGTGCCAAAAAGTGTCTTGTGAGGTAGCAACCAGGGTTTTTCCATGTCCGGGAGAAAGGGCATGGGCGGCACCTAAAGCAGAAGCCGCCATTAAAACAAAGAGCAGGTTTTGAGCAATGGGCCTTGTATTACTCATGAGTGCGGTAAAGGCATCGCCACGATTGATAGTGCCCACGTTTGTGTCTGTTTACTGCATTCGTTTGATTGTCTATAGGTATTTTGAAAGCTCTCGAACCAGTTGGCTGTCTGCGCGGGAATGCAGACAAACCTTAAAATAAGAAAATTTCTTTCTCCCTGGATAATCATGGACTGCGACTTGTGACGCCATCGGGTGTTTTTCCATCAATGAACGCGGGAAGACAGAATATCCAAGGCCGACCTGGATACATTGCAGGATGGATTCAATTGAAAACAAGTTCGCCTGGGCTTGCAGGCCCGAACCATATTTTGTGCTGATTTCCATAACAGCTTGCCCGAAAAAACAGGCATCTCCAAGTCGCATGGCTTGTAATACGCCGAGTTTTTTTAAATCTTTTTGCCCGATATTTTTTGGTGTAACGAGGCAGAGTTCGTCTGGAAATGCCTTGATCAGATGAAATTGTTTTGGCCGTTCGCGGCCTGTGATGACCCCGATGTCGATGACACGACTTGTGAGGTCATCGACAATTTCGTGAGAATAGCCTGTTTTCACACGTACTTTCGCTCCCTTGTGTGCCTTAATCCATTGATCCAGCACTTGTGCCAAATAGGTTCTTAGGAAAGTATCCGGTACCCCTAAATTCACATGGCCCGGTAAATTTTCTCGTTTCATTTCGGAGCGAATTTCTGCTTCACGCTCCAGCATTTCAACGGCATGGGGAAGCAGCTTTTCTCCCGACTCCGTTAAAAACATCCCTCTTTTTGATCGCGTAAAAAGGCTGCAATCCAGTTCGATTTCAAGGACTTTGAGCCGTGCCGAAATATTGGATTGGGCATAGTTGAGTCGATCCGCAGCCGCAGACAGCGACTGCTCTTCCGTAATGGTTTTAAAAATTCTTAAGAGTGCCAGTTCCATTTTATCTGCCTCCTACTTGCATTAAAATCATAAATTACGAATATAAATATCATTTTAAATCGTTTTACAAGATAGATCAAGGGCGATATGCTTGGTTCACAACAAAAAGGAGAAGAGGATGAAAATCATCACAGGAAAAGAAGAAACAACGCAAAATGCAAAAATCAACGCGATCATCGCATTTTACAGGGTATTTCGTTCGAGAAATTTGGCAGAGATGGCGCATGTCTGGGCGCAATCAGAGCAAGTCCTGATGGCCAATCCACTGGGTGGCATCAAAATTGGATGGCCCGAGATTCGTGCAGTCTATGCTCGGATTTTTGAAGGCCCGACTCAGGTAGAGATTGTGTTTCAGGACTACAACATTATTTCTTCCGGAGAAATGTTTGTTGTGACTGGCAGAGAGATGGGTCGCGTTTTTAGGGGGACAAATAAAATTGATCTAAAAATACGCACCAGCCGGGTTTTTCAATTGATCGATGGACAATGGAGGCAAGTGACTCACCACGGCTCGATTGACGATCCAGAAATGCTCAAGTCTTACCAAGCGCTTGTCGCTCATTCAAAGTAGGAGGTCATAATGAATTCAGAATATTACAATCTCACCAGCCTGTATGTCATCTCAATGAACCTGATCCTGGGCTTTACGATGGTTCAAACTTTAAGACTTTTTGGTGCATCGAAAAAAGTAATGCTTATCTTGTCCGGCATTTTGAGCTTGTGGCT
>UOGF01000088.1_pt1 | contig 14131 bp, 12 predicted proteins | sample 1989081 | NCBI WGS metagenome assembly UOGF01 (sample SAMEA4712195, study PRJEB27164) | hydrothermal vent metagenome | biome: marine basaltic hydrothermal vent biome; feature: marine hydrothermal vent; material: mineral | place: Pacific Ocean | collected 2011-06-14/2011-07-23 | depth 1719 m
CGTTTAAAATTAAATTTTGATAATTCAGGATTTGTATTGAAGAAATGATTGAGGATGTTTTATCTGTTTCTTTAAATTTGTTAATTTCTCCAACAGAATGACTGTATTCATTTAGTTTTTCAATTTGGAAATCGATTTTGGCTTGGAGAGACACAAGCTTCACTTTATGGAAAAATTCGATTTTTTCATCAATTTTAAGAATATCCTGTGTTTTGAGACGATGTATTGTTTCCTCAATTTTAACAATATCCTGTGTTTTTAATCTTTCAAGACTCTCGTCAATTTTAACAAGGTCTTGTGTTTTTAAGCGCAGAATTTCTGCATTGATTTTAACAATATCCTGTGTTTTTAAGCGCTTAATCCGCGCATCAATATCTTTTATTTCGATGGTACTAATATGCACCATCTCTCTTTGAATATTCTTAATCTGGTTTTTATTTTTTAAGATATATTGGTCAATTTTGTCCTGAAACTGATCTTGAACATATTGAACAACTTCTTCGTTTTTTTTCAGTGCTTCATCCTTGGATAAACCTTCCGTCTTAATAATTAAAAATTTTTCAGCATTCTTATCGAGAGCAATATTTGACACAATCAAATCTCCTACTTCATCAGAAGTAGGTCTGTCACGATCAACCTTAAAAACAATTTTTAGCGTTCTTTCCAGTGCTTCTGGCGCCTGAATCAAGCTTCCTCCAATATGACCGATTTTTAAATTTGACTTGACTTCATAAATGGGTGTTTGCAGTAAGGAAAATACAAGACCGGAAACTGCCGCTAGCGAGGTGGTCAGAACAACAATTTTTTTCCTTTTTACCAATATTCGCCATAAGGCGAGTAAATCAATTTCATCTTCCTGAAGATCTTCTGGTTCATAAAAAGGCTTGACCTCCTTTTTGTATTTCAATTGATTTCCCAAGTGATCTCCTATACAAGGACATTAATAGATAACCAAAAGAACCAACAACAATGATACAACTAGACCAACTCGCCGACCTTCCTCTTTTCTCTTTTTTTCTTTAACCTAATTGATTCAAGCTCTGTTGATCTTGCTTGTTTTAAATATTCCAATAAAAAAGCAAGCAATAGTGCACTAACAAAACCCAAGACCCCGGCCACTGAAATAAACAGCACGATCCGAGGCCCAACAGGTTTTGTCGGTATAATCGGCGAAGCAATCAAACGTGTATTTTCTGTCATTATTTTTGAGTTGTTGTTAATGCGTGTCTCTTTTAATTCTTTTTTAAACTCAAGAAGTTGTACGTTTTTCTGTTCAAGTTGGGATTGCAGTAAAATAACGGAGGGTGCGTTCACAACCGGTGCCAATTGCTGTTTTTTAATGAAACCTTCAAGCTCACGTGTTGTGCGTTCTATTTGTGCAACATCATGAGACAGACCTTTTTCATAGACTTGATATTCATGAAGCCGTTCCTGAAAACGGATTTCATGTTTCTCAATGACAAGATTTGTAACCGCTTGCGCAATGTTTACTGTTTGTTCTGGCACTGCATTGTGAATACGCACAGAAAGCAAAAGAGGGACTTTTTTTCCAGAGGGGCCGCTTTCCAATACCTCAGCTTGAATGTGTTTACCGTTTCTCATTTGATCGGCAGTGGTGTTTAGATTAAGTCGTTTAATAATTTGAACGAAAAATGCATCGCTACCCATCCATTCTCGTGTTAAATAGGGATTTTCAATTTCTTTCTCCCAAACCCGTCCAATCTGAATCAGCGCACTCGTTTCATACTTTTTAGGAAGCATTTGAGTGACAGCGCCAGCAAGCGCCATAAGGGTCAGGGTTGTAAAAATAATAAAAAAACGACGAGACCAAATAATACGGAGCAAGTCGATTAACTCAATCTCATCATCACGATTTGAATCATCTAAAGATCTCAATGTGCTACTGATTACTCCATACGATGAATGGAAATAAGTTGAATCATTTATACCAAAGGAGCACTTCGCCTGCAAGTTGATAAGGATGCAGAAAGAGTCGGCATAAATATACCGTCTTTAAGAGACACCTGCTTTTTGAAAATAGTCGATTGTTTTCTGAAGACCTTCTTGCAAGGGGATCTTTGGTTGCCAGTTCAATGTTTTTTGAGCCAAGGTAATATCAGGTCTTCTCCGTGTCGGATCATCACTGGGAAGCGGTTTAAAAATAAAGTCAGACTTTGACCTCGTCAATTCAATTATTTTTTCAGCCAGGGCTAACATGTCGTATTCCTTGGGATTTCCCAGATTGACTGGCCCTGTAAATCCATCAGGACTATCCATTAAACGAATAAAGGCATCAATCATGTCACTTGCAAAACAGAAAGAACGGGTTTGTTTTCCGTCTCCATAAATCGTAATTGGTTCATTTTTGAGGGCCTGCACAACAAAATTTGAAACGACGCGGCCATCATTTTGGTACATCCTGGGGCCATAGGTATTGAAAATCCGTGCGACTTTAATCTCAAGTCCGTGCTGACGATGATAGTCAAAAAAAAGCGTTTCGGCGCAACGTTTTCCTTCGTCATAGCAGGATCGCACACCAACGGGATTCACATTGCCCCAATAGGATTCGGTCTGAGGATGAACCAAAGGATCTCCGTAAACCTCGGAGGTTGAGGCTTGAAGAATCTTAATTCTAAGACGTTTTGCCAACCCGAGCATATTAATTGCGCCATGCACGGACGTTTTCGTGGTCTGTACTGGATCTGATTGATAATGGACGGGAGAAGCCGGACAAGCCAGGTTGTAAATTTCGTCCACTTCAATGTAAAGCGGAAAACAAACATCATGGCGCATCAACTCGAAATACGGATTTGACATCAAATGGGCAATGTTTTCTTTGCTACCGGTATAATAATTATCAATGCAAAGGACTTCATGTCCGTCACTGAGCAGCCGCTCACATAAGTGAGAACCCAGAAAACCCGCGCCCCCCGTGATTGCAATCCTTTTTTTTTTCATATCAAGCGCACCTAAACATCGAAATTAAAAAATCACCCGAAGAGACCTAATGTCCTCTTTGTCCGCCCATCGGACTCTTTGGAAGCACTTCGTATCTTTTTTTAAGATCTGGATGGGCATCCAGAAAAGCCTTGAGTCCGGCCTCATCCGCAAAAACATCAGGGCTTCTCGTTTGATATTTTTCAATCGTAAGTCCATGTTTCGACAAAATACCTCCAATAAAATCATTGATCTCGTTGGTCATTTTTTGCAAGGCATCCATCGAAGGCCCTCCTTCAGGGCCAAATTGAGGGCGCTCACGGTTTTTGAAAAATTCACCAATATTTTCTCCCATGTCAATTCTTGCCCGCACATACTGTTCAATTTCGGCCGCAGAAGGATTTCCAGCATATGCATTCATGCTGAAAGAGGGCATCAAGACATAGACGGCAATCAGGGCCACTAGAACGGAAAATATTTTTAGGGATCGGATCTTTGCAAGAAACATTGCGGACCTCTCGTAAAAGTTAAATCGCGCTTATCCAAAACGACTCGACAGTCTACTGCGGCCTTGATCAGAAAGCAAGAGTGGAAAACGAGGAAAACACTTCACAGTCACCCGTCTTTAAAAAGCGCAAATAAAAGAATAAACAAAGGGCTGTCATTTGTCGTCGAAAAAAGAAATCTTTCCATTTTTTATTCGGAGGAGGTTTCAGAAGGATTTGAAAAATCTGGTGGCGGCGTATTTTTTGCCGCCGCGATTTGTTCCTTAAATTTTTCTTGCTCATGAAGAAGGTCATCAATCTGTTGAAATATCTTGTTTTTTTCTTTTTCCTCTAAGTTTTGACGATGCTTCCAATGATCCATGCTTTTTTTCCCCAGCATGTGATAGGCCAAGACAAGTTTTTCTTCAATTTGTTCCCGTTGCCGCCGAAGCCGAACGATTTCAATCTCAGAAAAAGAACGGTCGGCCAGGAAAACACCTCCTGTAAAAAGGGTACGGAGTCCCCGACTGAGATCCTCTTTCCAGCTTGTGCGGGCAGTCAAACGCTCAAAGAGCGCTAAACCTTTGTTCGTAAGCGTTTTAAAGCTAAATTTCATCTGTAAGCCAAATCCTTGTTTCTATTTTTTTAGGCGATGGAGAGCCATTCTAGCTTGCCACGCCACTTTCTTTCAAGAAAGTCTCGAATTGGCCGACTCTCCACATCCTCAAGCATCGGATGGGTTTCAACCCAATCAAAAGCCTCTTTTCGCGCGACCTCCAATATTTTAACATCTCGAATGAGATTTGCCACATGCAGGCTAGGGAGCCCTGACTGTTTTGTGCCAAAAAATTCCCCCGGGCCACGAATGGATAAATCTTCTTCGGCAATCTTAAAGCCGTCCGTCGTTTGTACCATGGCCTTCAAACGTCTTTTACCCTCCTTCGAAATGGGATAATCCGCAATCATGAGGCAATAAGATTGCTCAGATCCTCGCCCTACCCTACCCCGAAGCTGATGGAGTTGCGAGAGGCCAAAACGCTCAGCATGTTCAATCGCCATGACCGTCGCATTTGGGATATCAATACCCACCTCGACCACCGTCGTCGCCACCAGCAGGTTTATTTTTCCCTCTTTAAATGCGGCCATGACCTTTTCTTTTTCATCTCGTTTCATTTTTCCGTGCAAAAGTGCAATATTGAGATCGGGAAAAACATCGCGCTTAAAATACTCAAAACGTTCCATCGCCGCTTTGAGATCCAGCTTTTCAGAAATATCCACCAAAGGGCAGACCACAAAAGCCTGCCTCCCCTTTTGAATTTCAGTGGCGATAAAACGATAGACCCCCTCTCGTTTATTGCCATAATGCAAATGGGTGTGGATCGGCGAGCGACCGGGAGGCAATTCATCAATCACCGAAAGACTTAAATCGCCATAAAGCGTTAAAGCCAAGGTACGCGGAATGGGGGTCGCCGTTAGAATCAAGAGCTCAGGCTGCCTCCCTTTTTTAAGTAAAGTGACACGTTGCAAGACCCCGAATTTATGCTGCTCATCCACAACCACAAGTCCTAAGTTTTTAAAAACCACTGCTTTTTGGATTAAGGCATGTGTGCCAATCAATAAATCGCAATTTCCTGATGCCACAGCGCTCAAGACCTCATCTTTTTCCTTTTTTCTCATGTCACTGGTCAGCAAAAATACAGATTTTCCCAAGGCATGCAAATAGACCTTCAGAGAAAGATAATGCTGCACTGCAAGGATTTCCGTCGGGGCCATGAGTGCCGTTTGTCGGGCATTATCAATGGCGACTAAAATCGACATCAAAGCCACAAGCGTCTTACCGCAACCGACATCCCCTTGAATCAGGCGATTCATCACAAAGGGTTTAGACATATCGGCACGAATCTCCGAAAACACCCGTTTCTGAGCGGCAGTTAAAGAAAAGGGCAATAATTTTTTAAGCGATAGGGGCGAAGGTCCATTCACTTTAAAAGCAATCCCTGAAACCTTCTCAGACATGCCTTTCTTTCTCAGGGCCAAACCCGTTTGAAGAATAAAAAGCTCATCAAAAATCAGTCGTCGATGCGCCGGACTTCTCCCCTGATTCAACAAAATGATATCCGTTTCTTTTTCTGGAAAATGGATCTGTTGAATGGCTTCAAAGAGCGGAAGGAAACGATAGCGTTCACGCAAAAGTAAAGGTAAAATTTCGGGGATTTGACCTGCATAGCGTGCCAAAACCTGTTTCAGTACAGATCGAATTTGTTTACTTGTAAACCCTTTTGTTTCATGATAGACGGGAACGATGCGATCCATGTGCAATGCCTCATCAGCTTCGACACGCTCGTATCTGGGGTTTTCCATCTCGATGGTACGACCGCCAAAATAATTTTCCTTCACAAGGCCGGAGAACATCACACGATCACCCTTTTTAAAGTAATTCTTTAAGTAATGCTGGTTAAACCATTTTGCATGCAAAAGACCGGAAGCATCTGAAATCGCTACATCCACAATTTTCATCCGTCTGCGTGGCGTTTCACTCAAACTAACCGCCATGACCTCTCCTTCAACCGTTTCGGTTTTTCCGGCGGTAAGGTGAGCAATTTGCTTGAGCTCGGCCCTATCCTCGTAACGAAAAGGGACAAAATAAAGAAGATCCTCTAAAGTATGGATATGAAGTTTTTTGAGCAGAAATGCCCGTTTTGGACCGATGCCTTTAAGATATTGCACATCCGTTTGCCAGGGAAAAGAAAATGACATCGTTGTTTGAGAGCCCCCTTCTCTAAACGATTGTTTTTTAGCGCAAATCGCTGGTTTTGAGTAACAAAATTCACTTGTTAATCAAGGAACAGCATGTTATCATGTCCGTCTTTTGTGAATCAATCTAGGAGAATTAGAGATGGCCAGAGTATGTGATCTTTGCGGGAAACGACGTCAAGCTGGAAATAATGTCAGTCATGCACACAATAAAACGAAACGCGTTTTTCGGCCTAACCTTCAGAACGTTCGTGCCCTTATTGGAAAAACGATCAAAAAAATCCGCGCCTGTACCCGCTGCATTCGCTCCGGTAAAATCGTTAAAGTCAGCTAGATTCTCGGCCTACAAACTAAAGTGGGCCGATGGCAGTGAAAACGTTCTCTGCAAGTCCCTATCCACTCAGATCCAGCATCCGTCTGGCTTTTTTCTGGTTTCGGCATTCAGCCTCATTCATTCTTTGGTTTTTTGAGATCAGTTTACCCACACAAGACTTAGAACCCCTTCATGGCAATACGATCAGACCCACGACCCGACATCATCATATATTAGTTAGTTTCCCGAAAAATTAGCACCGAGAAAATGTCCTGACAAGCTGAGAAAAATATACAGAGTCTGTTTATCCTTGTTTTCCACCTTGGGATTATTAAAGGTGATCACCCATTCCGGCTCGCTTTTAAAGGTTTTCTGTATAATTTTTTCAGGTTTCACGGTACCCCAAGATGTATCCATTTTCCCTTTTTTGACCCGATTCGTCAAAATCCCGCTCGCCGTTTTTAGGGCTTCGGCTTCTAAAATAGGTGCACTGGGTGCATGAGAGTGATCGCTTCCGGGGCCGGCAAAAACCAAAGGGCTTATTATGGTGGTGGTTGAAAATATAAATAAAACAAGTGAAGCCGCTAATATTTTTTTCATTAAATTCTCCTAAAAAATTGAATCATGCTGTTTTTTTTGCTGCTCTAATACTTCTTCTTCCATCCTTAAATGTTCGTGATGATGGTTATCTGTACTAAATCCAAATTCATCCGGATCGCTTGTATGTGTATATCCGTGCATTTGCATCAAAAATAAAAATGCACCTGCAGCAATCAATCCGGCATTGGAGAGCGTACTGAATTGCGCAAATGATTTTGTTCGACGCCAACCCGCAATCAATACCAACATAACAGTCAGTGCCGTAATCTGCCCTAATTCAACACCGACATTAAAAGAAAGTATTCGCATAATCAGGCCGGTTTCCCCCAAAGGCAATTGCTGAAGTCTTGTAGAAAGCCCAAAACCATGAATCAGCCCGAAAATAAAAATCACCCACAATAGATTGGGGGAAGGCATTTTCAGGTATTTTTTAAAACCATCCAGATTATCAAATCCTTTGTAACAAACACTCAAGGCAATGACGGCATCAACCAGAAAATAGTTGGCGGTGATGCCCAATATTGTCGCAAAGACAAGTGTCAGACTATGCCCGAGCGTAAAGATGGTGATGTATTTAACAATATCCTTAAAACCCGTCAAAAAGAAAATGACCCCGAAAATAAAAAGCAGGTGGTCATATCCGGTGAGCATGTGGCTCGCGCCTAACCACAGATATTGAAGATAGCCACCACTGAGCATGGCCGCTTTGTCTTCTTCAGAAATACCGTGGGCCAGTGCAAGTGTCGGAATGAGCAGTAAAACAAAGAGACCCAGCGTTATATTTAAGTGCTTAAACTTCATCCTGATCTCCTTATTATATTTCGCCAAAGGCCTGAATATCGCTCACAAACCAGATCCCGATTCGGGTACGATCTTCATCATCTGTAAAGAAGCTTTTCTTGAGTGCTTTAATCACGACTTTTACCTCCTCATCCTCTAGGATAACATCCACACGCACCCGAGGCACATAACCGACCACCCGATCTCGGACACTTAAAAAAGCATCGTGCTGCGTTTCTGAGCGATGTCCTTCACAGGACAGAATCGTAAACCCTTCGACGACCTCGATAGTTCTGAGCCGATCCGCCAGGTCACGCTTCGCGGATGCTGCGACGATCAGGGTCAAACATTTCATCATGTATTTCCTCCATTTCTACTTTATTGGCCCCCTCCCTAACCCTCCCCCGCTTTGCAGGGGCGGGAACTTAAGATCTCCCCCCTGTTTTAACGGGGGGGACTAAGGGGGGGGCGCACCTTTCCCATTCTTTTGCTTTCGCTGCCTGCTTCAAACCAGGCGTAGAGTGTCGGTAGCAAAATCAAGGTTAACAGTGTAGAGGTCACAAGTCCTCCGATCACTACGACTGCCAGGGGTTTTTGCAGTTCGGAACCCGGCCCTGTCGCAAGCAGTAAGGGAATCAAACCCAGACCGGTGGTGATTGCCGTCATGAGCACAGGCCGCAATCGCCGTTCTGCACCCTGTAGTACAGCATCCTGCAGACCTAAACCTTCTTCACGCAACTGATTGAAATAACTGACCATCACAATCCCGTTCATAATCGCCATGCCAAAGAGGGCGATAAAACCGACAGAGGCCGGGACTGAGAGGTAGAGTCCCGAAAAAAACAGGGCGACAATGCCGCCGATCATCGCGAAGGGAATATTCAGGATGATCAGTCCTGCTTGCCGAATGGAATTGAAGGTGGTGAATAAAAACAGAAAAATGAGCATTATGGCAATGGGCACAACAATCGCCAAACGTTTTGCCGCGCGTTGCTGATTTTCAAATTGGCCTCCGAATGCCACAAAAAATCCGGGGGGTAGTGTGATTTTTTCATCAATGGCTGCGCGGATCTCATCCACAAAACCGACAATATCCCGGCCTTCGAGGTTTGTTTGAATCACGACCTGTCGCAGTACCCCTTCATGAATGACCTGAACGGGGCCATCCACCTCCACAATGTCTGCCAAGAGACTCAGTAGCACTTTGTTTCCTGTCGGTGTTTCCACTAGAATATTGCCGATGGCTTCTGCGCTGTTTCGCATGGTTTCAGGATATCTCAGCAAGACGGGTGTTCGCCGAACCCCTTCCTGTACCTCCGTGACCACACGCCCTCCCACGGCAGTGCTAATCAGTCTGTTGATATCCTCTGTGTTGATGCCGAAACGACTCATGATTTCTGAGCGGGGTCGCACTTCCAGGTAGCGCTGGCCTGTGATGGGTGTTCGGACCAGATCGACACTTCCGGGAATTTCAGCGACAAGGGCTTCAATCTTTTTTGACGTTTCTTCAAGCAAGGCAAGATCTTCACCATAGAGTTTCACGGCAAGTGCTGCCCGCACACCGGACAACATCTCCGAAACACGCATGTCAATCGGTTGCGTAAAGGCATAAACAATGCCCGGAAATTGGTCAAGAATCTCTCGGACTTTTATTTCAAGCGCTGCCGGGCCATCCACGGTCCATTCAGAGCGAGCTTTGGTCAAGAGAAAGTTATCTGTCTGGTATAAACCCATCGGATCTAAACGCTCCTCGTCAGAGCCCATGCGGGCGGCCACCCCTTCAATTTCGGGCAGGCTCATTAAGGCACGTTGGATATCCCCGTCTATTTCCAGGGAGCGTTCGAGGGAGATACTCGGCAGTTTTTCCACAATGACAACGGTCATCCCCTCATCCAAGACGGGCATGAATTCCTTTCCGATAAAGGGATAAAGAGTGAGTGCACCCGCCAAGAGCAAGACGGAAAAAAGCACCGCCATTTTTCGATGTTTGAGTGAAAAAGCGACCATGGGGCGATGAATACCCTTTAATTTTGCGATCAAAGTATTTTCTTTTGTGGGACCGCCTTGCATCAAAAAACTGGCCAGGACGGGAATCACCGTAAGCGCAATGACCATCGAAACGGCTAGGGCCAGGGTGATGGTCAGCGCAAGCGGGCTGAAGAGCTTGCCTTCAAGACCGCTCAAACTGAGCAAGGGGAGAAAAACAACGATGATAATCAGTGTTCCGGAAACAACAGGTTGCGCCACCTCAAGCACTGCACGGTAGACAATGTGTAAGGGATCGACCCCCTTTAAACGACGTGCAAGATGGGTTTGGATATTTTCAACAACCACAACCGCAGGATCAACCAGCACTCCGATGGCAATCGCCAGTCCCCCCAGAGACATGAGATTAGCCGAGACCCCGCCGAGATACATCGGGATAAACGTCAAAAGGATACTCAGGGGGAGGATCGCCGTCACCGTAATGGCCCCTCGCATGTAGCCCAGGAAGACAATGAGCACGATCATCACCAGAACAAGTGCAGCAAGCAAGGCTGTTTTCACCGTCCCGATTGCGCTATTGACCAGATCGGTTCGGTCATAAAAAGGAACAATTTTTACCCCTGCTGGCAGGCTCTTTTCCATTTCCTTCAGTACCGCTTTAATACCTGCAATGGTCTTACTGGCATTGGCTCCCATGCGGTTTAAGACAATCCCTTCAACAAATTCGCCTTCACCATTTTTAGTCACACCGCCATAACGTGTGAGAGAGCCAATGCTCACGCTTGCCAGATCTTTGATATGGATGGGCTGGCCGTCCCGTGTTGCAACGGTGATATTCCGAATATCCTCATCCGACTCAATCTGACCCACCGTGCGCACGAGCAGGACTTCGTTGTTTCGAACCACCCTATCCCCGCCCGCATTACGATTGTTATTCTCCAGGGCTTTTTCCAGGTCGGCGATATTCAGACCCACCGCCAAAAGCGCGTCGGGGTCGGGTATGACATGATAACTCCTTACTTCACCGCCTAAGGCATTCACTTCAGCCACTCCTTCGACCGAAAGCAGGCGGGGCCGGATCACCCAATCGAGCAAACCACGAAGTTCAATATTGCTATGGCCCTCGCCTTCGACCATGAACATATAAGCCTCACCCAATGGGGTTGTGATGGGTGCAAGTCCGGCCTCGACCCCGGCAGGCAGGCTGCTCCAAACTTGATTCAGGCGTTCAGAAACTTGTTGTCGTGCCCAATAGATATCGGTGCCTTCTTCAAAATCAATGATGATGGAAGCAAGGGCATACTTGGTCAGAGATCGCAGCACCGTTTGTTTTTCGATGCCATTCACTTCAACTTCAATTAAACGGGTAATCCGTCGCTCCACTTCCAGCGGTGCCATGCCGGGCGCTTTCACAATGACCACCACTTGAGGCGATGAAACATCAGGAAAGGCATCAATGGGGAGTTGAAGAAAGGCCCAGGCACCCGCAGCTGAAAGCCCCAAAGCACACACCATCACCATCAGCCGCTGTGTTAAAACAAAACGAATGAGATGGGCAATCATTGCGGGTCTCCTGCCGCAGATTCACTCGCCGGTAGTTCACCGCCCTGGTTCAGCCACTCGGCTTTGATGACAAAACTGTTCCGGGTCACGACCTGTTCTCCAGCACTGAGGCCTTCTAGGATTTCGACCTTCCGTCCGTCGGAGAGACCCAGTGTGACGGGACGCACTTCAAAGTCTTTTCCAATCTGAACAAAGAGCACCGTGCTATCCCCAATGAGCTGTATCGCATCTACAGAGACAGCCACTCTTGCCGTGACCGTCTCTTGACTGAGATCAACCGTGACAAAAAGTCCGGGCCGCCATTGTCTCTTGGTATTTTCAAGCGGGTTTTGAATCTCCAGGCGAACCATGCCCATCTGGGTTTTTTCGTCAAAGCGTGAGCCAATATAAATCACCTCGGCTGCGACACCTAAGCCTGCATTTTTAGAGGTGACTCTTGCCTTTTGACCAACCTTGAGCCGATTTAAATCTTTGGCAAGTACCCTGGCATCCACCCAGACAGAAGACCTGTCGGCCAAGACAAAAAGGGGTGTCTTCTCATCGACTGCAGCACCCAGGATGAGGTTTTTTTCGATCACAAGGCCATCAACCGGAGCACGTAGCGCATAACGGGTCAGGGACTGCTCCGAAAAGATAATACGACGTTCTTTGCCCTTTGGCACAATCACAAGTGCAGAAATATCGGCAGGGCGCAGCCCCAGTGCAAGCAAGGTGTGTTTTGTCACTTGTTTTCCCAATTCCGCTTCCTGCATGGCTTGACGGCTGGCGAGATAATCTTCCTTTGCCGATATTTTCTGTTTGAGTAATGTTTCTTCTCTCTCAAAAGAGACCTTGGCAAACTCAAGCCGGTTGAGCGCTTCGATATAGTCACTCTTGGCATTGGCGAGTTCACGGCTTTCGATGATGACGATGACTTCATTCTTTTTGACACGATCTCCAAGGATTTTGCGGATTTCTGTGACAACACCGGAAAGCCTGGGAACCACCTGCGCCACCTTCTCCGTATTCAGCTTCACTTGTCCCGGAAAACGTAGGCTACTTTTAATCTGAAGCGCAGCGGCAGTTTCAAGTGTAATTTGCGCATTGGCGATCACGACGTCTGTTAGTGTCATCACCAGAGGCGGCTCAGCGCCTTTGACCGAATTGGCCGTGAAGACAAACAGAAAGAGTAAAAGACCTAATCGTATTGTCGGTTTATTTTTCATCGTATTTCCCCGTTTTACCTTAGAAAGATATCTCTTGTGTCACACGAGGTCGACAGCATTTTTTTTGAAAAAAGGCTGAATGCGCCATAAATTATGGTGGCGCAGGTTTTGAGTGTGTCGACCTTCAAACCGAAGGTGTCTTGTCGGTCTATTCCTAGGAATTTATGTGAGGGATGGCGGTGCGCGGAGCGAAGGCGGTGAAATCTGGGGGATCTGGGGCGGAGGCACATATTGATATTTCAAAACCCCCCTTTGAATATTTAAAAGCATATAAAGCTCAGGAGAGTTTTGAACGACGGCAATTACTCGTTTTTTGAAGACTGAAAAAAGTTGGAAAGATTGCGCAATATGAGGGACAAGTAAGTCAATTTCAGGGAGCCTATCGTGAGAGAGCACGATAGGCTCATCAAGGTTTCCCACATTTTTTTCGGAACCTTGATGTCCATGCACTGCATTCGGAAAGAAATCGGCGTGAACAAGAGCCTGATACGTTTCGCCATGGACACCGTGCTCAGATGCCGGGTGAACATGCATCACGGGCAGAAAGAGCACGGAGAAGAGCAGCGCAAAAACACCGATACGTTTTCCAAAATTTCTCATGGTTACATCATCTTTCAAGATCATTCTTCTAGAAAAACCACTCTAAGTGAAACGATTTAGTAACACAAGGCCAGAAAAAAAACAAATTCAGTCTTTCAGAATGCACTTAAGGAAGCGCTGACGCTTGATGAAAAATTTTACGTTTTTCGCGCCACCCTCAATCCATTTGCCACTGCGAGAAGTTCACTGGCTTCATGAAAGAAGACAACCGCGGCAACACTCAAAAAACCGCCGAGTGCGGATGGAATTAACAAGGCTAATACAATCAAAGAGAACACAATATTTTGTTTGCTGATTTGTCGGGCGACGCGCCCCAAACGAAGGGCTTCTTCTACTTTTGTAAGATCATCGGCCATGAGAGCAACATCAGCAGCTTCTATCGCCGCATCACTTCCTGCAACACCCATGGATGCCCCGCAGGTTGCAGCGGCCAATGCAGGCGCATCATTGACCCCATCGCCCACCATCAAAACCGGACCATAGGATTTTTCAAGATCCTTGATGGCCTCTACCTTTTCTTCGGGTTTCAATCCTGCTCGAAGATCATCAATGCCAAGCGGCCGGGCAACTGCATTCGCGGTCAGCACATTGTCTCCGGTAAGCATTGCGATTTTAATCCCCATTTTATGCAGTTTGTCAATTGCGTCAAATGACTCAGAGCGAAGTTGATCCTGTAGCGCAATCATGCCATAGACGTTTTTCTCCGTTCCGATCAAGACCACTGTTTTTCCCGATGACTGAAGGGCATTGATCTGCTCGGAGACGATGTCTAAAGAGATGCCCATACCCAAAAAAAGCGCTGGATTTCCAATATACCAAGTGACTCCACCTAAAATGCCTAAGGCACCCGCACCGGTCAAGGCCTCAAATTGAAGCACTTTTGCCGGTGGGATTTGCGCTGACATTGC
>UOGF01000029.1_pt1 | contig 13882 bp, 10 predicted proteins | sample 1989081 | NCBI WGS metagenome assembly UOGF01 (sample SAMEA4712195, study PRJEB27164) | hydrothermal vent metagenome | biome: marine basaltic hydrothermal vent biome; feature: marine hydrothermal vent; material: mineral | place: Pacific Ocean | collected 2011-06-14/2011-07-23 | depth 1719 m
GATCTAAAAAAAATCCCGAGAGAGGCTCTTCCTGAACTTGCAAAAGATATCCGTGCCTTGATTCTGGAAACCGTTTCCGAAAAAGGAGGCCATCTGGGGGCCAGTTTGGGAACGGTTGAATTAACCATCGCGCTGCACGCTTGTTTTGATACCCCTCAGGATCGTTTGGTTTGGGATACAGGACACCAGGCCTATCCGCACAAAATTTTGACCGGACGTCGTGATGTCTTTTCGACTTTACGTCAATACGGCGGGATCAGTGGTTTTCTCTCTCGTAATGAAAGTCCATACGATGCTTTTGGTGCGGGACACGCCGGGACCTCGATTTCTGCGGCTTTAGGGATGGTGGAGGCACGGGATCAAAAAGGCAATAAGAATCATGTGATCGCGATTATTGGCGATGGCTCAATGACTGCTGGCATGGCCTATGAGGCCCTGAACCATGCGGGTGCGTTGAAGAAAAATTTTATCGTGATTTTAAATGACAATGAGATGTCAATCTCGGAAAATGTCGGGGCTTTTTCGGCCTATTTGAATCGAATTCTAACCGGTCGTTTGTACACAAAAGTGAAGAGTGAGACGGCGACACTGATAAAAAACATTCCTAAAATTGGTGATTCGATGCTCAAAGTGGCAAGACGTGCTGAGGAGTCTGTCAAGGGCATGATTGTGCCGGGATTGCTTTTTGAGGAGTTGGGTTTTGAATATTTTGGGCCCATTGATGGGCACCGTCTGGATCATCTGATCACCACTTTTGACAATATTAAAAATTTGAGCGGCCCCATATTACTGCATGTTGTTACAAAAAAAGGCAAAGGTTATGCGCCTGCCGAAGCCAACCCTGCAGCTTATCATGGGACCCCTTCTTTTCATCTTGAGACAGGACAGGCAAAGAAAAAAGCGAAAAAAGGGCCCCCTTCCTATACTTCTATTTTTGCAAAAAGTTTAAAGCGCTTGGCGGAAGATGATGCGAATATTGTTGCGATTACGGCCGCCATGCCAGCGGGCACGGGTTTGGATTTATTCGCCGAGGCTTTTCCCAGTCGTTTTTACGATGTTGGAATTTCTGAGCAGCATGCCGTGACAATGGCCGCTGGCATGGCGACAGATGGTTTACGCCCCGTGGTTGCCATCTATTCAACATTTTTACAGCGTGCCTTTGATCAAGTCGTGCATGATGTGGCTCTGCAGAAACTGCCCGTCGTCTTTTGTCTTGACCGTGCGGGTTTGGTGGGAGAGGATGGCCCCACACATGCGGGTGTTTTTGATATCGCCTACCTCAAGGGGATCCCTAACATGATTTTGATGGCACCTAAAGACGAAAATGAGTTGCAACACATGCTTGCGACGGCACTTCAACAGAAGCAGCCCGTTGCACTGCGTTATCCGCGCGGATCGGGTGTTGGTGTTGCCATTGATGAAAAACTCCAGCAAGTCCCCATCGGAAAAGGCGAAATTGTGATGGGTGATGAGGAGAGTTCATGGGATGTTGCGCTCCTTGCCATTGGCAGTATGGTTTATCCGGCTCAAGCCGCTGCACTGCGTCTGCAAGAGACGGGTTTGAAGGTTGCTGTGATTAATGCCCGTTTTATCAAACCCCTGGATCAGGCCTTGTTCGTTTCAATTGCAAAGCGGTGTCAAAACATTGTGACCTTAGAAGAACATGTTTTGTCGGGTGGTTTTGGTGAATCTGTTGCTGCTGTTTTGGCGGACGAAAAAAGTCTCGGGCAAATTCCTTCTGTGTCTCTCCACCGTATTGGTCTTCCAGATACCTTTATTGAACACGGCCCCCAGAGTCGTTTGAGGGCCGACGTGGGTCTTGATTCCGAGGGGATCTTTGAAAGTGTTCAGACCTTCATGGTTGGGCGACACTCGCGTGCCGATCTTGCCGCCGGATCGAATGAAATGAAAGATTCTCATGTTAAAACAATGTAGTCCCTTGTGATTCGATTGAACTCTTCCGTGTTTCTTTTTGAAAGGGACTGACTCGATTGCCAAGGCGCCAAAAGAACGTTTAGATCGCTTGGTCTTCCTTCGTGGTCTCGCGGAGAGCAGGGAGCGTGCGCGTGCTTTGATTTTAGGCGGTCTTGTCATCGTTGATGGCAATAAAATCGACAAGGCAGGCACTTTTTTTAAATCAGATGTCGCGATTCATTTGTGTGGTCAGACGCATCCTTTTGTGAGTCGAGGGGGCCTGAAACTCGAAGCAGCCTTGGAAGCTTTTGATGTTGATGTAAAACAAGCTGTTGTGATTGATGTCGGTGCTTCCACCGGAGGTTTTACCGATTGTTTGCTTAAAAGAGATGCAGCGCGTGTTTACGCGCTCGATGTCGGTTATGGTCAGCTGGCTTGGTCCCTTCGTCAAGATCCACGTGTTGTGGTTTTGGAACGTCAAAATGTGCGCAGTCTTCTGGCAGAGTCTATTCCCGAAGAGGTTGACCTTGTGACCATTGATGTGTCATTTATTTCTTTAGAAAAAGTAATTCCCGCCATTTTCCCCTGGATGAAGGAGGGTGGCGGCCTTATTGCCTTGGTCAAGCCCCAGTTTGAAGTCGGCAAGGGTGAAGTCGGCAAGGGTGGCATTGTTCGGGATCTTGAAAAACGCAAAGCCGTTCTAGAAAGAATTTGTGGGATGGGTTCGCAGTGGGGACTTAAGACCTTGGGTTCAATTTGTTCCCCCATTCGCGGTCAAAAAGGGAATGTAGAATACCTGGCCTATTTCCGGCGTTTATTTTCTTGAACCTTATTTCCGGTGAGTTGGAATTTATTAACATTGGCATTACTTTCTATATTTTAAAGTGCTTGAAGCATTTTTGATGTTGCTCCAGAATCTTTAGTATATCTATTTTGAGGAGGATCGTGGAATGAAGGTTTTGGTGACGGGAGGAGCGGGTTTTATTGGATCGCATCTTGTGGATCGTTTGATTGAAGAAGGGCATGAAGTGCTTGTGGTGGATGATCTTTCCACGGGAAAAAAGAAAAACATCAATAAAGAAGCCACTTTTTATAAGATGGATATCTTGAGCAGTCGTCTTGAACGTGTTTTCCAAAAAGAAAGACCTGAAATTATCAGCCATCATGCCGCACAGATGGATGTGCGCAAGTCGGTCTCCGACCCTGCTTTTGATGCCAAAAGCAATATTTTAGGTCTTTTGAATTTGTTGGAGTGTGCCGTAAAAAATGGGACCCGGCGTGTTGTTTTTGCCTCATCCGGCGGGGCGGTCTATGGAGAGCAAGTGACGTTTCCCGCGACCGAGTCCCATGCGACTGCACCACTTTCACCCTATGGCGTGAGTAAATTGTCGAGTGAACACTATCTCTATTATTACCAAAAAGTATGTGGTTTAGAATATGCTGCCCTGCGCTATGCCAATGTCTATGGGCCGCGTCAGGATCCTCATGGCGAGGCAGGTGTTGTTGCAATCTTTACACAGAAATTATTGAAGGGTGAGCAACCCACAATCAATGGTAATGGCATGCAAACAAGGGATTATGTCTATGTGAAAGATGTGATTGAGGCGAATATGGCAGTGATCAATAGAAAAGTGAGTGATACCTTTAATGTCGGCACAGGGATTGAGACCTCGGTTAATCAGTTGTTTCAAAATTTGTTGGAGATTACGGAATCGGACTTGAAGGAGATTCATGGTTCTGAAAAGAAAGGTGAACAGAAACGGAGTTGTCTGGATGCAAAAAAGATTTACTCTGATTTAGAGTGGGAGCCTACAGTTTCACTCAAAGAAGGCTTGAAAACAACGGTTGACTATTTCAGGTCAAAATAAATGATCAAGGATAAACGTGTGTTTCTTTTTTTTGAAAATGAATAAGTGAGGAAAATAAATGGAACTAAAAAAGCTTGAAATTACGATTACAGATTTAAAATCCAAAGTCGGTGCAAAAAAAGAAGAGGGGAGTGATCTCTCTCTCTCCCGAAAAACAAAAAAATGTTTGAAACGTGCGCAACGAAAGAAGCGTGTGATGGTAAAGCAGGCCGAAAATTTGCTCGCCAAATCTAAGAAAAAGGAGGAAGCGGCTTCCTAATGACGGCTTTAAAAGTGGGTTTGGCACTTGGAGGTGGTGGTGCCAGAGGTATTGCGCATATTGGTGTTTTGAAGGTCTTGGAGTCAGAAGGCATTCATCTACACATGATTGCGGGGACCAGCTTTGGATCCATTGTGGGAGCAATGTATGCTCAGAATCCAGCGATTTTGCCCTTGAAGGAACGAGTTTTGGCCTTTTTAAAGAGTGAGGCTTTTCGTCGGACGAAGATCTTTTTTATTAAAAGGCACTACGAGGAAAAAAAGAATAAAAGTTTTATGACCAATTTGAAGACCTACCTTCAGAAAGGGATTTTTTTTGGGATTTCACTTCAGCGTCCATCTTTTATTTCAGAAGATGTTTTTTTGTCACAAATGGCACAGCTTTTAGAGGATAAGCCCATCGAAGAAACGATAATTCCCTTTGTTGCCGTTGCGACGGACTTGACGAATGCGAGAGAGATGGTGCTTTCGGAGGGCTCGATTCGTAGAGCGGTTGCTGCAAGTTGCGCCATTCCTGGTGTGCTTCCGCCGATTCACGTAAATGGTGCTCAATTGATTGATGGTGGATGGGTCAATCAGGTTCCTGTCGCCCCTCTGCAATGTTCTGGGATGGATGTCGTGATCGCCGTAAATATCTCGGAAGAGGTGGACGTTGGGGAAGAGGTTTTTGATAGTGGATTAGATGTGGTCTTGCGTGCCAACGAAATCACACGTTCGGTTTTGTCTCATAAGCAGTTAGACGATGTCGATTTTTCAATTCGGCCGGAAATTGGAGATATCCACTGGTCAGACTTTTGGCGTTACGATGAGGCCATTGCAAAGGGAGAAGAAGCAGCCCGTGCTGCACTCAAACCGCTGAAACAGCTTTTATGGCGAAAGCGCGTCAAAAAATTCCTGACCATATCTCACTAAAAAATCTAAAAACTGAAGATGCCGGATGTCTTCAAGGGTGTTCTTCGACCCAAACGATGCCTTCTGGGGTGGTTTCTTTTTTCCAGATGGGGGTGATGCGTTTTAATTCGTCGATGCACCAGGAACAGGCGCGGAAGGCATCTTTTCTGTGTTCAGCACCGACGACAATCAGGACGATGTTTTCTCCGATTGAGATTTCTCCCACACGGTGGATGATGGTGACTTCAATGATGTCGTAGTCTTTTAGGGCCTGATCACGAATTTCAGCAAGACGTTTTTCAGCCATTCCGGGATAATGATCAAAATCAATTTTATGGATTTCCTGTCCTTTTGAAAAATCGCGGGCTGTGCCTAAAAAATTGACAATCCCTCCGATTCTTTTGGAACAGGCTAAGAGCTTCTTGGTTTCTTCTTCAAGCCCAAAATCTTCTGTTTGAACACGAATACGATCTTGATCCATATTTCTATCCTTTCAAATAATAAGTGGGGAGGGGATTGTTTAAGCCTTAGCCCCCTGCAAATGGGGGAAGGAAGGCGACTTCATCTCCATCTTTAATGATGGCTTCTTTTCCAAGGACTTCCTGATTGACGGAGATAAGGATACCACCCTGTTGCATGATATCGACTAAGGGGGGGAGATCCCCTTTCAGTTGTTCTATCAGTTGCTGCAAGGTGCTTCCTTCTTTGATTTCTATGGAGACTTCTTCTTTTCCAACAAGACCTTTGAGTACTGCGAAGAACTTGACTTTTACCATCGTCCACCACCCCCTTTTTTCTAGAAAATATAACTGCTTTCAATAAGATCTGTCAAGAAAGCTTACCATAAACAGGTGCAATTTGCTTTTGAAATCTAGGTCAAATCTGCTTCAAATTTATTCATTTTTTGAGTGAAGGAAAAGCAATTATTTTGTTTTGAGTTGAACTGCGGGTTCAAGTGTTTTGAGGCTTGCGTCATCCCCATTCAAGTGGATGGGAAGCCCGATGGGCAAGGTTGCAGTGCCATCTCCGTGGCCTGAGGGGAAACCAAAGAGAATGGGGAAGTGGTACTCTCCTAGAATATCATTTATTATTTCGGGAAGATCCTCTGGGTGGCAGCCTGGCATTTGACCAAAAATGACCCCTTTGACGCGATCAAATTTACGAAGCGATTTTAAATAAGAGAGCATTCTGTCCAGCCGGAAAGGTGCTTCGTTAATATCTTCGAGAAATAAAATCTTGTCATCCGTGTTCATCTCGTAGGCCGTGCCAATACTCGTACAGATGAGGGTGAGACAACCACCGGTGAGTATGCCTTCGGTGTGTCCTCCTCGAAGTGTTGAGACGTTTTTATAACGCATATCTTGTATTTTTCCGGCCAATAGATCGAAAAAAGCGGTTTCCATCTCAAGAGAGGGAGCATTGCCAAACATGGTTGCGACCATAGGCCCATGGAATGTGACCCAGCCGAATGAGGTATTTAAATAAAGGAGTAGACTTGTGATGTCGCTTGAACCCACAAGGATTTTGGGCGATTGTGCCAGTTTTTGAGAGTCGAGCAAGGGGATGATTCGGGCTGCTCCGACACCGCCGCGAGCACAAACAATGGCATCTACCGTCTTATTTTGAAACATTTCTTGAAAGTCTTCCGCGCGTTCTTGATCCGTTCCCGCAAAATAGCGATAGGTTTTTTCGAGATGTTTTCCGAGCACCACTTTAATACCACGAGATGTGAGCCATGCGATGCCTTCTTGGAGTTGATCTCTATTCACTCGGCCAGAAGGGGCGATGATACCAATGGTTCCGCCTTTTAAGAGGGCAGGAGGCTTGATGTGTTTTTTTTGTGCAGTACTGGATTTATGCATGGATTAGGGTCTCAAAAATAAGGTCGTGTAATTTAGGGCGAAAACTGCGTATCCTCTCATTTTCTCTGCTGGGGTGGACCCGATTGCTTAAAAAAATGACGACGAGTTCATGTGTCCGATCGACCCAAATCGAAGTCCCCGTAAACCCAAGATGTCCGAAGCTTGAGGGGGAAAAATGATGACCGGAAGACGAGACCTTTAGGCTTCCTCTGCCACTTGAAACAGAAGGGCTATCCCATCCTAAAGCCCAGGAAGCGCCTGTGGGACTCATGACATTTTTTTGCCGAGAAACAAATTTTTCTGCGATTTCAGGGGATAAAAAGCCTTTGCCTTTTATTGAATCAAGCCATGTTTGAACAAGCTGATATACGCCGTGGGCTGTTGCAAAAAGTCCTGCGTGACCGGCAATGCCTCCCATGGCGTAGGCATTGTCATCATGAACGATTCCGCTAATGACCCCTTTGCGCCATTTTGAATCTTCGGTTGCCGCAAAATGGAGGGTGTCTGTGTTGATGATGTCTTGTGGGTTTTCAGGTCTTTGAGGGAAAAAAGATTCGGATTGTTTTAAGGCCGAAACAATGTATTTGGAAAAATACGTATTAAGAGGCATCTCGCAGATTTTTTCCACGACTTCACCCAAAAGAATAAATCCAATATCGCTGTAGCGGCTTATTTCACCCGGATGTGCTTTGAGTCCTTCCGCATGGGCCATTTTAAAAATGGCTTGTTTTGCCGAGCGCGTGCCTAAAAATCCAGGGGTTTTTTTTTCCTGGGCCTGAATCTTTTGGTAATAGGGTTGCCATGCGGGGAGTCCAGAAGAATGATTCAATAAGTGAAAAATTGTGACTTGGGATTTTTTTTTACCGAAAAAATCAGGCAGAAACTTTTGCAGTGGATCGTGTAAACAGAGCCGATTTTGCTGGAGCAGTTGGGCGATGGCTGCTGTTGTGACGAGGGGTTTTGTCAATGATGCAAGATCAAAAATGGTTTGAAGATCTACGGAGGTTTGTTTGTTGTTGGGTTTGATCCTTCTTTGACCAAACCCTTCGTGGAAAACAATCTTATTTTGATGAGAAACAAGCAGAACAGCGGCGGAAAAAACAGAAGTGGTGAGGCCTTCTTCCATCTGGTTTGTGATCGCGGCAATGTTCATGCGGGCTTTGCTTTTGCGTCGGCTTTGTTGAGTCGGTCAAGTAGCATTTTATGCAGCCCGTCAAAACCGCCACTGGACATAATACAGATCAAGTCTCCGGGTCGGACCTGTTGATGCAATGTGTCCAGAATTTCTTCAGAAGAAGGAATGAAGTCAGCGGCTTTGCCGAAAGCCCGGAGTTCCGTGATTATTTTTTCTGGATTGAGTCGCTCCTCTGGAGGAATTTTCTCTGTGGCGAAGGGCGCAGCCAAGACGGTGTGATCCGCTTTTCTGAAGGCTTGGACAAATGCCGCTTGAAAAATATTACGTCGACTGGTTGCAGATCGGGGTTCGAAGATTGCCCAGAGACGACGGCTTGGGTAGCGCAGCCGAAGTGCAGCCAAGGTTTCCGCGATGGCGGTGGGATGATGGGCAAAATCATCCATCACGATAATGTCATTTACAGTTCCTACGATTTCCTGTCGTCGTTTGATGCCTTTGAAGTCGAGCAGGCCTTTTTGAATCTCAGGCCAGGAAAGGTCAAGGTGGTGGCAGAGGGCAATCACTGCAAGCGTGTTTTTGAGATTATGGCGTCCGATCAATGGGCTTTTCATTCGCCCCAGACAACGTTGTTGATACCAGACCTCAAAAATGATGAAGGCTTGTTCCTGTTTTACAGCGCGGGCTTGCCAGTCGCAAATATTGTTCTGTGATGGGTCATCCAATTCAGTGCCATAGCGTTCGACCTGACAGGGGATATCTTTGAGAACCTGATCTATTTCACTTGAGCCTGCTTCAGCAAGGAGTATGCCGGATTGAGGAATAAGACGAACAAATTGTTGAAAGACCTGCAAAATGGCGGAGAGGTCTTTGAATATATCTGCATGATCAAATTCAATACTGGTGAGTATGGCATTTTGTGGACGATAGTGTAAAAACTTAGGACCCTTGTCAAAAAATGCCGTATCGTATTCATCGCCTTCAATGACAAAAAAAGACCCATCGCCCAGACGGTGATTGCTGTTAAAGTTTTTGACCCAGCCCCCAATCAAGGCGGTCGGGTCTTTTTCTGCGGAGACCAGTATGGATGCAAGTAGAGCGGATGTTGTTGTTTTCCCATGTGTGCCCGCAACGACAAGGGCTTTTTTATCTTCCAAAAAATAGGTTTCAAGCGCAGAGGCCATTGAGAGATAGGGCAATTTGCGTTTTAAAGTTTCTATGACCTCAGAGTTGTCTTTTGATACGGCATTTCCAATGATGACGCGGTCTGTTTGTGCCTCAATATGCTCCGGTGCGTAACCTTGTTTACAGGCGATATTGTTTTGTGTGAGTAGCGTACTCATTGGCGGATAGATCGATTGGTCAGAGCCCGTGACATGATGACCTGCTTTTTTGAGCATGCCAGCCAAGGCAGCCATCCCTGTTCCGCAAATTGCAATCATATGAATTCGTTCCGGTGTCGCCACTCTAAGCTCCTTATTTTTTCATGTTTATTTTTTGCACTTACTTTACTAAAAGATGATAGGTAAATCATCTCATTTTAACTGTTTTTAAGGAATTTAGGTTGTTTTGTTTCAGGATTTTCTGGGTATTGTGCTTCCCATTTTCTTCGATTAAACAGGGAATAGAACTCAGAGATGTATTTTTACAAATGAATTGCAGACACTCCGTGGTCGGTGTCTAGAATAATCGCTTTATCTTTCTGATGACGATCTGAACCTAAGGCGAGCCTTTATTTTCTATAACACATCATGATGTCTCAATCTAGAGACACTTGAAGTTTTCTTGAAATTTTAATAGTTTAGTTGTTCTTACAGGTTGCTAAAAGAGATAAGAAGTTCTTCAAATCTGGTAAATCCTTTAGTCTTCTGCCGTCCGATTTTGAGTTTTCGGCTGAACTTATAGAATCAATGTTTTATATAATTAATCTTTTTTTTGAGCGCTACAGAAAAATATTTTTTGCCTGATCACACAACTAATGGAGCATTTATGACATATTTCAGCCCGATCAAAGTGTTACGGACTGCCTTTTTTCTCGCGATTTTTGTTTTTGTTACGGCATGTAGTAGCGGCGGCGATAGTGGTGGTACTAATAGTTTACCCAATTCCACTGTGCAACATGCCATTAGCGGCAGCGTCGGTGACGGTCCCATTCGCGATGCGACAATCACCGTCAAAAATGCCAATGACACAGTCATTTTAAGTACCACCGGGGACGCAGCGGCACATTATAGCCTCTCCGTCCCCGCAGACACGATTTACCCTCTAATCCTCACCGCCACGGGCGGAATCGACATGGTCAGCAACGTGACACCGGAGTTTGACTTGCTGAGCACCGTCATTAGCCCAGGGGATCAAACGGCTAATATCACCCCCTTCTCCACGTTCATTGTAAAAATTGCACAGGCCTTGCCTGGCGGGCTGACGGCGGAAAATATGAGCACTGCAAAAGCCTATGTGATCAGTCAGCTTAATTTCGGATTTGATGACAGTAATATCGCTGACCCCATTTCAACCCCCATCGACATGGATAACATCGCCAATATTGTCAAATCGAGCGAAGCCCTTGCAGAGATGATTCGCCGTGTTCATGCGGCAATGCTGAGCATCGGTTCGTCTTTCACTCAGAATGAAATTATTGAAATGCTGGCACGCGACCTGAGTGACGGAAAAATTGACGGACGCGGTGTAGATCCCGTGGATGCAAGACTGGCCGCCATGGCAACCATTGCTTCGGCAGAAGTCTTGCTGGAAGCCTTGCGCAATGAGTTACAGGTCGGTAATAGTGACGCAAGCAGTGCTATGGATGATGCCATTAAAACCGTATTGCCGGGGGCTGTAATGACCACGGCTGATGTCTCTATCACTGAGCGCATGTTGAAACAAGCAACATTATCCATTGATGCCGCGCAAGTCGTAGCACCCAGTAGCGCATTAGAAACACTTTCGCAAACACTCAATGACATCGCGCCCGGCAGTAGCGCTGCTCAAATACAGGATGTTTTGGATGCGGGAATCAACAATACCCTTGCTTCAGTCTTGCAAACGATAGGGGAAGCCTCGGATGAAATGATTGAAACCGTGAATCGTTTTGTACGCGAGGAGAACAGTGCCCCCATCATTAGCGGCACACCCGCAACGATGGTGGTCGCTGCTTCAAACTATCTCTTCACACCCAGCGGCAATGACCCGGATGGTGACACACTGACCTTCAGTATCAGCAACAAACCGGGCTGGGCGGGTTTCAATACCGACACCGGTGTACTCATGGGAACACCCTCAAACGGCGATGTGGGGACAACACCCAATATTGTCATCTCGGTGAGCGACGGCGTATTCACAGACGCACTGCCTGCTTTTAGCATCACCGTCAATCTGGCAGGCGGTGGTCCATCAGGGCCAATCGTCATCTCCGACACCCTGCCGACAAACTATATCTGGGAAGACCTGCAGGAAGAGACCTTGGTATTTATTGATCGCGCTTTTAAGTACACAAATGTGCCCAGTGCCTGTAACGGCCTTAAAGTATTACGCACGGGGAATGGCGACAAAGCCTCATCCGCAACAAGCACCCTGATTAGCTTTGCCGTGAATCAGGGTGTGTCGGTCTATGTCGCCTATGATACGCGCATATTAGCAGCACGCCCCGCTTGGCTCTCCGCCTGGGAAGACACGGGAAATGATCTGGAGGACGAGGACACAAACCGCAGGTTATACCGAAGCACTTTTGCTGCAGGCACCGTCACACTCGGAGGAAATGGCAATGATCACAGTGGCGGCTATAGCATGTATACCGTGCTTGTTGCAGCGCAAGATAGCGCATGCGGTGACGGGAATGGCGGTCCGGGCAATGGAGTCGTACCGGTCGCTGTGGATGACAGTGGTTATACAACCGACCGTCTTGCTGCGATCACGATCCCGGTGCTGGACAATGACAGCAACCTGGAAGACACACCGCTTCAAGTGGCCATCTTCGTCTCCGCATCAAGCGGATCGACTGAGGTGCTCGGAGATAATCAAATCCGATATACACCTAAGGGCAGCTTTGTGGGCAGTGACAGTTTTACTTATAAAATCACGGATGCCGACGGAGACATTGGCACAGCAAAAGTGACCATAGAAGTCACCTGTGCTTCGTGTGTCAGCAATGTCACGCTCATGCTCAACTGGGATGCAAATCCGACAGAAGAAAATATTCTGGCTTATAAGCTCTATTACGGAAACTCAGCAGGCACCATCAACACCCTGTTCAAGACATTGACGGCAAGTGATATCGACTTGAGTGCACCTGTTTTGGATATTGATGCGGGGACAGAGCTGCTACTGGAAAATGGAGACATGATCTGCTTCCAAGTGAGCGCCAGCAATTCGGCAGGAGACTCGGAACGCTCGACTGCCGAATGCGGCACTATTTAAGCGCAGGGGAAACCACTCTCGACTGTATCTATTCGGTTCAGATGTCAATTTCAGTTTCAGTCGAATAGAGATATTCGGGTCCGATAGAGAATGAAGGTTAACTATGAATATTTTTAAAAAAATTTCCAGCAACATGAGGTTTTTTGCAGACAGAAAAAATCTGCTGAGGGTTTTAGTTTTTATTGTGGTTTTATTGGGGAGTTATCGTGTTGATGCCGCCGATGTAGAAAGATGGAAGCAGTTTCGCGTTTCATTCGAAAACACAAGCTGGACAGGCAATCCATTTGATTTAGATTTTACAGCTACGTTTACGCATACTTCAAGCGGACGTGAACTGACTCAATTTGGTTTTTATGCCGGGAATAATATCTGGAAAATCTACTTCATGCCGGATGAGGTTGGGGAATGGACTTATGTTACAAATTCCAGTGATGATGATCTAGATGGCTTGCTCGGAAGTTTTAATGGCGTTAGTTCAAGCCTACAAGGGAAGCTTGTCAGTAACGGCAATAAATGGCAATACAGTAATGGCGAAGGCGTTTTTCCGATAACGACATCAAGCTTAGCTTTTTTTAGAACAACAGAATTGGAGGATGGTTTAAAAGAGTTTATTGATTGGTCAAAAATAACAATGGGTGCAAACATGATTCATTTCGGGCAATTGTTTTATTTTGATCCGAATGACCCGGTTATTGGTGGGGAGAGCGCATTACCTTTTTACGCATCTCAACAACCTGACAATTTTAATTTTGAAATGTGGGATCGCCAAAATAAGAATTTTGATTATATTCGTGATCAGCAGATGGGACAGTATCTGAAGTTTTTTTCTGACGGCAGACAAAAGCCTGATTCAGGGGGGATCGTAGCAAATGCTGATGGCTCCATCTCCGCAATAGAGAAAAGGTTGTTTAAGTATACCATTGCACGATTAGGTGCATACCCCATTGTGATTTGGGATACCGGGATAGATATATCAGAATTCAGGAGTAACACCTGGATAGATAATTTTACGACCTGGTTTCAACAAAATGATCCTTGGAAGCATCCTGTCGGTAGTCGGTCCGGTGGTGGCAGTGGTGGTAAAAACCCTGACACCGCTGATTTTTACAGTGACGGTGAGATTAAGTTTCCTAGTTTTGAAAACTTCACAGAGACCTGGGCAAACAGAAGCATTCCAACTTTGATGACCGATAGATTTCGGGAAGACCATGGAAGAGGTAACTACAATAGAGAAAAAATTCGTAGAGCAGTCTGGCAAGCAGGTTTAACGGGTGGGACTGGATTGATTGTTTCGGGTAATAAAAATGCAGGCTATTTAGGTAAAGACTATCGTTCTGATTTTAAAGCGGCACCTGAAGTGGGTTTTGCTGAGGCATTTTTTAGGACTAAAGTACTTGATTTTAAAGCACTTAATCCTTTGCCTGCGATTGTCGATAATCGAACATACAATTGGAGTGCGGCGTCACCAGGCCAGGAAATCATTGTATACATGCGTGCTGGCAATAACGGTCAAGTTAATGTTGACTTGAGTGGATTTGCAG
>UOGF01000073.1_pt1 | contig 13132 bp, 16 predicted proteins | sample 1989081 | NCBI WGS metagenome assembly UOGF01 (sample SAMEA4712195, study PRJEB27164) | hydrothermal vent metagenome | biome: marine basaltic hydrothermal vent biome; feature: marine hydrothermal vent; material: mineral | place: Pacific Ocean | collected 2011-06-14/2011-07-23 | depth 1719 m
GCCCATTTTTTCGGTCATTTTCGTTAAATATCGGGGATATTCTCCTCAAACGATCAAAAAAATGGACTCAAAATCGCTTTCTCTCGCTACGATCACCTAAGTCCGACAGGCTCCTAGGCGATGCCAAAGATAATTTTTCTCGAAAGTAAAACCAGCGGCCGGAGTATAGTGCTTGCAGAATACTTGAGAACAGAAAGCGACTACCGCCAGAGAGGCTATTCGGATGAGCAAGCAGTCCTTTTTTGAAGGCAAGTTTGATGAGGCTGGCACTCCGAGTGCGACAACGCAGCCAGTGATGGTCAGCAAACCCCTACTGTATTTGAGTCCCCCTGCTTTTCCGATTCGTCCGCCACCATCATCAATGAGAAGATCCTCTCCTGAGAGGCCCAGCCTTTCGCGAGCAATTTGTCCGGAGAGCCTGTTTACAAAAACGATGGGCAATAAAAAAGGGAGTGTAACTGCATATACTTCCCAGGTGTTTATACCCATCCTTAAAATAAGGTAGACAAGAAAACCGAGCCAGCAGAAAAATGCCAATATGGCCTTCAGGTTTCGCAAGCAGTGCCTGCGTTTTTACGGGGCTGTTCCATCCAATAGACGCCATCTTTGTCCCGGATGATTTCATCAGGCAGCACATTCGCATCAAGCGGTAGCGGCGAATCTGCGAAAAAATCCATCGCTTCTTTTGTCGGGGTCTGTACGTAATACGTGTAAAAAGTAGGCACATCTCGAATTTAGCACCCGATTTTGTCTCGATTCCTTCTTTAAATCACCTCCGATATTCTAGATTTTGTCAACTAGCACAGAATTTCTTTAAATAAATGCTTGACTCTATACTTAGGTAGAGGGTTTACAGTGAGATTGAAGGAATGAAAATGTCACCATTCAGTATAGGCCAACTGGCAAAAAAGACTCACGTCAAAGTCCAAACAGTCCGTTACTATGAACGGAGGGGACTGATTCCAAATCCACCGCGTCGAGAATCTGGTTATCGCCAGTTCTCAGAAACAGATGTTGAGCGCATTCGTTTTATTAAATACGCACAGTCCATCGGATTCACGCTTAATGAAATTGCAGAAATGATTGCACTCATTATCGAACCTTCGGCCACCTGTGGCGACGTCAGTAAAAGAATCGACGCAAAATTGTGTGATGTGGAGAATAAGATCAAAACGCTGCTCATGATGAAAAATACCCTGATCGATCTAAAAAAAGGCTGTAAAGAACCAGATCTTTCCAGCAAAGACTGTCCAATTTTGGAATCACTTGACACGGAAAAAGATGGAGTTGATGAGTAAAAAGCCCTTAAATAAACTCCTTGTCACAGGCGTGGTGGGTACGATCATCGCGGCACTTTGCTGCTTTACGCCTATTCTGGTTATCGCACTCGGCCTTGTTGGTTTGAGTGAAATGGTCGGATACTTGGACATTGTTCTACTTCCGGCACTTTTTATTTTTGTTGGAATGATGGTCTATGCCTTGTCAAAACACAAAAAAGACTGTTGCGACAAAAAAGACACACTTCTTCAATGCCTTATTCCCAACAATGATTCAAAAAAAGAAAGCTGTTGTAGCACTCAGCCAAAATTAAAGGTTCATAATGACCCAATCTGTCCTGTGAATGATGAAAAAGGACAGTCTGTAAATGCTCAAACCCTCCGACATCTCATCAAGAAAAGGAAACAGTCTAAAATCAAAGAATCGGGTTATTATTTCTGTAAAACGTCTAACTGCGACACGGTTTATTTTCACCCTGAAAGTGGACAAACCTTCAAAAAGTCTGACCTGAATATACGTGTTGGTTTGAAAGAAAGTGAAGATCCAGTCTGGGTGTGCTACTGCTTTGACATCAGCAAAAAAATGATTGCAGAAGAAATAGAAAGCACAGACCATTCTGCTTCGGGAGATCGTATTCGGAAAGAAGTTGCGGATAATAATTGTGAGTGTGAAATTAAAAACCCCTCGGGGCGCTGCTGTCTGGGAGAAGTTCTTACGGTAGAAAAAGAAGCACAAAAAAATCTATCAGAAAAGAACACCAGTAAGGAGGTAATTTTATGAAAGGATTGATCTCATCGATTTCAGCACTCTTTTCATCCGCCTGTTGTGTTGGTCCTGTTGTATTGACGGGCATGGGTGTGGGAGCAAGTACAGCAGGTTTTCTCGGAGGGATGGCTGGCTTTGTGAAAGCCTTAATGCCGTTCAAGAGCCTTTTTATCGCAGGGGCCTTAGTGGTTTTGGCGCTTAATTTTTATACCGTCTACGGACCAAAACGAAAGGCTTGCCTGGAAGGCAGTATTGATGGGGAGAAAAAGCTCAAAAGAGAGAAGATGTTGCTCTGGGCCAACACGGTCGCCGTGATTTTATTCATCCTATCGCCTTACCTTTTGGCCATTTAGGAGTGACCCGATGGTTCAAGCGATAGACGATAAAACTCAGAAAATCGAAAACCTCGCACGGATCGCAGCAGATCTTTTTCCCAAGCTCGATGCAACAGAGAAAAAAATCGCACTGCGTTTGTACAAAGGCCTCTCCGAAGGAAAAGCAGTTTCACCTGGAGTTCTTGCATCTGAGCTCGGGCTTCCAAACGAACGGGTGAGGCGGTTTTTGTCGGATTGGCCGGGCGTGGATTTTGATGCCGAAAAAAATGTCGTCGGTTTTTGGGGACTTTCTCTTTCGGAAACCAATCACCAGTTTGAAGTGTATGGCAGAGACCTTTATACCTGGTGCGCTTGGGACACACTTTTTATTCCTCAACTCCTACAAAAAACGGCGAAGGTGCATTCGGCCTGTCCCGTCACAGGGGAAAGACTGAGCCTAATCATCACCCCGAAAGAAGTGCGTGATCCGAGACCTTCAGAAATAGTGCTTTCTTTCATTACCCCCGAAGCCGCGAAAGTGCAGCAAGACGTCGTGCAACATTTTTGCCAGTATGTCCATTTTTTCGCGTCTGCGGATGCCGGAGCGCACTGGGTCTCGCAACATCCCGAAACCTTCCTGCTTTCATTGAAAGACGCCTTTGTTTTGGGTCAATTGAAAAATAAGATCCGTTTTGCGGGAACATCACTTTAAAAACCCTGAGTGCTGGGATCGCAAGATTTCAGCAAAATAAAGGAGAGTATATTTATGAAAAAAATGTTGTTATTACTGTTTATCCCCATCATGTTGTTTTCATTTGCCCCGAAAGTTGCGGCGAAAGAAAAAGCTTCGATGCTCTTTCATTTGAAAACCGGCCTAAAACACAACGATGCCCAGATCTGCGTGGCCTACAATATGATTTGGGCTGCCTTGGAAGAAGGTGCGTCTGTTAAAGTGCTGGTAGATGCCGATGCGATCAATACCTTTAAGATTGGTTGGCTTGGGAAAGATGCCATCCAAAAATACAAATTGCCGGAAAATCTGCGGCAAGGCTTGGCGACGCAGTTTGAAGTGCCTTTCGAGGAAACACCCGTGACTTACGGCGATTTCCTAAACATGCTGCATGATAAGGGCGCGGAATTTTACATCAACAGTGCGATGCTGGTGGTCGCTGGGGTTGAAGATCAATTGGGCACAGTAGAAAATGTCTCTGCAAAGTTTTTTAAACCGGTGACCTTAAGAGAGATGATCCGCTTTAGAATGAATTCTGATTTTTATATGGTGTATTAGAAAATAATGAAAAATTTTAAATTTAGAAAATTGATTGCCGGTTTTTTATTCTTTTTTGTCTTGCTCATGGGCGGACAGCGACTTGAGACACAGGCCACCGAGGGAGTGCAGGACAAAGTGATCGTGCTTCGGGTTGATGGTCTCGGTTGCATTACTTGCGAATGGAATATCGAAGGGAAGCTGGATGCATTACCTGGAGTGAAGGAATCGGATCTCACCTCAAAAAGAATCACCTGGTGGAATCCATTTTCAGAAAAAGAAGGCAAAGCCGTCATCACCTACGATGGGACGAAAGTCACCGTTGAACAATTGATTGAAACCATCGAACAATCCAGTGATGCTGTTTATACCTATAGCGCCTCGGTTCTCACCGAATAGCTTCGTTGGTTCGACATCCCCATCACGCTCCCCAAAAAAACACTTGACTCCGTACTGAGGTACGGCATTTATAGTTAGGTCATGAAAGCGTTCACAATAGGGCCTTTGGCCAAAAAATGTGGGGTGAATGTCGAAACCGTCCGTTATTATCAACGGCGCGGTCTATTGGCTTTGCCTGAAGCCGCCTCATCTACCTATCGCCGTTATTCAGAATCAGACGTTGAGCGCATTTCTTTTATTAAAGGTGCACAAGGTTTAGGTTTTACCTTAAATGAAATCGCAGAACTGCTCGCTTTGCGTGTTGATTCTACAAACACCGCATTCGAAGTCAAAAAACGAACAACACAAAAAATTGCGTCTATTGAGCGAAAAATCGCCTTACTCGAAGAAATGAAGTTAGCGCTCATTCAATTGGATGCAAGTTGTCAGGGGAGTGAAGATAGCATCTGTCCTATATTAGATGCCTTCGGCAAGGTCGCATCCGGTGAATCGTGCTGTCAGGAATCGGGGTCGTAACAATGGGAATAAAACGAAACAGTCTTACCGGTGGTCTCTTTGCGATGCCCTGGTGCTGTATCGTGCCTGCTGGGTTTTCACTTCTGGGCCTTGCGGGGGTCACCGCAGCCAGAACGGTGTTTGAGAGTGCCACGCCATTTTTTATCCTCGTCTCACTTTTTTTTCTAGGACGCGCCCATTACTTGATCTCTGTAAAAAAATACGGCAATCGTCTTAGTCATGTGGTGACATGGATTTCCACGGTTGTTGCTGTTAGCGTCTGGGGGTGGCAATGGGTGGTCTAAAAACCCGTATTTTTTTTATTGTGTTCATATTTTCCACGGTACCGTCTGTCGCAAGTGCCCACGAACCGCTCTTCAGTATCGGGCCGCACACACTTTATAAAGGAGGAATCGGCATTGAATTAGAGGCCGAGTTGCTTTCAAAATCAACCTTGCTTCAAAACGGGACTGAAATCGAAGATCCGAAAAATCAGGTGGTCACACGTCGGCTCTTTCCCATCGAAATTATATACGGCCTAACATCGAATTGGTCTGTCACGGCGCGTATTCCGATTGTTTATCGCAGATTGGAAAAAAGTGTTTCCGGCCAGAAAACAAAAATGTCATCCGAAGGTTTAGGCGATATCGTTTTGCGTTCCAAATACCGTTTCTGGCGACGGGATAGCCTGGGCGTTCAAGAATCTGCGGCGCTTGTTTTCGGCCTTAAACTGCCGACGGGTGATGATCAAGGTCCGTTGCCACTCGGAAGTGGCTCGCCGGATCTGCTTTTCGGTGTCACCGCAGGTCATGAAGGCAGACGGCTTTATCTTTTTGGCGATCTGCGTTACAAGCTCAATACCGAGGCCAATGACCGCAAAGAAGGCGATACATTTTTTTATGATGCCGCCATCGGGTTCAGACCGATATTGACAGACTATTACCGACCTGATCTGGTTTTGCTCTTGGAAATGAATGCCGAGATCGCGCAAAAAGACACACAGTCTGGGATTAAAAATGTCAATTCTGGCGGAGAGACCATCTGGCTCGGGCCGAATTTTTTATTGAGTTATCGCAATTTGATGTTGAAAGGCGGTGTGCGATTTCCGATTGTGCAGGATTTAAACGGAACACAACTGGGCTCAGATTATGAAGGCGTTATCGCAGTGGAATTTCATTATTAAAAGAGGTGGAAATATGAAAAACATCCTACGAAAGGCTTCGCTTTTTCTGGCCATGCTGGTTGTCATCACCATCCCTCTGTCTCAGAGTGTTCGAGCAGAAGACCCCGGCGATGAAATTTCAATCCGTGTTGATGGGCTAAGCTGTCCATTCTGCGCCTATGGTTTGGAAAAAAAACTAAAACGGCTGGAGAATGCCGGAAAAATCCACATCGATATTGAAAAGGGCATTGCCCATATTCAAGTCGCCGAAGGTAAAAAAATCTCAGAGAAATCCCTCAAACAAGCGGTGGAAGATGCGGGTTTTAGTGCGCGGGAGATCACTTACGGAGTCCCTCAAAAATGATGCCCTTTGAAAAAACCGTCAAGATGAAACAAAAACCCCGCCTGTTTTTCATGCTGCTGTTTATCGTTTTTACTTTTTTCGGCTGCATGTCTAAAAGTAAAGCCGAAACATCCCCTCGGTTTTTAATGTCATGGGGTGAAAAAGAATCGGATTGGGGGCGGCTCAAAGAGCCCTTTGATGCCGCAGTCGGCCCGAAGGGCTTTCTCTATGTCACCGATGCACGCTTGCAAAAAGTCTTCAAATTTGATGGCGATGGGCGCGTTATCACAGAGTGGGGCGATGCAAAGCGTTTTGAAAAACCTACGGGCATAACCGTCAGCGCCGATGGATTTGTATATGTTTCCGACTACGACAATGACCACATCCTCAAATTCACCTCAGAGGGGAAATTTCTCAAACAATGGGGGCGCTCCGGCATAGGGGAGGGGGAATTTGATTCACCTTCCGGTTTGGCTGTCGATGACAGCGGGAATATTTACGTCACCGATCTCTACAATCATCGCGTTCAAAAATTCTCAAGTGATGGCCGCTTCCTGCTCAGTTGGGGACAAGAAGGCAAGGTCAACAATGTGCGCTCGGCTTTGAATTTCCTCTTTGGTGAGGGCAAAGAAAATCTTTTCTATTACCCCGCCAAGATCGCCGTCTCGACAAAGGGTGAAGTCTTCGTTTCCGATTCATACAACAACCGGGTGCAGGTCTTTGATCAAAACGGGCAATTTTTGCACAAGTGGGGGGGCATGGGATTCTGGGGCGGGCGTTTTCGCGTGGCCTCAGACATCGCCTTTGGCCCCAAGGGACAGGTTTATGTGGCCGATTTTTACAACAATCGTGTGCAGGTTTTTGACCCTGCGGGGAAATACATCAAACAATGGGGCGAAAAGGGAAGTGCTGAAGGCCAATTCGATGGCCCGACGGGTTTGGCCGTTGATCAAAAAGGGGATATCTATGTCGTCGATTGGGCCAATCATCGCATCCAAAAGTTTTCGGGAGCCTACAAATGATTCGAGAGCATTTCTTCAAATATATGTTGTTGATGATCTTGTTTGCGAATCCCTCTTTTTCATGGGGCTTGCCGATTGAAACTGATACGGCCTTGATCTTAAGGTTCGAGAGTAATGCTCTGCGGTCTTTCGTGCGCGTGATTCGTCAAGGCAAGATGAGTGGCATTCAACCCAGTGCTTAATCTGTGCTCCCCTCAACGCGAAGGGATTGAACGATATCCAGAACATAAATCCATCCCGCATCGCTTTGACCGGTTTTGGCGTGTTTTTGAATCAGTTGAATCGCTTGATCAACGCGGTCGTCCTCACAAACCAATTCCAGCTTGATTTCCTTGATGATCGCCTCACCGAGTGCGACGGAATAATCTTGTTCCAAATGATCCAAGGCGTTCAACATCCCTTCGACATGGCTGATGGACAATCTTTTGAATCCGGCGCTCTTGAGGGCATGCAGCACATCGGCAACGCGGTTACGGTGAATAAAAGCTTTAACTTCTTTCATGTCATTTCTCCCGGTGATTCCTTTGATGATTTATCCTGTCCGCGTGTTTCGACCCACTCATAAATGACGGGTAATAAGAGCAGGGTCAGTAGGGTGGAGGTGATGAGACCTCCGACCACCACGGTCGCTAAAGGCCGTTGTGTCTCGGCACCGACACCGCTGGAAAACAGCATGGGCACGAGGCCGATAAAGGTGGTCGCAGCGGTCATCATGACCGGACGCAGCCGCATCTCTGCACCTTTGCGCACGGCTTCATAAACGGACAAGCCCTTCTCCCGTAACTCGTTGAGAAAACTCACCAATACGATCCCGTTGAGCATGGCGACCCCGAAGACCGCAATAAAACCAATGGCAGAAGGCACTGAAAGGTATTGACCGCTGATAAAAAGCGAGACGATACCCCCGATGGTGGCGAAGGGCACGTTTACAATAATCAAGGTGGCGTACTTGATTGAATTAAAGGCGGTGTAGAGCAACACAAAGATAAAAAAGATGGTCAAAGGCACGATGACGCCCAAGCGTTTTAGTGCACGTTGCTGATTTTCAAACGCACCGCCCCATTCAATCCAATATCCCGGCGGCAAATCAACTTTTTTTGCAATGGCGACTTTTGCCGCTTGGACAAAACTGTCTACGTCGCGACCGCGCACATCCATTTGAATGACGGCGTAACGCTGTAACTGCTCGCGACGGATGAAGGAATAACCTGTGTTTATTGAAATATCGGCGACCTTGTGCAAGGGCACGATCAGCCCCTTTGCGGTGCGTAAAGGAATGTTGCGAATGGCATCGACCGACATTTTGGACTCATCATTCAGACGCAAGGTAATATCAAAACGCTTCACACCCTCGATCAGCGTGGAGACCGGTTCATTCCCGATGCCGGTACGCACGATGGTGAGTACCTCGTCGGCATTCATGCCGTAGCGGGCCAGTTGTGCACGATTGACTTGAATGCGAATTTGGGGCTTGCCCAGGTTCGCCTCCAGCGACAAATCCGCCACACCCGGTACTTGGCTGATCGCATTTTTGATGTTTTGGCTGATGCGATCCAATTCATCCAGATCCTGACCATAGAGTTTGGCGGCGAGAGTGGCTCGAACGCCGGAGATCAACTCTTCCACCCGCATTTGGATTGGCTGAGTGAAACTGATCACTGTGGTTGGCACCGCTGTTTCAAGCGCTTCGCGCATCTCATCTACCAGTGCGGTCATTTCTTTGTCTTCTGGCCATGCCTCGTGGGGATGCAGCTCGGTGTAGATTTCCATATAGTTGACATCGGCGGTTTCACCTTTTTCGGCGCGACCGATCATGGCGACCGTCGTTTTAACCTCAGGAAAAGCAGTGAGCACTGTGGATACTTTTTTAGACACCGCAATAGACTGATCCAGGGAAGTGGAGGGGATTGAAACCACCCGCCACATAATGGAGCCTTCCTGCAATTGCGGCATGAACTCTTTGCCCAAAAAAGGGAAGAGGGCAAGACTGCTAACGAGAGAGATTAAAGCAATGGCAATAACGCTACGTTTGTGCGTGAGCGCCCAGCTCAGGGTTGGCAGATAAATCCATTTGAGTGCGCGCACGATCAGTGTGTCGTGCTCTTCTTTTGCTTTTAAAATCAATACGGCCAGTACGGGAATGATGGTGAGCGTCAAGAGCAATGAACCCACCATCGCAAAACTAATGCTGAAGGCCATGGGTTTAAAGAGCTTTCCTTCTAAGCCTTCGAGGCTGAACAAGGGCATGAAAACCACGATAATAATCACAATGGCGAAAGCGACCGGATTGACGACTTCTTTCGCTGCGACCAGCACGGCGGCCCCCGTATTCACTTTTTCACCTTTTTTACGCCACTCGGCCATGATGCGGAAGGTATTTTCAGTCATGACGATGGCCCCGTCTCCCATCATGCCGACACCGATGGCTAGACCTGCCAAAGACATGAGGTTGGCCGAAAGTCCCGCATAGGACATCAAAATAAATGCAATTAGCATCGCTAGAGGCAGGGCCGAAATCACCACCAAGGCTGAGCGGATTTCTCCGAGAAAAAGAAAGAGCACGACTGCAACCAATACGGCGCCCTGCATCAAAGCATTTGAGGCGGTGCTGACGGCTTGATCCACAAGATCGGTTCGATCATAAATCGGCCGTAAAATGACACCTTTGGGGAGGGCAGAGGAGACAATCTCAAATTTTTCTTTGACCGCAGCCACCACATTCCGGGCATTTTCTCCGATGCGGGCCAGGGCCATGCCTAAGACCACCTCTTCGCCATCGCGTGTGACGGCACCAAAACGCAAGGCCGGTTGCTGGATGATCTGGGCCACATGCCGCAGGTAAACCGGCGTGCCGTCTTCTACTTTGACGACAATATTGCCGATGTCGGTTTCGTTTTTGAGCAAACCCAAACCGCGCACCAGATATTGCTCTGCGCCCTGATTGATGTACTGCCCTCCCACCTGAGCGTTATTGCGTTCAATCACTTCCATGACTTCGCGAAAGCTGAGGCGGTACTTGATCAATTGCAGGGGGTCGATGATGACTTGAAACTGCCTCTCTTCCCCACCCCAGGACATCACATCGTCCACACCCGGCGCGGTACGCAGCATCAAACGCACCTGCCAATCTTGCAGGCTGCGCAGATCCATGTTGGTAATATTTTCCGCCAATTTTGTATCGGCCCGCTCCACGGTGTACCAGAAGACCTGTCCCAGCCCTGAGGTATTGGGGCCCATTTCGGGCCGACCGTAACCATCCGGCAGACGATCTCCGATTTCCTGCAAGCGTTCCATCACCAAACGCCGGGCGAAGTAGATCTCCATCTCATCGGCGAAATAAACCGAGACATAAGAAAGCCCGAACAAGCTGACCGAACGGATCTCTTGAACACCGGGCAGACCGGCCATGCCGGATTCCACCGGAAAGGTGAGCAGGTTTTCCACATCTTCGGCGGCCAAACCCGCAGCCTCCGTGTAAATGTTGACCTGTACGGGCGTGACATCGGGAAAGGCGTCAATCGGAACCGTCGTGACCGCTCGCCAGCCGAGAAAGGCCACCACGATAAAAGCAACGATGACCAAAAATTTGTAACGCAGGGAGGTTTCAATAATTTGATTTAACATGAAAAATCAGTCCGAATCGCCAATTTGAGATTTCAGGAGGAGTGACTTGAGCACATAGGCCCCTTGTGTGACGATCTCGTTTCCAATGCGCAGACCGGCCTTGATTTCCGTCCAGTTGCCATGGGTTTCGCCACGTTCGACCGGTGCAATCTGGATCTCGTCCCCTTCCACTTTGAAGACCGCATCGGCTCCCGACAGAAGCACTAGGGCTTCTTTTGGCACGGCCAGCACAGCTTCACCCGCCGAAACCTGGATGAGGCTTCGAACAAATTGACCGGGCCGCAGGCTCTGATCCTGTGAGTCCACTTCGATGCGAATGGCCAGGGTGCGCGTCGTTTCATCAATGCGGCGATGAATCTGCACCACTTTTCCGCTCAACCAGTTTTTTTGATCACTGCTCACGCGCGCAGGGTTCATCAGTTTGATTTTGACTGCGACTTCCGGGCTGAGTTTTGCTTCCACCCACAAACGGGATTCATCGCTGATCTCCATCAATACCGTACCCGGCGGCACCACGCGACCGGTCACAAAGTCGTCGCTGATGACCGTGCCTGCCTGCGGACTCAGCAAGTCAAAAATGCCTCTTGCGTGGCTGACATCCCCCTGTTTCAGCAACGCGGTCACTTGGCTTTCGGTCATACCAAAAGCCAGGACTTTTGCGTAGGCTTGCTGTCGCGTCACTTGAGCACTGACATAGCGTTTTTCCGAGACCACTTTGCGACCCAGGTCTTTTACACGACGCCATTCCCGGTCTGAGATCAGTAATTCTCCCTGGGCCTCGGCCATTTCAACACTGGAAAGCGTCACCAGTTTTTGCCCTTTTTGGATGATCTGCCCCATACGGGCATGGCGGTGAATGATTTGAGCGGTGATGCGGGGGCCGACTTCGGCACTGCGATAGCGGTTGAGCCGCACTTCCCCGGGGGCCGTTACCACTTCAGCCATCAACTGTGTTTCGACACGCTGCGTGAGAATCCCCATGGCCTCGCGCTCAGCCGCAGACATTTGCGGGATGCCGTCTGCTTCCTCTGCTTCTTCAGCAAAAACAGGGGCGACCAGGATCAAGCACAAGAGGGGGATAAGTCTAAAAAAACGGTTCATCATGGTTTTCTCCAACACGCGGTTTAAAGGTCTCGTTCGACAAGGGGACTAGGTGCCAGAACAGAAAATCCCTGGAAAATGCACTCTCCCAGTTAATTGAGAACGCCCCTAGCCCTTCAGACCCAGCCAGTGTTCTGTTTTTCCGCTGGCGCTAAGCCACTCAAACCAGGCTTGCCAGAGGCTGCCGCGTAAAGCAGCGGCGGCGCTTCGGGTATCCAGAGTCTGTTTGAGTTGCACCAGATAGTCTGTTGTGCTGAGTTCACCCGCAGACCACAGACGTTCTAAAAGTTGCACCTGACTGTCCAGACTTTGCTGCCCTAATTGCATCCAGTCCTGCCAGGCCGTTCTGCTCAGCTCAAAGCGGCGGGAGGCCGACATTAGTCTTGCCCGACTGCGGCGATGCGCATCTTTGGCCCTTTGTTCCATTTCTATTGCATCCGCGTTCGCGGCATCTACCTCGGCGCTGAAGGTGTTGCGTACAAACAAGGGGATGGAAAAGCTCAGGCCAATCACATTATCCGAGGACTCGCGGCCACCGCGCAATGCGATTGTCGGGTCGGCTCGGCGTTCGCTTTGTCGTTGCACCACCGCCGCGCTGGCAATGGCGACTTGCGCCTGGAGCACACGCAGGCGAGGCAATTGTTCAAGCAATGCTTCAGGATTGCTGTTCTGAATCAGAGTAAGCGCCGGGATCTCCGGCATGTCCGGCCAAAGCGCAGGCCGGGTCTCGGCGACATTCATCAGGCCCTGTTCGGCTTGGGCCTGCCCACCCCGTAATCGGGCCAGTTCCAGCCTCGCTTCCATACTTGCGAGCCGGGCGAGATCCAGTGCGACTTGTGCGAGATCCCCTGCCCGATGGCGCTGTTCGCTCAGGGACAAAAAACGCTGCATCACATCACGACGCTGCTCGCCAATGCGCCTCAGATCGTCTGCGCTATGGTAGCCTGCCAATGCCGTGAGCAATTCCAGCGCGAGTTCCTGGCGAACGACGATCAATTGCGCAATCGCTGCGTCGTATTCGAGCCTCGCGACGTGCGTGCGTGCCGAACGTTTATCCGCCCAGTCGATGGATTGGCTTAGTGCCAGGGTTTTTGTGACATCACTCGCATCTTCGTATTCAAGTTGGAAATCCGGGTTGTAGAGTGCTTGATCGGCGGCTTTTTCCCGAGCGCGAGCAGACTTCACCTTGGATTGTGCCGCCAAAATCCGGGGATGTTTGCCAAGTACGCGATGCACCAGGGTACTTAAATGGACTTGTTCGGCTGCAAGGGCCGGCCCGGGATTTAAAAACAAAAATCCAGCAAGCACCACCATGAGCGTATATCGTTGTTTTTTCACAGCTTAAACCCCACAAGGTATTTC
>UOGF01000031.1_pt1 | contig 13014 bp, 11 predicted proteins | sample 1989081 | NCBI WGS metagenome assembly UOGF01 (sample SAMEA4712195, study PRJEB27164) | hydrothermal vent metagenome | biome: marine basaltic hydrothermal vent biome; feature: marine hydrothermal vent; material: mineral | place: Pacific Ocean | collected 2011-06-14/2011-07-23 | depth 1719 m
TAATGTCACCTGCATCGCCGTTGAGGTGAATAGTGGCTTGAGAGAGGGTTTTATTATCGCCGGTTGAAGCGAAGAGGACGATATCGCCATCTGCACCGTTGCCCCCGAGCCATAAATTGCCGCCTCCAGCATCCAGATGAATGCGGTTTTCACCGGCTCGACTTTTTAGTAGCACGTCTCCCTCGGCACCATTGCCCCCAGCAAAAACATTTGCCTCCTGGCCGTCAATATGTACGGATGCTTCAGCGAGATTACCGTGTTCTGCATCGTTACGAAACATTACCAAATCGCCATCTGCGCCGTTGCCGCCGAGCCATAAATTGCCGCCCCCGGCATCCAGATGAATGCGGTTTTCACCGGCTCGACTTTTTAGTAGCACGTCTCCCTCGGCACCATTGCCCCCAGCAAAAACATTTGCCTCCTGGCCGTTAATATGTACGGATGCTTCAGCGAGATTACCGTGTTCTGCATCGTTACGAAACATCACCAGATCGCCATCTGCACCGTTGCCGCCGAGCCATAAATTGCCGGCCCCAGCATCTAGATGAATGCGGTTCTGGCCGCTATTACTTTGAAGTACTAAATCACCGTCTGAATTATCACCGCCGGCGAAGATGTTTCCATTATGGTCGTCTATTTTAATTGGCATAGTTCACTCCTTGAGGTTGGTTAAAAAACACACTGTTTCTGCATGATGTGTATTTGATGTCGTAATGATTTGGTGTTTGAATTGCCGATGTTAAATATATTTTGCAGAAGAGAGATCGGCGCGTTAACACCACATGCTGTCGCTGTTCGTTTGACGCTGAATGCGCTCAGGTTTAAAAATTTAGCGAGTTTACAAGGTCTGCCGTGGTGGTCGATTATCCATAGTAAATAAAACCCCGAAGGTGCGATGGCACTATGGGGGGGTGCAGTTGCAATTAGCCGATCCCCCCCTGCGTGGGTGAATTCAAGGGCGATATAGCGCTGGTCTGCATCGAAGGCGTGGGTGACTGAGCCATTTCGAATGAGAGCCACGCGTTGAATATCGCCGGCCTGAGGGGTGCGTATAGTGAATGCGCTTCCGTATATTAGCATTTCGGGGTTGGCGCTAATTTCAGGTCGATTGATTTGCTCGCAATAGGGTGGGCGGAACACTTCAATTCTTGTTTCCTGATCTGAGGAACGACCGGGGCCATCAGAGCCAGCACACCACACGGTGCCATTTGGCATGAGTAAGGCAACATAGTGATAATGACGTTTCACATGTGCGTGTTTTTGGGTTTTACTCCATGGCGCATTTGATGGGGTTTTATAGCTTTGCGTATCCCAGTTAATTTCAGGGTCATAAATTTCACCATCCTGAACGGTATTATCCTGGCGGGTAGGATCGCCTCCATCTTGTGCGGTACCGCCCGATAGAAAAACTTTGCCATCAGGCAACATAACGGTACAGGCATGAAAGCGAAAAGGTACATTGCCATTAGGCCAGTCACGCGGGCCCGTTTGAATCCATTGTGGATCTTCACCACTCAAGGTGATGCGGTAAGAATTAGGTGCATTAGTGATCAAAATTCTGGGGGTATAACCATCGGCGGGTAACATGGGTAGCATAATTGCGCTACCGATGCTGTTCTCTTTGTAAATGTTCTCTCCGGGTGAAGGCTGTGAGGGAGGTGGCGTTATTTCTTCTTTGTTATTAACTAATGTTGAACCTTCAAAATGCCCGCTGTATGGGTTGTAAAAACGATTTTTGCCTCTAACTTCAGAGGCAAAAAAAACTAATCCATCGGGTAATAAAAAGGTGCGCTGATACCAGCCAATATTATCATTATCATAGGCCGTTTTATCGTCTGTTAGAAGAGACCAGCTATTGTGATGAGGGCTATAGCGTTCAGGTGTGTTGTTGTTATGGCGGCGGTTTTCATGGCTGGGGTAGTTTTCCCGATAATCTGGGTGGCCGCCCATGCACAATACCTGATTGTCGTATAGGGTCATTAACGTGGGATACCAGCGCCCCCCTGAATTATCGTTGTTGTGGGGATCTTTGTTCAGATCGCTAACCTCGCCAGGTTTACTCCAGCTACGACTGCGTGGGTGGTACAACCAGCAATCTCTTGTGCCACCACCCGCCATACCGGTATTAGGGTGGCCATGTTGAAATTCAGGTCTCGCATGAAATTTTTGATGGGCAATTCGATCCTTTTTATCCAGATCAGGTATATTAAGCTCAGGCGGGTGAGGTACACCGTCATGTATTTTGAGTTGCCCACCGCCGATCAATAGCCGGCCATCCGCTAAAAAACTATGCCCAGAGCAAAATACATCTGTGTTGGGCGGGTTTGTATTTGACAGGTCAGTGACTTGTTCTTTATCAACATCAAAAATATAAAAGCCATTCGATGAAAACCAGCCACCGAAATACATAATTTCACCAGGAGGCACCAGTGCTGCATGAATTGCCATGTGCCCCGAGTCTGGGTGAATAACTTCCCAGGGGTGACATTGTGCCTGACGTGCGATTAAGTGTTGTTTGAGATTACCGGTACCACCACTTAAAAATTCCTGTTTTATAGAGATGGGAAGGGGCAGGTTACAAGCAGCCGCAATCCGTTGAGCTGACAACTTCGGCATAACAGAATCCTAATAAAAGTTAATTACGATTTAATCTACTAAACAAGCTGATGTAAATATACTAATCCCAAGAATTAGGAGGAGTCAATCCCAAAGTTAGTTGAAAGTTGATTGATGACCTAAGCTGCTTTTGATTGAATTTCTCCACGTTATTTTTCGAGATCTGTGATCTTCGTGGCTAAAATGGTTCAGGTACAGTGCCGGCCCCTTCTCATAATACGGAGGGTCGAAGTATATCAGGATATTTTCTATCGTGGTATTGGCGCTTAAGCAACTTCAGGAAGTTCACCCCATCCAAGTTGAAAACTTCCAGTGAATCAGCATGTTTAGCGATAGCCTTTATTTTTGAGATAGACGTGGTCTTGTTGTACCGAGAATTGATTCTATAAACACCATTCTGCTTCATACCTCCAATCGGCCTGACTTCCAAAAGACCTGAACGATTACAGCGATTCATATAAAATGAACTATACATCGGAAAACTAATATGGAATCGCGCGCGTTACATCAAAGACCCAGTTTCCGGCAAGCGCGTGTCCCGTCTGAACGATGAGGCGCAGTGGATACGAAAAGATGTTCCTGATCTAAGAATATTATCCGATGACCTTTGGAATGCTGTAAAAGCGCGGCAAAGCAAGCTTGATCGCCACAAAACCGGACTTTGGCAAAAAAACAGACCGCAATATTTGCTCTCCGGCCTGACCAAATGTGGCGAATGTGGCGGTGGTTATTCCAAGATCAACGCGAATAGCTATGGCTGCTCCACCTCCAAAAACAAGGGGGAGTCGGTCTGTAGTAATCGCAGAACAATCAAGCGCATCACATTGGAAAATTATGTACTGAAAGCTTTGCAAACACGTTTAATGCGTGACGATTTGGTGGAGATATTTTGCGATGAATACACAAAACATCTAAACCTATTGCACAGGAACCAAAACGCCGCGCTCGCGCGCACTCGCAATGAACTCGGGAAACTTGAAAAAGAACGTGGAAATCTTATTCAGTCTTTAAAAGATGGCATCCCGGCCTCTCTGATCAAAGACGATTTGATCCGCGTAAGTGCCGAAAAAGAGAAAGTTGAAGCATCTCTAAAAAATCGCCCCACCATAAAACCCCTCATTCATCCGGCGATGGCTACTGAGAAGAAAGAACTTGCTGGATCAGAAATGCTTGTGGGGCTTCAGTTATCATCAAAGACAATAAACATGAAGCCCCACAAGATAGAGTTGGTTGCGGGGAGAGGATTTGAACCTCTGACCTTCGGGTTATGAGCCCGACGAGCTACCGAACTGCTCCACCCCGCAAAGGCAATGTAACAAACGGATGCTTTGAAGTCAACCGGAAGGAACAAAATTAGACCTTCATTTAGGAGAAAACTTTCTTAGAGTACAACGCAATATGGCGTCATCCACCCTTTTCTAAAACAATATGATATCCTTGGCCTAGATACGGTTTCATCGTAAAAAAAGACCCGCCCAAAGGGAAAGCCAACCCTCTGATGGATAACAAAAAATACGTCTCAGAACTCTTCTACGACTGTTTTGATTCACCGCTGGGGCCGCTCTGGCTTGTTGCAGGAAAAAAAGGACTTTCTTACCTCATTCGAGGAAAAGAAGAAGACGTCTTTCTTGCTGAAATCAAACGCAGGACCGGTGTATTCCCTCAAAAAAAATTAAATCAAATGTCACGATGGCGGGCCGCCTTGGTCCGGTATTTTTCTGGAGAAGCCATCACCTTTGACGGGCCGTTTTTCTTTTCAGAAGGCACCCCTTTCCAACAAAATGTCTGGCAAACCCTGCTTAAAATTCCTTATGGCTCGGTGCGCGGCTATCAATGGGTTGGAGATCGGCTCGGCCTAAAACGGGCGGGACGCGCCATTGGAAATGCCTGCGGGAAAAATCCCATTCCGGTCATCATTCCCTGTCACCGGGTCGTGCGCCAAAATGGCACATTGGGGGGATATACCGGAGGCATAGAAATTAAAAAGAAATTGTTGGCTTTGGAGGGTGTCACCCCGAAACAAGACCTTCTTTCATCTCATTTTTTGGGAAATGGAGAATCAAATGAAACAACTTAGTGCAAGCCGAAGCGTGACCCTTCGGCTTAAGTTCCCCAATAAAATTGGCATGCTTGGCAAAATCACTTCTGCGGTCGGAAAAATGGGGGGAGATATTGATGCCATTGACATCGTCAATACTGAAGAGGGCATGATCTTAAGAGATCTGACCGTTAGGACACAAGACGATGCTCATCTCGAAAAAATTGAAGCGGCCCTAGAAAAACTCTCGGATGTCACGCTGCTGCATCGCTCTGATCGCACCTTCCTGCTCCACCTTGGCGGGAAGATCGAGATCAAAAATCGCATTCCTTTGAAAACACGCGATGATCTCTCCCGCGCCTACACCCCCGGCGTGGCCCGCGTTTGCATGGCGATTCATGAAGATAAAAACAAAGCCTTTTCACTCACCATCAAAAAAAACAGTGTTTTGATTGTCACAGATGGCTCGGCTGTGCTGGGACTTGGCAATATCGGGCCGGAAGCCGCCATGCCGGTGATGGAAGGCAAGGCGATGCTTTTTAAAGAATTTGGCGGGGTGGATGCCTATCCCATCTGTCTAAATACACAAAAAACGGACGAAATTATCAAAACCATTGAAGCCATTTCTCCTGGTTTTGGGGGGATTAACCTAGAAGATATCTCTTCCCCACGATGTTTTGAAATCGAAGCCACACTCAAAAAACGTCTCAAAATTCCTGTTTTTCATGATGACCAACACGGCACTGCAGTCGTCGTACTGGCCGCCCTGATGAATGCAGCTAAAGTCGTCAAAAAAAACCTGGTCGACTTGAGGGTTGTGGTCAACGGCATCGGTGCCGCCGGTGTCGCCATTAGCAAAATTTTAAAAGAGTGCGGCGTGAAAACCTTAATTGGCTGCGATAGAGAAGGCATCATTTATGCGGGCAGACGGAAAGGCATGATTTCTGTAAAACGCGAATATGCAAAAATGAGCAATGCCAACAAAGAAAAAGGTGATTTAAATGATGCACTCAAGGGTGCGGATGTGTTTATCGGCGTATCCGGCCCGGGCGCATTGAGCCGAAGAGGAATCAAAAATATGGCACGCGACCCCATTGTTTTTGCGCTCGCCAATCCTACACCCGAAATCATGCCAGAAGACGCCACAGACATTGCACGCGTCGTGGCGACGGGTCGCTCTGACTATCCCAACCAAATCAACAATGTACTTGCATTTCCCGGTATTTTTCGAGGGGTGCTGGATATCCGCGCTTCTGAGATCAATACAAAGATGGATCTGGCGGCGGCGATCGCCATCGCTTCCATGATACGAAAAGAAGAACTTTCTGAAGATTATATCATCCCGGGGGTGTTTAATCGTCGTGTGGCAAAGGTGGTCGCACAAGCGGTCTCCGAAGCCGCCATTAAAAGCGGTGTGGCACGGCGGGACAAAAAAGTCGGTCGAGGTCGCTCAAAGACATCATGAATCTTAACTTTTAGTACCCTTTAATACGTATTGACCCACGCCGTTTTCCAGAAAATAACACAGAAAATAGAAAAATCGCAGCGGCGATCAGCACAATGGTCGCCCCCGAAGGCACATCGAACCAATAAGAAAAGAGCACCCCTGCCCAGGATGCCCCGACACCAATCAGCGCCGAATAAATCATCATGGATCTCATATTTTTTGCCCATTGCTGTGCTGCGGCCGCAGGAATGACCAACAAGGCAAATACCAAAATTGCCCCCACCGCTTTTAAGGCAATCACGACAGCCAAAGAAATTAAATTCAACAATAAAAAATTGAGTCTTTTGGCCGGAATACCACTGGCCTCGGCCATTTCCTGATCAAAAGAAATAAAATGAAATTCCTTAAAAAAGAGCAGCATGATCAAAAGAATGCCCACCGAAAGAATGAGAATAACAACAAGATCGGATGGACTCACCGAAAGAATACTTCCAAAAAGATAGGCAAAAACCTCTGGCCGATACCCCTCCATGAGTCCAATAAACAAAATCGCCAGGGCCATGGTAAAAGTATAAAAAACGCCAATGGGGACATCGGGATTCATCTTGCCTTTTTCTTGCACATAGTTCGTGACCCACACTGTAGACAAACCAAAGGTCACCGCCATGGGAAAGGGAGGGATTCCGGCTAAAAAAGCAAAACACACACCAGCAAAAGCGGCATGTGCCGTGCCCGCACCAATAAAGGTAATGCCTCGCAAAACGGCAAAGACCCCAATGGTAGAGCAGACCAAGGCAATGAGTAGAGAGGCCAAGAAGGCACGCTGCATAAAGCCATAAGAAAGGAATTCAAGCATGGTGATGTTCATCGTGGATGATAATATAAGGCTGCTGATTACGTTTTGCGACAATGACCTCTTCGCCATAGACAGGCGAAAGCACCTGTTTTGTCAATATTTCAGCAGGCGGGCCCAAGGCGTGAAGTTTTGTTTTGAGCAGTAAAATCGTTTCAGCAATGCCACTGATCATATTGATATCGTGCGTCACCAGTACAATCGTCAGATGATAATCCTTGTGAACCTTTTGAATAAGCTCGACCAAACGGCTTTGTGTCGGGGCATCAATACCCGTTGTGGGTTCATCCAATAGGAGGATTTCAGGCCGCTGCGCCAAGGCACGCGCAATCAAGACTCGCTGCTGCTCCCCTCCCGAAAGATGTCCAAAAGGCCGATCCTTTCGATCCGCCATATCGACTGCATCTAAAGCATCCAGTACGATTTCCCGGTCTTTTTTCCCGGGCCGCTTCATCAGACCCAAAGCCCCGTAGCGCCCCATCATCACAACCTCCCAATTTGTAATGGGGTAATTCGGGTCGACCTTTTCTTTCTGCGGCAGATAACCAATACGGGCGCGGTGTTCACAGCGTAAGGCCTGACAGGCACAATCAAAAATTTGAAGGGCGCCGGAAACGGGATGAATGAGTCCCAACAAGGCTTTAAGGAGGGTGGTTTTTCCCGAACCATTGGGGCCAATGACACCCACAAATTCCCCTTCGTGCAAATCAAGGGTTAAGTCTTCAAGTGCGACACGTCCATTGTAGGAAAAGCTTGCGTGTGAAAATTGAATGATAGGATGTGTGGTCATTGCACCTTTTCCAAAACATCGACAAGGGTTTGCACATTGTAACGCATGAGATCCAAATAATGATCTGTTCCGGGAAGCGCACCCGTTAAGGGAGAAAGCGGCACAACCTTAGCCCCCGTCTCCTCGGCTAAAATCAGTGGAATTTTTTGATTCAACTGCGGCTCAGAAACAATGACCCGAATCTTTTCTTTTTTGATTTGTCGTATCAGTATGCCCAATTTTTTGGCCGAAGGCGCACTGCCAATTTGGGTCAAAATATTGCTGCGAATCTCAAAACCAAAACGCTTGGCAAAATAGGGCCAGGCAGGATGATGCGTAATAATTCTTTTATCTTTCAATGGGGCCACTTTTCTTTTGAGTTCGGCTTCAAGTTTCTCAAGTTTTTGCAAATAGGCTGAGGCATTTTTTTCATAGTCTGCTTGATGTTCAGGATCGACAGCAATCAAAGCCTTTTTGATCTCTGCAATCATTATTTGTACATTCTGCGGATCGAGCCAGATATGCGGATTTGCCGCACCATGTCCATGTCCATCCACGGGGCCACCTTCAATGAGGCTGACCCCTTTGGAGGTGGTAACGATCGGCAAATTTGGCCGATCCGCATTTTCAATGAGTGGCTGCACCCAAAGCTCTAAATCCAAGCCAATTTGAAATAAGACCTTCGCTTTTTGAATGCGAACTAAGTCACTGGGTTTAGGGGTATAGGTGTGTTCACTCTCCGAACCCGAAATCAATGTGGAGACCCGAATATGCACGTCTCCAACGACCGCCACAAAATCCTTTAAAACAGGGAGTGTGACCACCACAGGCAAAGGTTCCGCTGCACCTGCTTTGGGGACAAAAAGAGCTGTCATAAAAACAAGCAGGACAGCGGTGATCCCGCATTTTGAGACAAAATATTGTAAAATTTTCATCGGCGATAAATACAGGAGTTGCAAACAGAAGTCCAATGTTCAGGCCGATGCCGCAGGACTGAAAACCTTTGTTTTAAATGACGTTTGAAAGGGCGACCACCAAACGGTTAATGTCCTCATCTTCGTGTTTTTCTGTAAGACAGATCAGCAGATGATCGGAAAGGTTTGCGTCAAAAACACCCAGATCAATACCTGCAAAGATCTCTTCTTTCAAGACATCGGCCAGCACTTCAGAAGCCGCCTTCGGGGTTTTCACCACAAATTCCTTAAAAAATGGGCCTTCAAAGACCCGTGAGAATCCGGGAATTGCAACAATCTTTTCCTGTGCGGCATGGGATTTTTCAAGGCAAAGGCTCGCGACCTCTCTCAAGCCTTTTTTCCCCACTGTCGCCAAATAAACCGAAGCTGCCAGTGCATTTAGCGCCTGATTGGTGCAAATATTGGAAGTCGCCCGCTCGCGTTTAATATGCTGCTCACGCGTTTGCAAAGTGAGACAAAACCCCGCACGGCCCTGGACATCGGTCGTTGCCCCGACAATACGCCCGGGTAATTGGCGGATCATCTTTTTTCGTGTCGCAAAAAAGCCCATATAGGGGCCACCAAAACTTTGTGCATTGCCCAGGGCTTGTCCCTCACCCACAGCAATATCGGCATTGAACTCTCCCGGTGTTTTGAGCACTCCGAGCGAAATCGGATCGACCGCCATCACCAGCAGGCCCCCTTTGGCGTGTACGATGGCCTCAACTTTTTCTGCCGATTCCAATTGTCCATAAAAGTTGGGATATTGCATCAAGACCGCCGCCACGGTCTCATCCATCGCATTTTCAAGCGACTGAAGCGAAAGCCTTCCCTCTTCAAGCGAGACGTCTTCGAGCATTGCCCCCGGTAAACCCGAAAGATAGGTTTTAATCACCGCACGATGATGGGGATGCACAGACTCGGAAACCAGTATTTTCGAGCGTTTCGTAATACGAATCGCCATGAGTGCGGCTTCAGCCAGGGCAGATGCACCATCATAAAGTGATGCGCCTGAGACTTCCATATCGGTGAGTTGGCAAATCATGCTTTGATATTCATAAATGGTTTGCAGAAGTCCTTGGCTCAATTCGGCCTGATAAGGGGTATAGGCACTGTAAAATTCAGAGCGTCCGATCACATGGCCGACGGTACTGGGAATAAAATGATCGTAGCTCCCACCGCCTAAAAAGGAAAGTGTCGTGCTCGTATCGCGGTTTTTTCGACTTAAGATCGACATCTCTCGTTTTAATGCCATTTGAGACAAGGGTTTTGGAAGATGCAAAGGGCGATTTAAACGAAATTCAGCAGGGATTTCCAGCAGATCGTCAAAAGAAACCACACCAATTTCTTCCAGCATCTCGGCTTCTTCTGTCGGGGTTTTGGGGATATATTCCATCAAGTCTCCTTACTTCTTCTTTCGGTAAAACGGTTTTTTGACAACCGATACGGCCGTGGCCTTGCCTCGGATATCGACCAACAGTTCGCTGCCGGGTTCGCTGTAGGCCACATCCACATAACCCATGCCGATGCCCTTTTTCAAAGAAGGAGCATAATTGCCAGAACTCACCTTGCCGACTTCTTTTTGATCGGAATAAATGAGATGTCCGGCCCGGGGAATTCCTCGCGCCAGAAGCTCGAAACCAATCAGTTTTCGCGGCACGCCCTCTGCTTTTTGTTCGAGCAGTCGTTCTTTCCCGATAAAATCCTTCTCAAAATCAACAAATTGCGAAAGAGAAGCCTCGATCGGCGTGGTCTTCTCATCCATTTCCTGACCGTACAAGGGATAGCCCATTTCAAGCCGCAAGGTATCCCGTGCACCCAAGCCAGCGGGTTTTAAGCCAAATGTGCTTCCTGCGTCGATTAAGGCTTCCCAAACCTCCACAGCACGTTCGGCCGGAATCACGATCTCATAGCCTTTTTCGCCGGTATAGCCCGTTCGTGCAATGAGAACTTTCGCCCCACGCACGGGGACCAGCTCAACCTCAGCAAATTTACGAAGCGCAATCTCAGTCTTTGAAAAAGGCATAATACGTTGCAGGATGTCCCAGGATAAAGGCCCTTGTAAAGCAATTAAAGCGGTCTTTTCTGTCACATCATCGAGTGTGGGGCCATTTTCTGGCAAATGTTTCGTCAGCCATTTTAGCGCCTTGGCACGATTTGAAGCATTGACAATCATGAGGTAGCGGTCAAGCCCTCTTTTATAAAGATAGATGTCGTCAATAATGCCACCCGCGTCATTTAATAACATCGAATAAAACGCGCCGCCTCGTGGAATTTTTCGCAAGGCACTTGGAATCATCTGATCCAAAAAATCATCCGTCCCCGGACCAGAAAGTTCAAATCGGCCCATATGGCTGACATCAAACAAGCCTGCGGCATTGCGTACAGCAGAGTGCTCATCTGTCACACCGGAATAAGAAAGCGGCATTTCCCAACCGGAAAAAGGAACCTGCTTTGCCCCGTGTTTGACATGCATTTCATATAAAGGTGTTTTTTTCATTAACGCTCCTTCGTCCTAAGAGATCATCCATCTCCGCACTTAAACCGAAATCCTTCCGCCCAGATAAATCTGTTGCACCTCTTTGTGGCGCAACAAAACATCGGCACGATCACTCAAAACAATTTCCCCTGTCGCCATCACATAAGCGCGATCTGCTAATTTTAGCGCCGCGTGAGCATTTTGCTCCACCAGGAGTATCGTTGTGCCTTGCCGACTGATTTCGCGTATCATCTCAAAAATCTTATCAACCATCAAGGGTGCAAGCCCTAAAGACGGCTCATCTAGAAGTAAAAGTTTGGGACGCGCCATCAAAGCCCGTCCGATGGCCAACATTTGCTGCTCTCCCCCACTCAAGGTCCCGCCGCCTTGTTTCGCCCGTTTTTTTAAAACAGGAAAAAGACGAAAGATGGTCTCAAGATCCTGGGCCTTCTTGTTGGCATCCGTTTGCAGATAGGCCCCCATGTCCAGATTTTCCGCGACCGAAAGTCGTGAAAAGATCCGTCGCCCTTCTGGTACATGTGAGATCCCTTTTTCGACAACTTCATGCGATAAAAGCGCTGTAATATCTTCTCCGCAAAAATGAACCCTGCCTGATTGTTTTGCGACCACAGCCGAAACCGCCATCAAGGTCGTGGTTTTTCCCGCGCCATTGGCCCCGATAATGGCAACAATCTCGCCTGCCTTGATTTCAAGCGAAATCCCTTTTAAAACAGTAACAGCCCCGTAACCTGCGTGCAGGTCTTCTATCGATAAGATCATTCCCTATGCCCCACCGAGATAGGCTGCAATGACCACTCTATCTTTTTGGATTTCTTTGGGGCTCCCTTGGGCGATTTTAGTCCCGTGATCCAAGACCACAATCTGATCTGAAACCCCCATCACCAATTGCATATTGTGTTCAATTAAAAAAGGCGTAATGCCCCGTTTCTGAATTTTCCCCACCAAATCCATCAGCGCGTGGGTTTCTCTCGGATTCATACCCGCTGCTGGTTCATCTAAAAGTAACAGTTGAGGATCTGATGCCATCGCCCGTGCAATCTCTAAACGGCGTTGATCCCCATAGGCCAAATGCCGCGCAGGACGCTCACTCTGAGCGGATAGCCCCACAAATTCCAATAAGTCCATGGCAACCGCTCGTGTCTCGGTTTCGCCTTGTTTAAATTTTTTTCCTTGCCTCAAAGCACCCATAAAGGTTTGTTTTATAGAAAATGCACTCTTTGTGTAGCGACCCACAAGCACATTCTCAAGCACAGTCATTTCTGAAAATAGACGGATATTTTGAAAGGTTCTCGCCACACCTCGCGCCGTAATCTGAAAAGGCTTGAGACCCGAAATCAATTTTTTTTGGAAATAAATATCACCTGCGCTTGGCGCGACCATCCCCGTAATGCAATTAAAAAAGGTGGTTTTCCCCGCGCCATTTGGGCCAATCAAACTGGTCACTTCACCCTTTTTCAGACTGAGGTTAATGCCATCAACAGCGCGCACGCCTTCAAAATATTTTGACAAGCCCTCAATTTTTAAAAATGTATTTTCTGGCACCCAGGACACTCTAAAAGATAAAGCAAAAGACACTACCATAGGCTTATATGCGGGTCAACAAAACGACTTCGGGAAAAAGGAATAGATTGAATGCTATTTTGGCAACAACCGACAAAGGTCTTTTAGCAAAAGAAATGTCTTTAAATTTTTTTCGAAAAAGAATTGTCTGGCATTGACCTAGGCAATTCTTGGGGATAACCTTGAATTAGAGGCTCACATACGGGATAATTATTCGGGGGATAGATTTATGAAGGTCACAGGATTTTCACTTTTTATCTTAATGTTCCCGATTTTTT